>ENA-ORIJ01001057-ORIJ01001057.1-human-gut-metagenome-genome-assembly--contig:-NODE-1057-length-12075-cov-7.34068_pt1 | contig 12075 bp, 10 predicted proteins | sample MGYA00243030_ERZ508746 | MGnify/ENA primary metagenome ERZ508746 (study PRJEB26277, sample SAMN04329826) | human gut metagenome | biome: human-associated habitat | host: Homo sapiens | place: USA... | reverse complement strand
ATACAGACGATGGATTTTACATAAATTTTACATAAAACCATCGTCTGTTTTACATTAGTAATGTATAATCGAAAGTAAAAAGCAGGTAAAAATTTTACATAAGATTTTTTGAAATGGAGAAAGCTATGGCACTTATTTATATTGTAGAGGACGATGAGAGCATACGTGAGATAGAGACTATTGCTTTAAAAAACAGTAATTACATCGTCAGTGCATTTGAAAACGCAAAGGAATTTTACAAGAAGCTGGATGAACTCGTACCGGACCTCATACTGCTTGATGTGATGCTTCCGGATGAGAGCGGCTACGATATCGTGAGAAAGCTCAGAAAACGTCCGGCCACACAGGATATTCCTATTATAATGGTCACAGCCAAGACCACAGAGATGGATATGATAAAAGGTCTTGACGGAGGCGCAGATGATTACATCAAAAAGCCTTTCTCAATCATGGAGCTTATCACAAGAGTAAAGGCACTGCTCAGGAGAACAGCGAAGGAGGAGCCGAAGCTTTTAAAGCTGGATGATCTGGTGATTGACCATGAGCGCCATGTGGTTACAGTGAACAATGATCCGGTTGACCTTACATACAAGGAGTATGAGCTTTTAAGGCTTCTGATGGGCAGTCAGGGCATAGTCATGACCAGGGAGGTTATCATGAGAAGCGTCTGGGATACTGACTTTGAGGGCGAGACACGTACAGTGGACATGCACATAAAGACACTCCGCCACAAGCTGGGTGACTATGGTAGCAGGATAAAGACAGTCAGAAATGTGGGCTATGTTATAGAATAATAGCTGTTATAATGATTTCTAATATACATAAGCGGAGCGTACAGCATGAAAAAGAAGATTAACTATTATCTGGTAGCGACAGCACTTTTTGTAGCAATTGCCACTATGGTTTCCATGACAGTAATCAACTATTACCTCTTTCAGAAGCAGGTAAAGGAAGACCTGCATGTCATGGCGGAGACAATAGAAAGCACCGGAATACTAAAACAGGATATAAATGAAATCCCGCAGATTGACGTGGAGGGTATTCGTGTCACCTGGATTGACGAGGATGGCACAGTGCTGTATGACAATCAAAATGATGTGAAAAAACTTGAAAATCATGGCGATAGACCGGAAGTTGAATCAGCATTTGATAAAGGTATGGGAGACAGCGTGAGAACATCAGCCACCATGAACAGCAATACCTTCTATCATGCCATAAAGCTCAATGATGGAACGGTACTGCGTGTTTCTATTGCAGCAAGAAGTATCTGGAACATGTTTGCAAGCAGTATACCTGCCATGCTTATAGTGACGGTTATCATAGTTGGAATATGTGTGGTACTTGCAAAGAGCCTGACCAGAAAGCTCATGAAGCCAATCGAGACACTCGCAGGCAACCTTGAGCAGGCCTCTGTCATCCAGAAAAAGACAGAGTACAAGGAGCTCGTGCCGTTCATGAATGCGATAAGGATACAGCATGAGGGCGTACTTGCCGCGGCAAAGAGCAGACAGGACTTCACAGCCAATGTGTCACACGAGCTAAAGACTCCGCTTACAGCCATCTCCGGCTATGCAGAGCTCATAGAAAACGGCATGGTCGAAAAGGAGCAGCAGATTCATTTTGCAACTGAAATCAGAAGAAATGCACAGCGCCTGCTTTCCTTAATCAATGATATCATAAAGCTCTCGGAGCTAGATTCCAGCGAGGCGCAGCAGGGCTTTGAGCAGCTTGATCTGTACGGTCTGGTCAAGGACTGCATGGAAAATCTACAGGTGAATGCCGAGCAGAGAAAAGTAGCACTCAATTTTGACGGCACTGACTGTATGGTACGAGGCAACAGGCAGCTTCTCACTGAGCTCGTTGAGAATCTCTGCCAGAATGCTATCCGCTACAACAATGAGGGTGGCACCGTAAATGTGACGGTACACAAGCTCGGTGGCAAGACAGTTCTCACGGTCGAGGACAACGGCATAGGCATCCCAAAGGATCAGCAGGAGCGCGTCTTTGAGCGCTTCTACAGAGTAGACAAGAGCCGCTCGAAGGAGACCGGCGGCACAGGCCTTGGGCTTGCGATAGTAAAGCATATAGTGGAGCTGCATGATGCAGGGCTGACGCTCGACAGCGAGGTGGGGCGTGGCACAACAATAAAGGTGGAGTTTTAGCTCCGCCTTTTTGCGTCTCCTGCGCCATACCAAGCACACAAGCTCTTGCAAAATGGAGACGCAGTGTTTATAATAATTTGTTAGCAGCGAAAACAAGGCAAAACCAGGAGGAACAGCCATGTATCAGGAAATATCAAAATTACTTATGTACGGAGATTTACCTCAGGACGAGATACTTTATAAATTGGGACAGCTCTTTGAGCAGTTTGAGGTGGGCGAGTACAACAAGACAGAGCTTGTGCGCGACATCAATACACAGGTCAAGAGAATCCTAAAGGTAGCGACAGACTATGGTTTTGATGACAATCTGTGGCACAACTATCTCACTTTCTTCCTTATGATGAGTGAGAATCCGTTTTCCATCACCTGTGAGAAGGTCGGAGCCAGCGATGGCAGCGTAAATGGGCTTGTGGCAAACGATTTCAGGATTTTTAAGAAGCTTTTCGATTATGATTTCAAGCCAATCGAGTCAGCACTCGGAATCGACTGCTTCACACAGATCAGCAATTATAAGGCCATTGTGAAAAAGGACCTTATGTACAATCACAATGTCAGCGAGAAGGTAAGGGCGCTGAGCAAGAAGCTTGAGGCAGCTAAGGATGAGCAGGAGTTCTTTGATGTGGTAACAGGCTTTTACAAGGCATACGGAGTCGGTATGTTTGGTCTCAACAAGGCATTCAGGATTGAGGAGCATCTGGATGGTGGCTTCTCCTTCATGCCAATCAACAATATGGATGCGGTCATGCTCGATGACCTGATCGGCTATGAAATTCAGAAGAAAAAGCTCACAGACAATACAGAAGCGTTTGTACAGGGAAAAAAGGCCAACAATGTGCTGCTTTTCGGAGACAGCGGAACCGGAAAATCAACAAGCATCAAGGCCATTGTCAATCAGTATTATGATGACGGACTGCGCATGATTGAGATATACAAGCATCAGTTTAAATATCTGTCAAAAATTATCGCAGCAATCAAAAACAGAAACTACAGATTTATCATATATATGGATGACCTCTCATTCGAGGAGCATGAGATTGAGTACAAGTTCCTAAAGGCAGTTATCGAGGGCGGCGTGGAGACAAAGCCTGACAACATACTGATTTATGCAACCTCTAACCGCCGTCACCTGATCAAGGAGACATGGAATGACCGTAATGACCAGGACAACAGCAATGACAAGCACCACTCAGATACAGTTGAGGAGAAGCTGTCACTTGTAAACCGTTTTGGTGTGACAATCAGCTACTCAAAGCCATCGCAGAAGGAGTTCTTCAATATCGTAACAGAGCTTGCGAGAAAGAGCGGCTGCACACTTTCAGACGAGGAGCTGTGCAGGGAGGCAAACAAGTGGGAGCTCAGCCATGGTGGCATTTCGGGACGTACTGCAACACAGTTTGTCAACTACATTATGGCTAACAATTAAGCAGCAGGCATAAGCATGAAAGGATAGTATATGCTCTACCAGATAAGTAATGGCGCTGTCGCATTTGGCGACGACGTCATTTTGCATAGTATAGATTTTGAAATCAGAAACACAGAAAAGATAGCGATAGTCGGCAGAAACGGCTGTGGCAAGACAACACTTTTAAAGCTCATTTCAGGCGAGGTTGAGATGGAAAAGCTCGACAGCGATGAGAGCGCCTTTATTGCAAAGGCAGGAAACCCGGAGATAGGGTATCTGAAGCAGATTGCGTTTGATGATCCTGATGTGACACTCGAGCAGGAGGTGCGCAAATGCTTCGTGAAAATGGACGAGCGAAAAGCAGAGCTTGCGCGCGCGGCTGCAGAGCTCGAGCATGATTATTCCGATGAAAAGGTAGCCAGATATACCGCGATGGAGGAAGCCTTCAAGGATGATGGCGGCTACTATTATGAGAAGGAATATGAGGTCATGATCCGCAAGTTCGGCTTCTCAGATGATGAGCGCAAAAAGCCAATCCGTGACTTTTCCGGAGGACAGCAGACCAAGATAGCATTCATAAAGCTGCTTTTGTCAAAGCCTGACATACTGCTTTTGGACGAGCCGACCAACCACCTCGATGTCACGACGATTGAGTGGCTTGAGGGCTATCTGAAGTCGTACCCGAAGGCAGTGGTTGTCGTATCCCATGACCGTATGTTTCTCGACAATGTGGTAGATGTGGTATACGAGATAGAGTACGGCACAGCAAGGCGCTATCCGGGCAATTATACCAATTTTATCGCCCGCAAAAAGGAAAACTACGACAAGCAGATGAAGGATCACATCGCCCAGCAGAAGGAGATAGAGCGTTTGCAGCGTATGGTTACGCGCTTCAAGGGCAAGCCGACCAAGACATCCATGGCGCAGTCAAAGCAGAAGGCTATCGACCGCATGGTGATTATCGAGGCGCCGGACAAGTACGACAACAAGACATTCCATGCCAATTTCCAGCCCGAAAAGGAGACCGGAAACGATGTGCTTTATACATCAGAGCTTGCAATCGGCTATGACCATCCGCTCTCCGTAGTGTCGCTTGATTTGAAAAGAGGCGAAAAGCTTGGCATACTCGGTGGAAACGGACTTGGAAAATCGACATTTTTAAAGACCATCGTGGGTAAGATCCCTGCACTTTCAGGCGAGTACCGCTTTGGAACCAACGTGCAGATAGGATATTTCGACCAGCAAATGGCCATGTATACAAGCAACAAGACTGTGCTCGATGATTTTTGGGATGAGTATCCGAATCTCACGGAAACCGAGGCCAGAAATGCACTCGGAGCCTTCCTTTTTTCAGGGGATGACGTGTTCAAGAACGTAAATATGCTCTCCGGAGGAGAAAAGGTCAGATTGGCGCTTTGCAAGATTTTAAAGACCAGACCGAACGTGCTCGTGCTCGATGAGCCAACTAACCATATGGATATCGTGGGCAAGGAAACGCTAGAGAGCATGCTTAAGGACTACAAGGGTACACTGATTTTTGTATCACACGACAGATATTTTGTGAAAAAGGTAGCCACACAGCTGCTTGTGTTCGAGGATGGCACGACCAATCTCTATCAGTTTGGCTATGAGCAGTATCAGGAAAAGCTCGACAGGGAGGCTTCGGAGAGCAAAAATGTATACAGAGGCAATGCGATATTTGGCGGCGCGATAAGCCAGAACGGCGGCAGTCAGACAGGCAGTGATGCAAACCGGAGCACGTCACAAACCGCTGCAGCAGGTAATGTGGGCGAAAGCACCAATGCAAATAGCGCAGCCCAGGCAGGCGGCATGGCTGTCTCATCAACCGGCAAGGCATACTACAACCCGGGCAAGGAGCGCTCAAAGATACAAAAAAAGGTCAAAAAGGCCGAGGAGGACCTGGCGGTCAAGGAAGCAAAGCTCGATGAGCTCAAGGCCGAGCTAATGAAGCCGGAGTATCAGTCAAGCTACTCAAAGCTCACGGAAATCCAGAACGAAATAGACGCTCTCGAGGAAGAAATCCTTATAGATATGGAGGCGTGGGAGGAGCTTTCCTCTCAGCTTGAGGCACTGGGATAGGTTAGATGCGCTGTGGTAGCTTAGAAACGTTGTGATAGCTTAGATGTGCTGTTGTAGTTGAGAAATGTTGCGATAGTGTATAAAAAATCACTCGACTTGATGTTTTTTATTCTGATGAAATCCCTAATCATAGCGAAATCAAGCGATTTCGCGAAAAACCGTAAATAAACCCTTGATTATTTATATAAATTGCATAAAAATGATTGATGAAAACGAAATTTATGGTATAATATTTACATGATACAGACAACGTATCAAATAAACGATAAAGGGGTTGGACATCATGAGAATAACAATTTCAGGAAAAAACATCGAATTAACAGAGGGGCTTAAGCAGGCAGTAGAGGAGAAGCTGTCAAAGCTGGAGAAGTTTTTTAAACCGGACACAGACGTATACGTTACACTCAGCGTAGAAAAGGATAGACAGAAAATCGAGGTTACTATCCCGGCAAAGGGACATGTTATCCGTTCAGAGCAGGTCAGCAATGATATGTACGTATCAATTGACCTCGTAGAGGAAGTAATCGAGAGACAGCTTCGCAAATACAGAACCAAGATTTCCGCAAAGAAGTATGCACCGGCGATATTCCAGGATGATTTCGTGGAGGCAGACGATGCAGAGGACGAGGAAATCAAGATTGTCCGTACAAAGAGATTTGGTATGAAGCCTATGTATCCTGAGGATGCATGCATCCAGATGGAGCTCTCAGGCCACGATTTCTTCGTATTCAGAAATGCAGAGAATGACGAAGTAAATGTAGTCTACAAGAGAAAAGGACATACATACGGACTTATCGAACCGGAATGTTAGACTCTTGTTTTTCATCATAATTTAACCTTTCTTTCATCGAAAACCGGCAGCCGTTGGCTGCCGGTTTTTATGTCTGTTTAACCTCATTTGGTCTTGGATATGCGATTGGTTCCAATGGCAGTAAGACCACAAAAAAATAACCGCCCCAGCCTGGAAACTGAACGGTTATTTTAACTAAGTAAATGATCAGGCGAACCGTTGTTATAGGTAGCACCTTTTTGTTAACTATATTTTAACATTCATTTCTAATCATGTCAAAATTATTTCAAAAAATGAAATAATTGAGAGAATTACATAATTCATAGTCATTGATTTTACTGATGTTTCAGGACATATAAAAAACAATATATTTTTTAGTTTTTAGTTTTCAAAAGAAGCTTGCACAGAAATGTGGAGGCTCTTTTTATGTGAAATAATTAGAGGCTTCCACTATTATGCCAGAAGCCTCTAATTTTTAAGCTGTTTTGGAGATTTTTGCGGTTTCAGCTACTTTTTTCTGGATTTTTTTCGGCTTATGGACTGGTTTTGGGAGCTGTTTTGGGGATTTTTGCGGTTTCAGCTACTTTTTCACGCGATTTTTTCCGGCTTATGGGCTGAGTTTGGGAGCTGTTTTGGAGATTTTTGCGGTTTCAGCTACTTTTCTCGTATTTTTTCCGCCTTATGGGCTGAATTTTGGGAGCTGTTTTAAAAGTTTTATGGATTATAGCTCCTCAAGACCTGCCCACTATGCTATCAACCTAGGGCTATTGTACATTATGCTATGCAAATAGAGCAATTATCAGATATAAAGGCATTGGTTATGCGTCTCAAATCTGACCCGGTTACCGGTTCTAAGACGCAGTCTTGGTTACGATTATGTCGAAAAATCAAAGATAATTCAAGGTTTATTACAGCACCATTCAGAGAAACAAAAGCATTTGAAAAACTATATAATCAACGAACCAGCGTAGAGCGTACGTTCGGGGATTTAAAAGATAATTACAACCTTGATAACATCCGGGTTGCAAAAATGGCAAGGGCAAAAGTCTTTATGGATTTATCTTGTATTGCCCTTATTGCATCAAGACTACCAGATGCAGCCAGCAAGGAAAAAACCACAAAAATAGTACAAATTTATCATTACAAAAATTTTGATATAAAAAGAGCAATATTAAACAAAAACCAACTAAATTAAACCTAAAACCATGTCGTATTTTGTCGAAAACTGCTAATCACATATCAATATTGAAGCTTCTAATAGAAATCTTCAAAATACAAGCGCGTAACGCGCCTAGAATATTGATATATTATATGGAAAAATGAATCCACCAACAAAGAGTGAAATTTCGCAAAAGCGACAAAATTTCAAAAGAAAGACAAAAAAAGAAGTTCTACGAAAAATACAATCGATGGAGGGATGAAATATTTGGGAAGAATTTATTATGAACAGAAAGGACTTATTAACCTCGATGATATCGTAGATATATTTATTGAGGTGGGAAATATACACAATTACCTGGAAAATGCAGCCTTGCGGATTTTGCTTTTTGGCAATCCTGAGCTGAATTTTTATCAGTGCCGATTATTAGTATTGAAGTACGGAGAATCACTTTCACAGGATGATTTGCACGGGCGGATGGTATTTATGAGAATGATACAGCTGCTGGAAGCCAACATAGTTTAAAATAAAATGAGAATTTCTTTTTTGACCGGGCAACCGGTCTTTCTTTTTTGCACAAATGGTGTTATAATTTTGGAAAAATTATGTTGATTACTCATAGCTTTAAAAAAGAAGTATTGCATTGTGTTTAATTAAACCAAAGCATGATAATTCAATCAAAGAAAAGAGGACAAAAATGAACATCGTAGTACTTGCCGGAGGGCTCAGCACAGAGAGAGATGTTTCCTTCAAGACAGGAAGCATGGTAGCTAAAGCGCTCAAAGAGAACGGCCACAAAGTTATATTATTGGATGTATTTATGGGATATAGTGACAGGGAGGAGGACCTGACAGGTATATTTGACCGCGCAGACGAGATAAGCGTGCAGGTCAGTGATGGAGGAGGACCTGACAGGTATATTTGACCGCGCGGACGAGATAAGCGTGCAGGTCAGTGATATTCCGACAGAGGCACCTGACCTTGCAAAGGTAAAGGCTTCCAGAAAGGACCAGTCACCTTGCTTCTTCGGACCAAATGTCATCAAAATGTGTCAGATGGCAGACATTGTTTTCATGGCACTCCACGGAGAAAACGGAGAGAACGGAAAGATACAGGCAGCATTTGACCTCTTCGGTGTCAAATATACAGGCAGCGATTATTTAAGCTCAGCCATCGCCATGAACAAGGAGACATCAAAGCAGTTCTTCCTTGCAAACGGTATCCCTACTCCAAAGGGTATTTCCATGACAAGAGCGACCAGACAGGACGATATCACAAAGCTTGACCTGACACTTCCATGCGTGGTAAAGCCATGTTGCGGTGGTTCAAGCATCGGTGTCACCATCGTTAGGGATGCGGCAGAGTTCAAGGCGGCACTTGACGATGCCTTCAAGTGGGAAAATGAGCTGGTTATCGAGGAGTTTGTGCAGGGCAGGGAGTTCTCTGTCGGCGTTATCGAGGGCAAGGCTCTTCCTATTATAGAGATTGCACCGAAGGAGGGCTTCTACGATTATAAGAATAAATACAAGGCGGGCAGTACAGTAGAGACATGTCCGGCCGAGCTTCCTGAGCAGGTGACAAAGGATATGCAGCACTATGCCGAGGAGGTTGCGCGTGTTATCGGGCTTGACACATATTCACGCTCAGACTTTTTGCTCAATGACAAAAATGAGATGTTCTGCCTCGAGGCAAACACACTGCCGGGCATGACTCCGACCAGTCTTCTGCCACAGGAGGCAGCGGTTATCGGTATGAGCTTTAATCAGCTCTGTGAGCATCTGATTGACATATCTTTGAAAAAATATGAGGTGTAGCATGTCGGATAAGTACATGAAGAATCTTACATTTGCAAATATTGCTAAGGCCTGTGAGGGGAGATACATAGGCGATGAGACACTGCTTGATACGACAATCACCGGCGCCGTCATAGACAGCAGACAGGTGAAGGAGGGCTATCTTTTTATCCCGATAAAGGGAGAAAGGGTGGACGGACACAAATTCATTCCGACTGTGTTTGAGCAGGGGGCGGCAATTGTGCTCTCTGAGCATGAGCTTACGGATCCGGCAGGCCCATATGTGCTTGTTGAATCAACCACCGATGCCATGAAAAAGCTCGCGGCATTTTACAGAAAAAGCCTTGATATCAAGGTGGTGGGTATCACCGGAAGTGTCGGCAAGACCAGCACCAAGGAGATGATATCATCAGTCCTTGAACAGAAATACAGCGTCCACAAGACCGCAGGCAATTTCAACAATGAGATAGGCCTGCCACTCACCATTTTCGGAATCAGGGAAAGCCATCAGGTAGCGGTGCTTGAGATGGGCATATCTGATTTTGGCGAGATGCACAGGCTTTCTACTATGTCTTGCCCGGATGTTATGGTCATCACCAACATCGGCTACTGCCATCTGGAGTTTTTGGGCGACAGGGATGGTGTGCTTAAAGCAAAGACAGAGTGCTTTGAGCATATGATGCCGGATGCGGTCGCAGTGCTGAATGCAGATGACGACAAGCTGGCCACAGTGCAGACGGTAAATGGAAAGCCTGCCATATACTATGGCAAGGAATCAGCATCAGGCGTTCATAAATCAGTATATACCACAAATATTGAAAATCTAGGCTTTGACGGCATGAAGGCTCATTTTGTCACTCCGGAGGGTGAGTTTGATGCACACATCCACATCCCGGGTGAGCACAATGTATACAATGCCATGGCGGCAGCAGCTGTCGGATTGCAGCTTGGCCTCACAATAGCTGAGATAAAGTCAGGAATCGAGAAAGCAGAGACAATCGCAGGCCGTACCAATTTTATCAAAACGCACGGCATGACAGTGATAGATGACTGCTACAATGCAAACCCTGTATCTATGAAATCCTCTATCGAGGTGCTTTCGCATGCAAAGGGCAGGACAATAGCAGTGCTTGGAGACATGGGCGAGCTTGGAAGCGATGAGAAAAAGCTGCACCATGAGGTAGGCGAAGCAGTTGGAGAGAATCATATCCATACACTTTTTGCCGCAGGAGAGCTTGCAAAGGAATATGCAGCCGGAGCCGCAGAAAAATCGTCCGATGTAGACATCCACTATTTCGAGGATAGGGAAACCATGACACAGGAGCTTCTTTCATATGTGAAGGAGGGCGACACCATACTGGTGAAGGCATCGCACTTCATGGAGTTTCCTAAGGTGGTCGAGGCTCTGAGTAAGTAAAATCAGGTAAAATCAATCGGGTAGAAATTAATTTGATATTTAATAATTGCGAGGAATGGATATTCTCCAAGCCTCATAATATTATAAAAGAAAGAGAGAAAAATAATGGCACAGAATCCAATCGTAACAATCACAATGGAAAACGGCGATGTGATCAAGGCGGAGCTTTATCCGGAAATCGCACCAAACACAGTAAACAACTTTATCAGCTTAATCAATCACAACTTCTATGACGGAGTATGCTTCCACCGCGTAATCAAGGGCTTCATGCTCCAGGGCGGAGATCCGGACGGAAACGGTACAGGCGGTCCAGGCTATGAAATCAAGGGTGAGTTCACACACAACGGTTTCAAAAATGACTTAAAGCACACAGCCGGTGTACTTTCAATGGCACGTACCATGATACCTGATTCAGCAGGCAGCCAGTTCTTCATCATGCATCAGGATGCACCACATCTCGACGGCGAGTATGCGGCATTTGGCAAGGTAATCGAGGGCATGGATGTGGTAAACAAGATCGCAGAGGTACGCACAGACTACATGGACAAACCACTTGAGGCTCAGGTCATGAAGACAGTTACAGTTGAGACCTTCGGAGTGGACTATCCGGAGCCGGAGACAGTTTAATGATAATAATTATCGATGAGGCAAGCGCAAAACTTGCCTCTTTTTACTATCATGACGAGATATTAAAGCTGCAGTGGAGAAGTGTGGCAGGCAAGGCATCTATGTCAGAAGAGCTGCAAGAAAAACTGTATGGTGCACTACCGGGAAAGTTGCTGGATGAGTTGCAGAAGAAACTGCTAGATGAGCTGCAAGATGAATTTCAGGAAAAACTGCAAGAAAAACTACCTGATGAGCTGCGGGAAAAACTGTATGTTGCGCTCTTAGCAGCTGAATCAATTAATGACTTCACAAAAACAACGATACAAGAATATGCAGATAACACCGCGAAAGCTAATACGGGAAATCTAATAATACCGAAAGCTCCCGCAGACTGCATCTGGATAGTCTCAAACCGGAAGCAGAAGCAAATAGCTGACTCACTCGGCATAGCATCAGTAGGAGAACCGCAGTGCGGCACGCGCTATGCAGTCGAGAGCCTTGCAGAGCTTGATATTGAGTATCTGGAGCGAGTGCGCAGGCGGTATAATCACATCCCGTGGGACATCGGCGAGACAGACAGGTGTCTGATACGTGAGCTGTCCCTGTCAGACCTTCCTGCGCTCTATGAGCTCTATGACAAGCCCGG
>ENA-ORIJ01001040-ORIJ01001040.1-human-gut-metagenome-genome-assembly--contig:-NODE-1040-length-12327-cov-5.97523_pt1 | contig 12327 bp, 10 predicted proteins | sample MGYA00243030_ERZ508746 | MGnify/ENA primary metagenome ERZ508746 (study PRJEB26277, sample SAMN04329826) | human gut metagenome | biome: human-associated habitat | host: Homo sapiens | place: USA... | reverse complement strand
TGGCAGGCCTCAACGCCGAGCAGGCGGCTGGTAAGTTTACCGAAATGCTGGCCAGCCCCGCTACTATGACCTTCTGGATGGTATTTGTGGTGGTAGTGAGCATTCTGGTGTGCGCCAAGGGTCTGCAAAGTGGTCTGGAGCGTGTGACCAAGGGCATGATGATTGCCCTGCTCCTCATTATGGTGGTGCTTGCCGTCAACAGCCTGTTCATGCCCGGGGCAAAGGAGGGTCTTTCCTTCTTCCTTGTGCCGGACTTTACCCGGATGCAGGAGGTGGGCGTGGTCAACACACTGGTCTCCGCCATGAATCAGGCCTTCTTCACCCTGAGCCTTGGCATCGGAGCCATGTCCATTTTTGGCAGCTATATCGGCAAGGAACACTCTCTGCTGGGCGAGTCTGTCCGTATCGTGGTTCTGGATACCTTCGTAGCCATCACCGCCGGATTGATCATCTTCCCGGCTTGTTTTACCTACCATGTAGACCAGACCAGCGGCCCCAGCCTGATCTTTATCACCCTGCCCAACATCTTTGCCAATATGTCCATGGGGCGGCTGTGGGGCAGCCTGTTCTTTTTGTTCATGGCCTTTGCAGCCATGTCCACCGTGCTGGCAGTATTCGAGAACATCATCTGCTGCGGCATGGAACTGACCGGTTGCAGCCGCAAAAAGTCCAGTCTGGTGAACCTTGTGCTCATCATCCTGCTGTCCATGCCCTGTGTGCTGGGCTATAACCTGTGGGCATGGGACGGCTTTGCGGTATTCGGCGGTGCTGTGCTGGATGTAGAGGATTTTCTGGTCAGCAACCTCTTCCTGCCGCTGGGCAGCCTGGTATATCTGCTGTTCTGCGTTACCCGCTACGGCTGGGGCTGGCAGAACTACAAAAAAGAGGTCAACACCGGCAAGGGTCTCAAGGTGCAGGACTGGATGCGCGGCTACCTGACTTATGTGCTGCCGCTCATCGTGGTGTTCATCTTTGCATTTGGTCTCTACGACAAATTCCTTGCATAAGTGATCCCAGCGTCTGCTCCGTCTTTGATTGACGAACAGGCGGAACAAGTGTAATATAAAAGCATATAGGGTGCTTCTCCCGGCGGGGAACACTGCTATATGCTTTTTTGTATTCAAAAAGGAGGAAACACACCCATGCACATTCTGGTCTGTGACGATGATGCGGCCTTCGCTGCGCGGATGGACGAGTACATCTCGGAATGGTTCCGCTCCCGGGAGATTCAGGTGCAGAGCACCGTCTGCACCAGCGGCGAGCAGCTGCTTGCCACCCCGGAGCTGGAACGCTACCAGCTGGCGTTTCTGGATGTAGACCTGAAAACAACCGATGGCATTGCGCTGGGGCGCAAATTGCGGCAGATCGCCCCAGACATCATGCTGGTGTACATCTCGGCTTATCTGGAATTTGCCCCGCAGGGCTACACGGTCAACGCTTACCGCTACCTACTCAAGCGGGATATTGCCGCCCAGCTGCCCAGCTGTCTGGAGGATATTTTTTCCGGCATGTCTGACCTCCGAAAAACGCTGGAGGTGCACCACAACCGTACCACCAGTGAGATCCCGCTGGATCAGATCTATTATCTGGAAAGCGATCTGCGGCAGATCAACGTCTACGGCGATATTCCGCACCAGCCCATCTGCACCTTTTACGGCAAGATCGCTGATCTGCCCGCCATGCTGTACGAAAACGGCTTTTTGCAGGTAGGGCGCAGCGATGTGGTCAATCTGCAATATGTGCGCTCCATCCGCAACTATAAGGTGGAGCTGCGCAGCGGGGTAGAACTGAGCGTCAGCCGACAGTACTATACAGCCATCCGCAGCGCATGGCTGGAATGGAAGGGGCAGTTCGGTGATGAATGAAGAATTCTGGCGCTGGTATATGTACGGCCACTGGGTCTGCCTGACCCAATGGCTCGGCTTTATCATGGTTGAATATGCTTACCTTGGCAAGGGTAGGGTAAAGCACCCTCTGGTGTGGTCCGGAGTTATAACCATGCTTACGATGACCCTCTCGGTCATGCGCAACCATGGCTTTTTTACGCCGATGGCAGTGGTTTACACGCTTCTTTTTCTGTTCATCACAGTTATGCTGTTTGGTGGCACGCCGGGGCAGAAATTTACCGCCTGTCTGATCAACGGTACCATGTGCCTGTTGGTTGAAAACAGTGTGCGGTATGTCATATCGTGGATGCTGGAGTGTGAGCTACAGCAGGTCATCCAGCGCGCAGATTGTCTGATCATAATGTCATTCGCAAATCTGGTAGTCAGCACCGGGGTATCGTTCTTTGTGGGCAAGTGGCGCAGATACAATGCGCTGGAGCCTTTGCAGGCGCTGACCATGAGCTTTTTTCCGGGCGTGGTCGTGGTGCTGAACATCCTGCTCATGCTCACAGATAACAACAAAAGGGCCACCATGGCCACAATGGGGATGACAGTGGGGCTTACGGTGGCTGTCATGGTGCATCTGTGTATCGTGGCTATGTTCAACGATCAGGTCATGCAGCGGCGCAGCCTGCATTTTCAGGCCGAACTGGAGCAGCAGCGGGCTTCGGCTCTGCTGGATTCCTACACCGCCCAGCGCCGCCTGACCCACGAATTCACCAACCATATCGGTGCGTTGCGTGCCTTGCTGGCACAGGGAGATGTGGCCGGTGCGCAGGACTATATTGCCGGTGTGGATAAGGCCGTGGCGGCCAGCACTACCATTATGGACACCCACAACCCGCTGTTGGACTCCATCCTGACTCGCAAGTACGAGGAAGCCACCCGGCAGGGCGTAAGCGTGTATTTTGATCTTTGCGACCTGCGGGATTTTCCGCTGAGCGGGGTGGATATGGTCACCGTGCTGGCCAATCTGCTGGATAACGCCATCTGTGCCGCAGCGCAGGCGTACCCGCCGGAGGTCTACGTGCGAGTGCGCAAAACGGAGGAGGAATACCTTCTCTCGGTGCGCAATCGGGTGCAGCGGGACGTGGAGCTGCCGCCGGATGGGCAGTTGCCCCGCACCACCCGCAAGGAGCCCGGCCACGGCATGGGGCTTTCCAACGTGCGGGATGTTTTGCTGCGCCACGGCGCGGAGTATACCCTGAGCTGCCGGGACAATTGGTTCCGCTTTACCTGTGCGGTGCCCACCGGCAATTCATGACATCTGCACCGTCAGAATATGACAATTTTTGTGCAACAGAAGCGTAACTCTGCTATACTGTGGTCAGTAAAGGAAGCCTTCCGTGCGGACATGGTCACGTTGCGGTGGGAGGGTAACACCCCTCTTTTTAAGAGCTTTGTTGCTGGATGGAAAAACAGTCTGCGGTGCGTGTAAGCAGGCTGCCTACCTTTGCTTTTTTGGGCTGTGCAAAGATGCGCAGTACCTTGCTGACGGGACTTTCTGCTGCGGGCCTTTTGGGGGTTGCAGTCGATAAAGTTTCTCGATGCGTCGCAATTCCGGCGCTGCCTGCTGTACGGAAATGGTATAGGCAAGCCGGGGTATCGTGCGCTGCAAAGAGTCCCGTCAGTTTTCTTTTGCACCAAAAAGGACTGCTGTACATGGGTTTTGCCCAGTATAGCAGTCCTTTTTATCTATTAAATCATCGTATCTGCCAGTCAGCAGAAAGCCGACCCGCCGCGCGACTGTTTCGGTAGAAAACCAGCGCGGCAGCTGCGGTTTCCCTCTGCGTCCCTCCCGTGAAAAAGCAGCTCAGCCAAGCCCGCAGGCTTGGCTGAGCTGCAATACTAAAATGCAATTCCTTAAACTATACGCAGAGCGAAGCGGAGCGCATTTAAAATCGTAAAAAGCGCAGTTACTCCGGCTTTACCTGCAGCTCCTGCTCGCAGTAGATGCAGCGGTACTTGCCGTTGGAGCTCAGCTCAAAGATCTGGTCACATTCTTCTTCAATGCTGGAGATGCAGCGGGGGTTCTTGCAGCGTACAATGTTCACCAGACGCTTGGGGGGCTTGGGCTGTTCCTTGCGGACAGCCTTGCCGTTTTCAATAATGGTCACGCTGATGTTCGGGTCCAGATAAGCCAGCACATCCAGGTTCAGCCAGGAGGCGTCGCCCTCTACCTTGATGATGTCCTTGCGGCCGCTTGCCGTCTTTTTGCTGCGTGCATTCTGGATCAGCGCCACGCTGGCAGTGCGGTTGCCCGCAATGCCCAGCAGATCCATCAGACCAATGGCAGTACCTGCCTTGATGTGGTCAATCACAATACCATTCTGGATCTCGTCAATATTCAGCATATCAGTTTTCCTCCTTCGGTGCTTTGGGGTCTGCAAGCCCCAGCAGAGTCATAATCAGTGCCATGCGGACATAAACGCCGTTCTGCACCTGTTCAAAATAAGCGGCGCGGGGGTCATCGTCCACATCCAGTGCGATCTCGTTCACGCGGGGCAGGGGATGCAGCACTGCCATGGTGGGCTTGGCCTGTGCCATCTTTTCGCGGGTCAGCACATAGCTGTTCTTCAGGCGGATGTAGTCCTCCTCGTTGAAGAAGCGCTCCTTCTGCACGCGGGTCATATACAGGATATCCAGCTCCGGCATGGATTCCTCCAGACTGCGGGTCTCCTTGTAGGGGATGCCGTTGGCCTCCAGCACGTCGTTGATGATATAATCCGGCACCCGCAGCTCCTCCGGGCTGATCAGCACAAAGCGCACATTCTTGCAGCGCGCCATGGTCTTGAGCAGGGAGTGGACGGTGCGGCCAAACTTCAGATCGCCGCACAGACCAATGGTCAGGTTATCCAGCCTGCCCATGCGGCGGCGGATGGTCATCAGGTCGGTCAGGGTCTGGGTGGGGTGCTGGTGGCCGCCGTCACCGGCGTTGATCACCGGAATGCGGGAGTAGCGGGAGGCACGCAGCGGTGCACCCTCTTTGGGGTGGCGCATGGCAACGATATCGGCATAGCAGGAAACCACCCGGATGGTGTCGGCCACGCTCTCGCCCTTGGTGGCGCTGGACACGTTCTCGCTGGGAAAGCCCAGCACATGGCCGCCCAGGTTCAGCATAGCCGCCTCAAAGGACAGGCGGGTGCGGGTGGAGGGCTCGTAGAACAAGGTGGCCAGCTTTTTATGGTTGGCTACCTCCTGATAGGCAGCAGGGTCGGCGCAGATACGGTCGGCAAGATCAAGCAGCTGTGTGATTTCCTGCTGGGTAAGATCCAAAGGATCTATCAGATGACGCATGGACAGTATACCTCCGTTTAAAGTAGTTTGCGTAAAATGGAAAAATCAAAAAAGTTTGTGTAGTAGCTCAGCGAGCGCATCACCGGCCTGCACAAACGATTGAAACACACTTCGTCCAGCAGCAGCATGGCCTCGCCCGGGGCAAGACGCATGGCTGCACGGATGGCCTCGTCGCCGCAGCTGGCCTTCAGGTGCGCCACGTTGGAGGAGATCTGCTGGTGGCACTCCTGCTCCAAGATCTCAAAGATGTCGCCGGTCAGGTCGATGCGGGTGTAGTCCCGGTTGCCGAACAGGCTGCGGGGCAGGTAGTCGATGGAGTAGATCACCGGGGTGGTATCGGCAAGGATGCGCTTTTTGATGCAGATCACCTCATCGCCGACTTCCAGCGCCAGCGCGTGGGCCATCTCCTCGCCTGCACGAAGAAGCATCACCTGAATGCCGTCGGCATGGGGGTAGCTGCTAAAACTGCGGATCAGCGGGTAGTACTCCAGCTTCTGGTCCAAGCGGCTGCGCAGCCCCAGCACAGCGCGGTTCACTACCGTGCCAATGCCGCGCACCCGTTCCACATAACCGGCGCGCTCCATCTCGCTCAGCGCGTCACGGATCACGGTACGGCTCACCCCCAATTCGGTGGCAAGGTCTACCTCGGCGGGCAGGCGGTCGGCTTGGGCATAGCGCCCGTTGGTCAGCTCCTCCAGCAGGCTTGCAACAACGCGGTCACTGATCACAGCGCCGCCCAAGCGGCTGGACGATGCCAGTGCGGGATCTTTCATGGATGGTTCCTCCGTTTCCGGGCGGCAATGCCGCCCCGAACTTCATACGAACGGGCCGAGAGGATTCCTCCACAGCCCCTTCTCTCTTATTATAGCATAATTTGACATTTAGAAAAGCGTCATTTATACTGGAATCTGCTGAAAAGTACGATTTTATTTTGGAGGGCATAGTACAGATGGACTATTTTCTGCAAAAAGTAGGCGGCCGGCCCGCCCGGCAGACCGTTACCCTTCGGCGCTGCACCCCTGCCGAGGCACCGGCGGTGTTCGCGCTGCAAAACGAAGTGCGCGCCGCCATGCCGCACCCGGAGCAGTTCGTGCCGGATACGCTGGAAAACATTACCGGTTATCTGCGCACCGGGGTGTGTATCGGTGCGTGGCAGCAGGGGCGGCTGGGGGCCTACCTCATCCTGCGCCTGTGCGGGCAGAGCAGTGAGAACTACGCTGCTTTTCTGGGCGTGCCGCAAAGTCAGTGGCAACACTGGGCCAACGCAGACAGCGCAGTAGTGCACCCGGACTGGCGGGGCAACGGCTTGCAGCGCGCCATGCTGGAAGCGGCTCTGCCGCTGCTGCCGCCGCAGATCGCCCATCTGGGGGCTACCGTCAGCCCGGACAACAGTTACAGCCTGCACAACGCACAGGCTTCCGGCTTTGTCATCCGCTGCAGCCGGGAGATGTACGGCGGCTACGACCGCTATCTGCTGGAAAAGCAGCTGTAACTCTATGCAGTTTTGGTGTACAACTATTTCGAAATGTGTTATACTATACGGTATGAATAACAGCGAAGGAAACAGGTGAAACCATGGCAGCATCTCTCGGGCAGGAATTCTGCACCCTGCGTGATACTTACATTGAAAAGCAATTCGGCCGCCTGAACGATATGCAGCGGCAGGCTGTGTTTACCACGGATGGCCCGCTGCTCATCCTTGCCGGTGCCGGCAGCGGCAAGACCACCGTGCTGGTCAACCGTATCGCCAACCTCATCCGGTTCGGCTCGGCGCACGGCTCCAAAGAAACGCCCCGCCCGGTGACCGAGGAGGACGTCAAAGCCCTGCGCACCGCCATTATGACCGGTACAGATGCCCCCAGCTGGCTGGACGGGATGCTGCGCCAGAACGCGGTGCGCAGCTGGAACGTGATGGCCATTACCTTTACCAACAAGGCAGCAGGGGAGCTGAAAGAGCGTCTGCGCCGGATGCTGGGCGGCGAGGAAGGGGACGAAGTGTTCGCCTCCACCTTCCACTCGGCCTGTGTGCGCATTCTGCGCCGCTGGGCCGAAGAGATCGGCTACCCCCGCAGCTTTACCATCTATGATACAGACGATGCCCAGCGTGTAATGAAAACCGTATATAAAGAGCTGAGCATCGATGATAAATTCCTGCCCATCAAGGCCGCCATCAACCAGATGAGCCGCTGGAAGGATCAGCTGGTCAGCCCGGAGCAGGCACTTGCAGACCACGCCAGAGACGTGAAGAGCACCCAGACCGCCCGCATCTACGCAGCTTACGAGAAAAAGCTGAAAGAGGCCGGTGCGTTCGATTTTGACGACCTCATCTACCAGACCGTGCAGCTGCTGGCTGAACACCCGGACGTGCGGGAGTTCTACCAGAACAAGTACCGCTACCTGCTGGTGGACGAGTATCAGGATACCAGCGTGGCGCAGTTCCGTCTGGTCAGCCTGCTCACCGGGCCGGAGCGCAACATCTGCGTGGTGGGCGATGACGACCAGAGCATCTACCGCTTCCGCGGCGCTACCATTGAGAACATTCTCAACTTTGAAAAACTCTATCCCGGCACCAAGACCATCCGTCTGGAGCAGAACTACCGCTCCACCTCCAATATCCTCAACGCAGCCAACTGTGTCATCCAGCACAACACCGAGCGCAAGGGCAAGACCCTTTGGACGGACAACGGCGAGGGCGATAAGGTGCAGGTGTATACCGCCGAGAATGAGCAGGACGAAGCCAGCCATATCGCGGATATCATCGGCCAGCACCTGAAGGAGGGCGGGCATCTGGCAGACCACGCCATTCTCTACCGTATGAACGCCCAGTCGGCTCCCATCGAAAGCTACTTCACCCGCGCGGGTATTCCGCATAAGATCGTGGGCGGGCAGCGCTTCAACGACCGCAAGGAGGTCAAGGACATCCACTCCTATATGTCCATTGTGGCCAACCCCCGGGACGATGTGCGGCTGCGCCGTATCATCAACGAGCCCGCCCGCAAGATCGGTGCTACCACCGTGGATGTCATTGCAGACCTTGCCGGGCAGCAGGGGGTCAGTATGCTGGATATCATCAGCCATGCAGACCAATACGCGAAACTTTCCCGCGCGGTCATGCCGCTGCTCAAGTTTTGGCAGATCTACCAGCGTTTGCAGGATTCTCTTGCCACCCGCACGCTGGACGAGTTTGCCTCCGATGTCATCGAGCTGACCGGCTACAAGGCCATGTTGGAAGCAGACGCCGCCAAGGGGCACGAGGATGCCGCCGACCGTCTGCAGAACTTGGGTCAGCTGGTGAACAATGTCAAAAACTACTGTGACCAGCACGGCGAGGAAGCCACGCTGGAGGGCTATCTGGAGGATATCGCCCTCATCAGCGATATCGACAGCTATAACGAGAGTAACGATCAGGTGGTGCTGATGACCATCCACTCTGCCAAGGGCTTGGAGTTCCCCTATGTGTTCCTCATCGGCATGGAGGAGGGCGTTTTCCCCAGCGAGATGAGCAAATACTCCGAAGCAGATCTGGAAGAGGAACGCCGTCTTGCATACGTTGGCATCACCCGTGCCAAAAAGGAACTGTACATCTCCAACAGCGTCACCCGGATGTTGTACGGCCGCACCCAGCGCAACGAGCCCAGCCGCTTTCTGCGGGAGATCGAACCGGAGTATATCGAGGAGACCCGCAGCCCTGTACTGGAACAGCGTTCCCACATGGGCGGCTGGGGCTCTGAGTACAGTGATACCGTGCCCGGTGGAGCATCCGGTTACTCCGGCCCCTCCGGTTACAGCCGCAGCAGCTACGGCGGCGGTTATGGCTCGAGTTACAGTTCGGGCAACCGCAGCGGCTACCTGAACCGGGAATATAACGCCGGCGAAAGCCGTGGTTTCGGCTCTTCTTACGGAGGAAGAAACCCTGCTTCCTCCGGTTTTGGCAGTCACTATGGCAACAGCTCCACCCAGCCGACCACAAGAAGCAGCGGATTTGGCTCCGCATATTCCGGCGGAAATGCGACAAAAAATACTGTAAAGCAAACAGCCTTTACGGTAAATTCTGCCGTGAAACCGGCGGCTTCCGGTTCAAAGCACTATGAGCCGGGCGACATCGTGGAGCACAAAGTGTTCGGCCGCGGCACGGTGCTGAAGGTAAAGCCCGCTGCCGGGGATCAGATCGTAGAGATCAACTTTGAAAAAGTTGGCATCAAGAAAACGATGGCCAATTTTGCGCCCCTGACCAAGATTACGGAGGAAGAATGACCCTATGATGACTGTTCGTTTGATCGCCCACACCCCGGAACCGGAAAAGGTGGTGGCGGCTGCCGCAAAGCTCTGCTATTCCGACGCCCACATCACCGACCTTCTGGACGGGCTGGACGAGGAAAAAACTGCAAAATTCCTGACCATGCTCAGCGACCTTGGCCATGCCAGCCCCATCGAGCACGCCAGCTTTACCTTTGGCATCGAGGGAGTCAGCCGCACCCTGCTTGCCCAGATCACCCGGCACCGCATCGCGTCCTTCAGCGTGCAGAGCCAGCGCTATGTGCGTCTGGATGATTTCCGCTATGTGACGCCCCCGGAGATCGAGGCTATCCCGGAAGCAAAGGCAGCTTTCCTTGCCAGCATGGAGGAGGACGCCCAGCGTTATCTCGACCTTGCCCACAAGCTGGAGGAGGGGCACACCGCCCGCCTGATGGCTGAGGGAATGCCGGAAAAGCAGGCCCGCGCTAAGGCTTCTAAACAGGCCAACGAGGACGCCCGCTTTGTGCTGCCCAACGCCTGCGAGACCAAAATGGTGGTCACCATGAACGCTCGCAGCCTGATGAACTTCTTCCAGCTGCGCTGCTGCAACCGTGCCCAGTGGGAGATCCGGGAACTGGCTGAAAAGATGTTCACGCTGGTGTACCCGGTGGCACCCCATATCTTTGCCAAGGCCGGCCCCGCCTGCCTGTGCGGCCCCTGCCCGGAGGGCAAGATGTGCTGCGGCAAGACCGCCGAGGTGCGCGCAAAATATGCCGCCATTAAAGAAGGTGCCGCCGTATGAGCAAGGGCAAACTGATTGTGCTGGAAGGGCTGGACGGAAGCGGCAAGGCCACACAGGCAAAGCTGCTGGCAGAGCATCTCGCCGCGCAGGGTGTGCCGGTACAAAAGATCACCTTCCCGGACTATGCCAGTGATTCCAGCGCACTGGTCAAGATGTATCTGGCCGGGCAGTTCGGCCAGCACCCGGACGATGTAAACGCCTATGCGGCTTCCAGCTTTTACGCGGTGGACCGCTATGCCAGCTATAAAACCAGCTGGGGCAGCTTTTACGAGCAGGGCGGTGTGATCATCGCCGACCGCTACACCACCTCCAACGCGGTGCACCAGTGTTCGAAGCTTCCGCAGGAGCAGTGGGAGGAATATCTGCACTGGCTGTTTGATTACGAGTTCCGTCTGCTGGGACTGCCCGCACCGGACAGGGTCATCTATTTGCAGGTAGACCCGGCGGTCAGCCAGCGGCTGATGACCCAGCGCTACCACGGCGACGAAAGCAAAAAGGACGTGCACGAGAAGGATACCGCCTATCTGGCGCGCAGCCGCGCTGCTGCCGAGTTCTGTGCCCGGCATCTTGGCTGGGATACCGTGCACTGCACCAGCGGGGACGCCATGCGCAGCATTGAAGAGATCCAGCAAGAGGTGCAACAGCTTGCCCGGAAAACACTGGGCTGAACGATAAAATATGATAAGAGGGGGCATCCTGAACGATGTATCGTCTGATGCAGCCGTCTGACGAGGCGGCAGTGCTGGCTTTGTGGCAGAGCCAGCATCATGATACCGAAGATTTTGCAAAAATGGTACTGGAACGCTTTGCCGGTGTGCAGAACATTTATGTGGCCGACGAAAACGACGCCATCGTGGCGGCTGCGCTGGCTGTGCCGGTCACCCTGCAGGGGCGCACGGGCAATTACCTGTGCCTGTGCGGCGAGGGCAGTCTGCTGCTGGCGGGTCTGCTGGATACCCTGTGCGCCCACCAAAAGCTGCGGGGCGCAGGCTTTACCGTGACAGTCCCGGCAGATGCAGCACAGGCCGCTCTGCTGCAGGATAAAGGCTTTGCAAAGGCTTTTGCCCTGCGTTGCCTGCCTCGTGAGGTGAGCCGCAACCTGTGGAGCCAGGCGGAATTTGACACGGTGACGGCCAAAAAGCTGTGCGAGCTGCGGGAACAGTTCTGGAAGGATACCGTGCAGCTGAGCCCGGAGCGCATGGCGGTGGTGCTGCAGGAGCTGTACGCCCGGGGCGCTACCATCGTGTCCAACGAACATGGCTACGGCATCTACTTCCGCAAGGAGGATACCCTGTATTTTGTGGAGATGATGGCCGACAGCGACCGCGCCGCCGAGATCCTGATGGAAGCCGCCCGCGAGAAGGAAGTCATCGTGGAAAAGGCGGTCATCACGGTAGGCGCTGCCCAGCCGCTGTTTCTGGGCGAGGGCACCCGGCAGGAATACGGCATGATCCGCTTTGACGCAGAGCCCTTTGACGTGAGCGAAAGCTATCTGCGTCTGATGCTGGAAAACTGAAAAAAGGAAGGTGCGTATGGCACACAACGATACACACGCAGCCCGCAAAAAGGGCGGCGCAGGCAAAATTCTGCTGGTAGTGCTTCTGCTGCTTCTTCTGGCAGTAGGTGCAGCGGTGCACTTTGCCTACAATGAGATCCACGGCAATGGTGCACCCGGCAGCACAGAGGTGACCGTAAGCATCCCGCAGGGCAGCGGCGTAGCGGCGATCGCCAACAAGCTGAAGGAGGCGGGCGTCATCCGCTCTGCCTACCTGTTTCGCTGGTATGTGGGACAAAAGGGCGCTGCCGCAAAGCTGCAGTACGGCGATTTTGTCTTGCAGACCAGTGCGATTTCCTACGACGCGATCATTGCCACCCTTTCCCAGTACGCCAAGGCAGAAACGGTGCGGGTGACCATCCCGGAGGGCACCACGGCCATTGCCATCGCCCAAAAGATGGAATCCGCCGGTCTGTGCACCGCCGAGGAATTTTTGAAGGAAGCCAACGAGGGCGATTTCAGCACATATACCTTCTGGCAGTACGTCCCGGAGGATAAGGATGCCCCGAACCGCTTTATGAAGTGCGCGGGCTATCTTTTCCCGGAGACCT
>ENA-ORIJ01001029-ORIJ01001029.1-human-gut-metagenome-genome-assembly--contig:-NODE-1029-length-12488-cov-9.00901_pt1 | contig 12488 bp, 15 predicted proteins | sample MGYA00243030_ERZ508746 | MGnify/ENA primary metagenome ERZ508746 (study PRJEB26277, sample SAMN04329826) | human gut metagenome | biome: human-associated habitat | host: Homo sapiens | place: USA... | reverse complement strand
TGAGAGGCGGATCGTCAAGAAAGAGCGGCGGGGGCGCTGGACGGTCAAGCGTGACTTGTACGACTGGTGGTTGCACCGGATCGGGGACGAGATCCGGGTGGGCCATCGGTTTTATGGCATTATGACGCTGGCCATCTATGCGAAGAAATGTGGGATAGACGAGGACGAACTGCGCCAGGATGCTTTCTCCCTGCTAAAACCCTATGACGATATGAGCGTGGAGGACATCAATCGCTTTACGAAGGATGATGTGGTGTGCGCCCTGGAGATGTTTAATGAGGACTATGTGACATTTCCCAGGGACGATATAGCAAAGCTCTCTGGCCTATCTATGCCTGTCAATAAGCGGAACTGGAGAAAGCAGTCAGACCATTTGGAGATAGCAAGGGCGATTCGAGATATTGGGGTTCGGCAAAAAGGAAAAAAAGACTGGAGAGAAGGGAATGGACGCCCTGTTGGTAGTGGGATAGCCAAGGAACGAGTGTCTGAATGGCGGGAGCAACACCCGGAGGGCCGCAAGGCTGACTGCCACCGGGACACGGGCCTTGACCCTAAGACGATCCGCAAGTGGTGGAATAGCCAGAGTGCCGATTGACAAATAATATATATCGTGATATATATTATTTAGGAGGTGACTGCTATGGAGATGGCAAAGGTTTTTGAAAACGGACGGAGCCAAGCGGTGCGTTTGCCAAAGAAATTTCGCTTCAAGGTAGATGAGGTTATTGTGCAGCAGCTCGGGGATGCGGTTCTTCTGGTTCCAAAAGAGTCTTTATGGCAGACATTTATGGATGGCTTGAACAGCTTCACCAGCGATATTTTTGAGAATGGGCGAGATCAAGGTGTCCAGGAGGAGAGAGAAAATCTATGACCTATATGTTGGACACAAATATCTGTATCTATGCTATGAAGAAAAAGCCGGAAAAGGTGCTGCATAGGTTCCGGGAGGAGCTGGATGGAGGGCTTTGCATTTCCTCTATCACTTTGGCCGAGTTGGAGTATGGTATGAAACATAGCTCTGACCCAGTTAAAAATGAGCAGGCCCTTTTGAGGTTCCTGGCTCCATTGAGCATCTTGCCCTTTGGGGCGGGGGCGGCGTCGGAGTATGGGGAGATTCGAGCCTATTTGCAGAGCCAGGGAACACCAATTGGCCCTCTGGATATGCTGATTGCTGCCCATGTACGGGCGGAGGGAATGATCCTGGTCACAAATAATGTACGGGAGTTTGAGCGTGTACCGGATCTGGAAATCGAAAACTGGGCGGAGTAAAGGGTGGTGTAGATAGTGCAGAGAAAGGTCTTGCAGATCGGCTACGAGCCGGAGCGTGACCGCCTGACCTGGGACGGCTGGGATATTCACTGCGGCCAGGGCCTGGACGTGTTGCTCCCGGATCAGCTCGGTGGCGGCACATGGCGGGCCGTCTCCTTTGAGTACAATGACGATGGCTGGTATATGCCAGGACAGCCTGGGGTGTCCCCGGTAGGGCTTTGGGCCCGTGAGGGCCAGGACTAAACTAAGCCGGCTCCCACAAAGGGAGCCGGCTGTTTTATAGTCGATATAATTCTATATTTCTATATTGCTATAAAAATAGATTTATAGTAATATAAAAATATAGATTACTATAAAAATAGATTTATAGAATAGGAGTGTGACAGATGATAGTAGCAGTAGCAAATCAAAAAGGCGGCGTCGGTAAGACGACTACAGCCCAGGCCCTTGCTGCAGGACTGGCCGGGAAAGAGTATAAGGTGCTGGGGATCGATCTTGATCCCCAAGGAAACTTCTCATCGGCCTGTGGCGTAGAGAACTACAACGTTCTCACGGTCTATGAGGTGATGAAGCGGGGGGCCACGATCTGCGAGGCCACGCAGCACGCAAAGGGTGGCTATGATGTTGTTCCAGCCAATATCATGCTGGCCGGAGCTGAGCAGGAGCTGTCCCAGACGGGGAAGGAGCATCGGCTGAAGGAGGCCGTGGCTCCGGTCGCCGGCGACTATGATTTCATCGTGATCGACACACCGCCCTCTCTGGGGGTGCTGACGGTGAACGCCTTTACCTGCGCCAGTGATATTCTGATCCCCACCACAGCCGGGATCTTCGCCACTGCGGGGATCTCCCAACTCAACGAGACGGTCACCAGTGTCCAGAAGTATTGCAATCCTGGTGTGAAGATCCTGGGCATCCTCTTTACCAGGTTCAATCCAAGAGCAAATATCAGCCGGGAGATCAGGGACCTGGCGGAGCAGTTGGGGGAGTACATCTCGGCGCCGATCTATGAGACCTATATTCGGTCTGCGGTGGCAGTAGAAGAAGCCCAGGCGAACCGGACCGATATATTTGACTATGCGGGGAAGTCCACGGTGGCAGAGGATTACAGGTCGTTTATTGAGGAGTTTTTGAAAGGAGTTAATGGGTGATGGCAGGGAAAGCGAAGTTTGACCAGGAGACAGCGTTCAAGTCTATCATTGGAGCTGACCGAGAGCTGAAGGTTGGTAGTCGGGAGACACCTATTGCAAAAGGGAGGAATAAGGATCGAGTGCAGCGGTCGTACTTTCTGGATAGAGATATAGACAAGGCGCTACGGCGCATGGCAATAGATGAGGAGAAGAACCTTACGGAGACAATTAATAATATCTTGCGAAAAGGATTAGAAAAATATATGTGATTATTGAAAGAGAAAATAAGTAACATGTTAATGTATCTTACTATAATTGATTCCAAAGAAGGTCAGCAAAAGTTTGAATTTATATATAATAGATATAAAAAACTGATGTTTTATATAGCAAATAAAATTCTGGGTGATACGAGAGATTCTGAGGATACTGTGCATGATGCCTTTCTAAAAATTATTGAAATAATCGATGATATAAAAGACGTAGAGAGTCCCCAAACAAGATCATTGATCGTTACAATAACTGAAAATAAAGCGATAGATTTGTACCGCAAACGGCAAAGAAAAACAGTCCTGCCTTTTGAGGAGGAATACTTAGGAGTGCCAAATTGTTCGGATATTGAGAGCGTAGAAGATAATGAGGTAGTGACCAAAGCGATTGCCTCTCTGTCAGGAAAATATCGTGAGGTTCTTTTTCTGAAATATTCCCACGGATATTCTATAGATGAAATGGCGCTGATTCTTTCAATGTCAAAAGAGAATGTAAAGAAGACAATTCAACGAGCAAGAAGAAAGTTAGAACAAGCATTAAAAAATGAGGGGCAAGTTTGAAACAAAGCGATAGCCGAAGCAGAAGGAAAAAGGGCGCAAAAACACAGCCGCAGGGACTGCGGGAAAAAACGATATGGAAGAGGGTCTCAACCTGACTCGACGGCCAGTTCGTCCTTGAAAATATAGCCCCGCTTGCGAAGTAGAGCCAGGCCCTCCGCCTTGGAAATAACAACGGAATGCTCCGTCAGCTTGTCGGCAAGATAACCCTTTGCGGAATAAGGCTCCAGCTTGGACAGGACGTTCCAGATAGCGGTCAGAAGCATCCGGCATACAGCGATAATCGCTTTCTTGTGCCCACGGCGGGCTTTGATTCTGCGGTAGCGTTCCCTGCATTCAGGGTGCCTGTCGGATTTTATGACGGCATTTGCTATTTGAACCAGCAGAGGCTTCAAATAGCAGCCAGCTCTGGAGATTCGTGTGGACTTCACTTTCTTATTGCTCTGGTCATTTCGAGGACAGCATCCAGCCCAGGAAGCCAGGTGCTTTGCAGAGGGAAATACCGACATATCAACGCCGATCTCGGAGATAAGGGCCACAGCCGTCAGCGGAGCGGCGGCAAAGCCAGGAACCGTGCGGATCAATTCCAACTGGTAAGGATAGGGCTCAGCAAGCCGGAGGATTTCAGCTTCGATACGCTCCCTGTGCGCATTCAGTTGGTCGATGTGCAGCAGGCATTCCTTGAGTTTGGCTGCCTGTTCACGGGATACCACCCCGTCCACAGCAGCTTGGATTTCCTCAACAGGATGCTTGCAGCGCCGGTGGATAAACGGAGTCACATCAAACTGCTCACCAGGATGCTCCAAAATGTACTGGATAATGGAGCGTGAGGATTTTCCAAACACGTCAGAAAACACATCATCCAGCTTCAGATTGGAAACGGTGAGGCAGTTTTGGGCGCGGTTCTTCTCTCCGGTCAGCATATTGGTGAGCTTCACACGGTAGCGCATCAGGTCACGGAGCTGGCGGATGTCCGGCGGTGGGATAAAGCTGGGCTTGACCATGCCGCACATATACAGGTCGCAGATCCACTTGGCGTCCTTGCGGTCGGTTTTGTTGCCCTTCTGCGGTTTCGTGTATTTCGGGTGCGCCAAGGTGACCCAACAGGTCTTTTCAAGGATATTGAATACAGGAATCCAGTATTTCCCTGTGGATTCCATGCAGACATCCGAGCAGGAGTATTTCGCAAGCCAGTCAGCCAGATCCCTCAGTCCGTTGGAAAACGAGGAAAAGCGAGCCTGCTTGTACTCTGTCCGGCCATTGGAATCCGTGATACCGATACAGGCAAATATCCAGGTTTTGTGAATGTCCAGTCCACAGCAGTTTTTGCGGAGAATTTTGAAAGCCATTTGCCTCCCTCCAGACACAGTGTTTGGGGAGGTTCGGCAGGGACTGGCCACCCGGCAAAATCGAGTCGATTTGAAAGAGATAAGTTTACGGGCTGCTGTCATGCGCCATTCGTTGATGCCTTAACGGGTGGCCGAACCATATAGAAATGCGGGGTTGCCGTTATACAGCCCCGCCACTCACCTCCACGGTCTCTGTAGTATACCGAGCACTCCCGTGAACAGTATAGCAAACATCAATTTCAGGCGAAAGCACCTGCGTTTCATAACCCCGTCGGTGCCTTTCGCAGAAAGGCGGATTATAGATATGAAAATAACAGACTCACAGCTTTATAAGTATGTACCTAAAGCAGAAAAGTTGTGGTTGAGCTGGCTGCCGACGGATGAGGAAATTCCTGAACACATATTTTCTAAAAGATTTGAGAGGAAGATGAAGCGGTTGATTCGAAATCAGCGGCGTACACCAAGAATCAGGAAAATATTTCTTACAGCAAAACGGATCACGGCAGCTGTGTTGGTTTTAACCATGCTTAGTTTTTCGGGATTAATGACTGTAGAGGCATACCGTGAAAAATTTATTGAGATGATTACCGAAGTTATGGATGATTTGACACACTTTAAAATCTTCTCTTCTTGGAACGAAAGTATAAGAATGGGGGAAATTATATTTGGATATCTACCGGAAGGAATGTCTGAGGTTGAGCGAATGTGTGACGAGGAAACTCAGGGACAAATAATTTATTTTGAAGATTTAGATGGCAAACAGCTTAGAATAGATATACAGTTAGTAACAGAGGAAACAGACTATGAGATCATTTTGGATACGGAGCTTGTTGACTCTACTAAGGTTGATATAGCCGGAAACGAGGCAAAACTCGTTGTTAAAGGTGAGAGGAGTACGTTGTTGTGGAAAGATGAGCCCTTCATTTTGATGGTAACAGGAGATATGAATTCGGATGAGTTAATTCAAGTGGCTAAAGGGATTACAGTAACGACAAAATAAATTGAAAAAATTTTTGAAATTACTGTCCCATAATTGCTTCTTCATTCGTCACAATATATGAAAGGGAAGGGAGATGGTTTTTATGAGAAAGTATATTCCCAAGCAGTTCTTTGGCTTTTTCTGTGCCATTATATGCGCGTTCTCTCTGGCGATTCCAGGCTATGCTGTGGAATTGCCTGATCCCGATACGGATATCAGCTTTTATATGGAGAATATCTCAGATGCCCAGTGTGTGTTGAGTATTCGAAACGGGAAAGCAGCAGCGCGTGTTAGCGTGAATGGAAATCGTGGAGCGGAACGTAGCAAAATCATCTTGGAGATTCAAAAACAGCGGGGAAGTCAATGGGTCACTGTTGAGTCTTGGAGTGTGGAGGAAGATGGACGGAATGCATCTCTCAGCAAATCAGTAGAAGCCGAGAAGGGGACAACATACCGAGCAAAAGCTGAAGTAACTGTGTGGATTAATGGAAAATCGGAAACAAAAACTATAACCACCACAGGGAAGACGGCATGAATAGATCCCTGCCTATAGGCAGGGATGCGGAGAAGAATCTCCGCATCTGAAAGTGTTATAGAAGAAATTCTATATTATTTTGATTGTGAAAGGATGGTATAACATGAAAAAAGGAAGAATCGCAATTAGTCTCATCTGTGCAACGGCATTGACCAGTGTAGCTATGCTCCCTGCTTTTGCAGCATCGGAGCCGGATGATGTTCCTGCTGCGGCGATTGGGCACGCTTGTGCCATCAACACTAATGCAACCTTTGCTGCCTCCGACGAGATTCCTGAAGAAATCATTATCGAAGGAGAGCCTGGTGACTTCTTTGTTGTTGGCGATCTCGTCTTTGAGATTGTTACACCAGAAGAGGTCGAATCTGTAGTGACCGCCCCCGAAACCAGGGCAAGCACTTCTCGATGGAGCATTTCTCTTTCCGGAACCGAGATGAGTAAGGGGATTGAAGTAACGTCTTCTTATCCGCACGCGAAGGTGTGGGTCGACAACAAGGGTTCCCAAAGTATCAAATTCACGATTACGAAGGGGTCCGAAACGGGAAGCGTTGTGAAGGGAACCAGCGTTTCTATTGCTGCAGGTACTTCTACAAGTGTTTATAGTACGAATAAGTGGCCTGCGGATACCTATTATGCCAACTTTACCTGTGGAAAGGCAGAAATGAAGGGGTCTGCCGCCTGCCGTGTAGCATCCACCATTCCTGAACTCGATATTTAAAAGCAATTTAAGAAGGACTGAAGCGGCAGCCAATTGTATTGGCTGCCGCTTCTAATTATTTTTAGAGGATACGAAGGGATGGTACCTTGATATTTTGTGCTATAACGGTTTACCCGTTTGCGAGAGCTGTGAACGGGTAAACCGTTATACGGTTAATTTTCGGTGTATGCTATTGACTTCTTCGACGGTCTATGGTAAGATGAGACTGGGATAGAAGATGGTTTTTAGGGCCGCTGCTCGGCGGCTCCGATGGAAAGGAGGCTGAATAGAGTGGCTGCGGCTGGCGGTGGCCGGGAGCTGCGGCGGATTTCAATGCTCGTCTGGGCGAGGGTAAATAGTAATTAGGCCCAGAGCGTCTTGGCCGGAAATGACCGGCTGGGGGTTTAGCAAATACCCATAAGAAGCCGTGACAGGGTTGATACTCCTGTGTGGTGTGCGGGCTTGCCGTAGTAACCTTTGTGAATTGGAAAAGCACACCATGGACCCCACCGCAAGTAATCCTTTTGAAAGTGATGGGTAAGTGCAATGTATCGTGTCCCTATCCACCCTCTGATAGTAGCCAGGATACTGTAGATCTCCTGGAGAGCCACACCCTCTAAAAAGGTGCCGACAGATCCCGAACTGCCGTAGATCTCAATAAATCGGGGCTGCACACATAAGCAGTTCAAAAAAGTGTAGGGAGCAATCCCAAAACCGTCACACATAAGACGTTAAAAAGTGTATTTGCCGATTGCCGAGTCTCCGAGGGGAGCTGACATGAGGCGGCTTTGCTTGAACGTATATAAATGGCATAATTTATATAACTTATTTACGGTATATATCGTATATAAGTTATTTACATGAGACAACAAGAAATCTATAAAAGTAGAAAAATAGATATCTATAAAAACAGAAAAATAGATTTATAGAAAAATAGCGGCGAGGGGGGAGGCTCTATGGGGCGGCGCAACAAGGCATACCACAAGGATCTCCACCAGCAAGCCTATGACCGCCTGACCGGGATGCAGGCTTTTGGCGAAAGCAAAAAGCAGGCGGTGGCCGATGGGACGGAGAAGGACAAGATTTTTTCCTTCAGCACCTACAAGGCGTACTGGAAACACGTGAAGTATTTCATCAAGTACATCCAGGAGAAGTACCCGGAATGTACCACGCTGAAAAGCGCAAAGAAGTATGTCAATGAGTGGCTGCAAGCCAGGACTGACCAGGGCCTTTCCGCCTGGACGATCCAGCTGGAGGCCAAGGCCATGGGTAAGCTGTACGGTATTTCTCCCGATGATGAAAACTACTTCAAGCCTCCCAAACGGAACCGGGAGGACATCAAACGGAGCCGCGGCGTCCGTGTGCGGGACAAGCACTTTTCCAAGACGAATAATGATGAGCTGATTCGCTTCTGCAAGGGAACGGGGCTGCGCCGGAGGGAGCTGGCGGAGCTGCGGGGGAAAGACCTGGTTACCAGGGAGCAGATCGAGGCGGAGATCTCCCGGCTGGAGAGCCGGCCGGCAGTGGAGCTGACGCCGGCCGACACAAAGCGCCTGGAAATGCTCCAGGATGCCCGTTTGTTCCAGGAGGGATACTTTACCCATGTCCGCAGCGGGTAGTGTCAAGGAATTTTCGCAAAATGGTTTGCAGGCCCTGGCATGAGAGAAGTCAGCCAGCAATGGAGGCGTCCTCAAGGGCAGCCTCCAGGTGCTTCATGTTCATGTACTTCTTGTTGCCCCACTGGGTGCCGGCCACATGGCGCAGCCGGGCGCAGACCAGCATGAGGGCGGAGTTGCCGTCTGGGAAACTGCCCACTACACGAGTGCGGCGGCGGATCTCCCGGTTGAGCCGTTCAATGACGTTATTGGTACGGATGCGAGTCCAGTGTTCGCTGGGAAAATCGCAGTAAGTCAGCGTTTCCTCAATGCCATCCTCCACCTTCTTGGCGGCCTCTTTCAACTTCATAGAGCGCAGTTGCTCCACCACGGCTTTGGCTTTCTCCCGGGCAGCTTTCTTGCTCTCCTGAGCATGGATCGCTTTGAGCATCTTTGCCACCAGCTTCACCTTGGAGCGAGGCGTTACGGAGAACACATTGCGGTAGAAGTGCACAGTACACCGCTGGTACTTGGCCTCTGGGAATACTTCTCCCACAGCTTCCAGCATACCAAGGCATTTGTCTCCAACCACCAGTTTAACCCCGTCCAGGCCGCGGCCGCGCAGCCACTGGAAGAAGCTGACCCAGCTGGACTTGTCCTCTTTCATCCCCTCGGCGGCACCAAGAACCTCACGGTATCCGTCCTCATTCACTGCAATCGCCACCAGAATGGCCACATTTTCAAACTCTCCGCCCCAATTTCGGCGCAGGTAGATCCCATCCACATAGACATACGGATAGCGCCCGCCTTGCAGAGGGCGGTTCCGCCAGTCTTCAATGTGGACATACGCTTTCTTGTTCAGCTCACTGATGGTGGCCGGAGACACCTTGCTGCCCCACAGAGCCTCAGTAATATCCTCCACACGTCGGACGGATACGCCTGCCAGGTACATCTCAATGAGAGCTTCTTCTACACTGCTCTCCCGGCGGCGATACCGCTCAATGATGGCGGTCTCAAAGGAGATCCCCTTGAGCTTGGGCACCTTCAGGGTAACGTCCCCGGATGTAGTGGTGAGATTCCGGTTGTAGTGGCCGCTCCGGTACCCCTGGCGCTGCTCATTACGCTCGTACCGGGCAGCCTGGGTCAGCTTCTCTGCCTCGGCCTCCAGCAGCTTGTTGAGTGTCTCCTCTACGCTGCCACGCACAAGTTCCTTGAGCTGCCCCTTGATTACTTCCTCATTCAGCTGTACAATCTTTTCAGGCATGGTTTGCTCGCTCCTTTCAGAATGGTGTGTCGCGACTTCATTCTACCAGAGGGCTGCAAACCATGTCTTCTTTTGTTTGCTTTTCAATTTGCGAAAATTATTGTACCTTATCCCGCAGCGGAAAGGGCGGCAGGGAGCGTCTAAGCCCCATTATCGGCCCAGATTCGGCGCAGATCATAGAGCGGATGCAGAACACCCCCAGCGAGGAAAAAGTGTGGCAGCACGTCCACCAGAGCGCCGACATTCACGGTTATCGGGCGGAGTATGCCACGGCCATGTATAAGGCCCATGCTCGGCCCATCGAGGAGATCCCCTATGACCGGGTGAACAAAGGGAGTGGACGGAAATATCAGAGCGAGGTCTATATCTGCCGGAAGGACGAAGCTGGACGGAAGCTGGACAAGGCGGCCATGCTGGTATGCAGCAAGGCCCTGGGTCACAACCGGATCAGCGTTGTGGCGGATAACTATATCCGGGGGCTGTAAGGAGGGGGAGCCGTGAGCGAGTTCGTAAAAAAGACGATAATGGGATATAAAACGCTGGACGGTGGCCACTCTGACCCGGAGTGTACCCATGTGATCCTGCCCGTGAAGGAGTATGACGACCTCTTGCGGGAGATCTCCCAGGCAAAACAGAAAGCCAGGGAGGAAAGAAGTAAGGCGGATGATGATAAAAAAGAAAATGAACGAAAATTGAGGCAGATGGTGCAGGAGCATGAGCAAACGATAGAAAAGTGGAGAGCTGCGCTGGGGGCGGAACAGGCTGAGAGTGCGCACCAGAAGGGGCTGAATGAGAACCTGCTGCGTATTGCCAGGGAAAGAGCTAACGCAGATCGGAAGCTGAAGCCCAAGAAAGAGCACTCTGGCTATGTGGTAGTGGTATCTTCAGAAAAGATCTATCGGTACAAAGATGGCCGGAGGCTGGGATCAGCGAAACTATGGGAAACGGTGATTCAAAGTCCGTATTCGATAGAGTTTCCAGCAAAACAGGTGAAGAAGCTGATTATTCGAGAATTCTTCCCGGAAGATGGAGAATGGAAAGCGGCCAGGTTAGGGATAGATAGATGGTATTCCGGTGATTACGGAGATCTTCTGAATGACCAAAATGTAGACGAAGAATTTGTGAAGCACAATGTGGCTCTGATGGAATACCGGAGCTTCAGAGCCAACTATCGGGCCGGGTACTGGGAAGTGATATTGGTTCATACAAGGCCCCTGGGGGTTGTCCCGAAGGATATGCGAGTGAGCTGAAGGAGGTAGATATAATGAAACTGGGACTGTGTGCGGAGGATGCGGTAACGCATAACCTGACTGTGGTATGGACTGGCCTGGATGCCGGGGAGCTGAAGGAAGGAGAGCAGCTGGAGATCCAGGTGGCCGGTCACTGGATTGAGGTCGAGCTGGAGCGAGATCCTGACGGCGGCTGGAGCTGGCGGGATCTGGAGACTGGTTGGAGCCTGAAACGTACCGATGTAGCGCCGGTCAGTGTCCGGAAAATCGACGCCTAAAATAAGCCTGTCCAGGGGCCTTGAAAGAGCCGCCTGGACAGGCTATAATAACAAGCAAAAATAGGGAAAAAAATATATTGATAATATATGCCGTATAGAGGGGGCAGTGGGAGAGTGAAAATAGACCGAAATTTGGCCTGCCTCAAAATAGGGAAAAAAATATATTGATAATATATGCCGAGGAAAGGGCCTTTTGGCCCTCAAAAAAATCTCTTAAATTTCTCTCTCGGACGGGGAGAAAGTCGGAGGGGAAAAGGGGGGTGGGCGGAGGCTGTGGGAATGTGGTAAACCCAACGGGTTTTCCATCATTTCCATGGCCGGAGCCAGGGGGGAAAGGGGGAGGTGACTTTCTCTTTAAGGCCCCGAAGGGGCCGCTCTTTGGCTCCCCCTTTCCCCCCCGCAGGCGTTCCCCGCCGCAGCGGATTTTCTTTTTGCTACTTTTTCTTTTGGAGGTGTGCACATGGCTATGGATCAGCAGGCCGCTATGGAGCGGCTGCGGGAATTGTATCAGGAAAAGAATGAGCATTTGGAGACGTTCCTGGAGGCGGTCACGCCCTTTGAGTTTTACCGGGAGATCTTCCCGGTGGGCAGTTTTGAGCGGAAGGGTCATTTTGAGGACGAAAAGGGCAACGGAATTGCGGTGACGGTGCCGCCGAAGGCTGCGGGGATCGCCCTGGAGATCAAGGAGGAAGGCAAGGCCAAACGCTACACCATCACCGATGAGCTGTCGGAGCTGTCGGAGGTCTACAATACGGACTTTACCATCATGTCCCCTCTGTCTTACTTCGGTCGACGTCGGTGCGGCAAGAATGCCCGGTATCTCTATGCCCTGGTCTTTGACCTGGATGGGGTGGGGATGCCCCAGCTCCGGGACACGTTGCACCAGATGAACAAGGATATTTTGCCCCAGGCAACCTTTGTCGTAAACAGTGGGACGGGGCTTCACCTGTATTATGTCCTGGATGAGCCGATCCCTATGTACCCACATAACCAGAAATGCTTGAAGGAGCTGAAATATTCTCTCACCCGGCAGATCTGGAACAGGTACACCTCCACTATCAAGGAGCCGCAGATGCAGGGCATATTGCAGGGCTTCCGGGTGGTCGGCTCCGGCTCCAAGCTGGGCCGGGAGTATCCTGTGACGGCCTACCGGCTCGGCGGGAGAGTGACGCTGGAGAGGCTGCTGGAGTTTATTCCGGACAGCAACGGGGAGCAGCAGCGGCTTGAAGGTCTTATGAGAAAGAGCCGCCTGTCGCTGGCCGAGGCAAAGGAGAAGTATCCGGACTGGTATGAGAGGCGGATCGTCAAGAAAGAGCGGCGGGGGCGCTGGACGGTCAAGCGTGAC
>ENA-ORIJ01001023-ORIJ01001023.1-human-gut-metagenome-genome-assembly--contig:-NODE-1023-length-12565-cov-5.16195_pt1 | contig 12565 bp, 9 predicted proteins | sample MGYA00243030_ERZ508746 | MGnify/ENA primary metagenome ERZ508746 (study PRJEB26277, sample SAMN04329826) | human gut metagenome | biome: human-associated habitat | host: Homo sapiens | place: USA... | reverse complement strand
GGACGGCGGCTGGACGCCTGCCGTGACCGCCCGCCGCGGCCCGGGAAAACACACGGAGCGCCTGCTGCAGACCCGCCCCGGGCTGGCTGCGGGGGCCGTGCTGTTTTTGCTGCTGGTGCGGGCGCTGGGCGGCCTTGTCTGGTGCATCGACTTTGGCGCGATGGACCCCGGTCTGCAGCCCGCCATGCGCCGCCTTTTGGCGGACTGCGGCATTCATGAGGGCGTGCTCCTGACAAAGCCGCTGCTGCAGACCGCGCAGGCACAGGCTTTGCGCCGCAGTGAGGTGTTCGGCTGGGTCAGCCTGAACTTTACGGGCGGCTGCCTTGCCATCGAGAGCACGCCCTCCCAGACCCAGACCGTGCGGGAGCCGCCGCCCCGGCAGGGCCTGTACGCCAGTGCGGACGGGGAAATACTCGCCGTTGAGATCGAGAGCGGCTTTGCAGTGGTGACGGTGGGGCAGACCGTCGCCCGGGGCCAGCTATTGGCTGCTGCTGAGCGGCTGGACCGCAAGGGCAACGCTGTGCCGCAGGGTGCCGGCGGGCGCGTTATAGCGCGGATACAAAAGCATTACACAGCCTGCCAGTCCCTGACGGCAGAGACTTCCGTCTACACGGGCCGCAGCCGCGTGCAGACGACGCTGTACCTGCCGTGGCACAGCTATACAGATGAGCCGGAGGACCCGCTGACCGGCATCACGCAGACCGACTGGCTGCCCGTGCAGCTGGGCCGCCTGGCACTGCCCGCCAGCCTTTGCCGCGTGACGACCTGGGAGCAGCTGCCGGACACGGTGCAGTATTCCGAGACTGCCGCCGCCGCACTGGCCCTGCGCGCCTGCCGCGCCGCGCTGCTGGCCGAGTTCCCGGATGCGGTCATCGAGGCAGAGCAGCGCGAAATTTCCGCGCAGGAAGGCGCAGAAACGGCAGCTGTGACCTATATTTTCACCGCCAACATCGCCGTACCGCCGTGATTCGACATATTTTGCTTAGTATGACGAAATGGCTGATAAAATTTTGTGCAATATTCATAGTTTCTTTTGCGAAAAACTGTGATATAATCTAAATGTATAGCTATGTGCTACACCATGGAACCGGGAGGATGAAAATTTGGCAGAACGATCTTTGGAACTGGACAGCATTGAACTGGCAGCAGCCATCTTTGGCAGCGGCGACCAGAATATCCACCTGCTGGAAAAGGAATTCCGCGTCACGGCGGTCTGCCGCGGCTCGGTGCTGCGCTTTACCGGTGAGCAGAAGGATGTGGACGCCGCCGCCCGCGCCGTGGACGGCATGGTCACCCTGATGGAAAACCACACCCCGCTTGAGGAGCAGACCGTGCGCTACTGCATCAGCCTGGCCCACGGGGGTGAGGAAAAGCGCCTGCGGGAGCTGACCGACGATTTCGTCGCAGTCACGGCCAAGGGTCGTCCCATCCACCCCAAGACGCTGGGCCAGAAGGAATATCTCGCCGCCATCCGCAAAAATGCCATCACGTTCGGCGTCGGGCCTGCGGGCACCGGCAAGACGTATCTGGCTGTGGCAATGGCGGTCAAGGCGTTCAAGTCCAAGGATGTCAGCCGCATCATCCTGACCCGCCCCGCCGTCGAGGCGGGGGAGAAGCTCGGCTTTCTGCCGGGCGACCTGCAAAACAAGGTTGATCCGTATCTGCGCCCGCTCTACGACGGGCTGTTTGATCTGCTGGGGGCCGAAACGTTCCAGAAGCTGTTTGAAAAGCAGGTCATCGAGGTTGCACCGCTCGCCTATATGCGCGGGCGCACGCTGGATGACGCCTTCATCATCCTGGACGAGGCCCAGAACACCACGCCCGAGCAGATGAAGATGTTCCTGACGCGCATGGGCGTCGGCAGCAAGGTCGTGGTCACCGGCGACGTGACCCAAATCGACCTGCCGGATAAGGTGCGCAGCGGCCTCATTGATGCCCTGCATGTCCTGCGGGACGTCGAGGGCATCGCGCAGGTTCGCCTGACCGAGAAGGACGTCGTGCGCCACCGCCTGGTGCAGCAGATTGTAAAAGCGTATGAAAAGGCCGCCGAGGAGAAGACTCCCGGCAGCCACAACCATAAACAAACAATGGAGGTCGATTAACGTGTCCAATAAGGTGTTGATTACGAACGATCAAAACGTGGTCAAGGTCCCTTCCGGGCTGCGCATCCTGATCCGCCGCAGCTGCAACGCGGTGCTGGATTTCGAGCATTTTGACGGTCCGGCGGAGATCAGCGTGACCTTCGTGGATAACAACCGCATCCACGAGCTGAACAAGGAGTACCGCGACAAGGATTCCGCCACCGACGTTCTGAGCTTCCCGCTCGGTGAAAACGGCGAGTATGACATTGACGAGGACAACGGCTGCAAGCTGCTGGGCGACATCGTCATCTCGATGGAGCGCGCCATGGAGCAGGCCGAGCTGTACGGCCATTCTTTGCAGCGTGAGGTCGCGTATCTGACGGTACATTCGATGCTGCACCTGCTGGGCTACGACCATGAGGCCGGCGGCCTGGAGGCTGTGCGCATGCGCGAGAAGGAGGAGGCTGTGCTCATCCAGCTCGGCCTGCCGCGCACGGTTTCCTATACCAGCGATGAAATTTGAGCAGCTGACCCGCTTTGCGCGGGGCTTTGTCTATGCCTACAACGGCATACGCGCCGCCATACGGGAAGAGCGCAATTTCCGCTTTCATCTGTGTGCGGCGCTCTATGCCTTTGTGGCAGCCTACTGGGCGCAGCTGCCTGCGGTGGAAACAGCTCTGATCGCGCTCTGTGTGGCGGCGGTGCTGGCGCTGGAGCTTGTCAACTCCGCAATTGAGCGCGCGGTGGACAAGCCCGATACCACCCACTGGTGGACCGCAGGCGCAGCCAAGGATATGGCGGCAGGTGCGGTGCTCGTCATGGCCGAGGGAACGCTGATCGTGGCCCTCTGCGTGTTCTGGCCGCGGCTGGGCACGCTGTGGGCTAACTTTACGCTGCGCCCCACACGCCCGGCGTGGCTGGTGCTGACGCTGGTCCTCTTCTGCAAATTCATTTTCCGTTCTTCCAACTCAACAGAGAAAGGCAAACAACCGAATGGCAAAACCGATTCCTGAAATGCCGTCCAGCGTCTTTGTGGCGCTGGTGGGCCGCCCCAACGTGGGCAAATCCAGCCTGACGAACTACCTTGTGGGCGAAAAGGTCGCTATTGTGACCAAAAAGCCCCAGACGACCCGCAGCCGCATTACCGGCGTCATCACCAAGGGCCCCGTGCAATATGTGCTGATGGACACCCCCGGCATCCACGCCGCCCGCAACAAGCTGGACGCCCGCATGACCCAGACCGCCGCCGCCAGCCTGAAGGACGTCGATGTGACGATGATGCTGTTTGAACCGGCAGGGGAGTTCACCGACGCCGAGCTGACGATGGTCAAGGCGCTGCAAAAGGGCGGCCCGGCTATTGCCGTTATCAACAAGGTGGACCTGCTGGATAACTTTGCCGCGCTGGAAGCCCGCAAGAAGCAGCTGGAGGAGTTCGGCTGCTTTGACCACATCGTCACGATCTCGGCTAAGGACGGCACGGGTTGCGATGAACTGTTTGCCATGCTCAAGCCCTACGGCAACGAGGGCCCGCACTATTTCGATGATGACGCCTTCACCGATATGCCGGAGAAGGAGCTTGTCGCAGAGCTTGTGCGCGAGAAGGCACTGCTTTTCCTGCGTGAGGAGGTGCCCCACGGCATCGCCGTCGTTGTCGAGCGGTTTAAAGAGCGCCCCGACAAGGATCTCATCGACATTGACGTGGACATCTACTGTGAGCGCAAGAGCCATAAGGGCATGATCATCGGCAAGGGCGGCCAGATGCGGAAAAAGATTGCCTCGGCAGCCCGCATGGATATTGAGGAGCTGCTCGGCGTCAAGGTCAACCTGCAGTGCTGGGTCAAGGTCCGCGAGGACTGGCGCGATAACGAATTGCAGCTGAACTCGCTGGGATTTGCGAAGCCGTAACGATGCTGCACGTCGTAGGGGCGGGGCATGCCCCGCCCGCAGCCTTCCCGCTATAGAGCATTATCCGTAAGGCCGCGGGCCGGACATGTCCGGCCCCTACAGCATCCGCAAATTTATTTTATTCCCCATTCCGCCAACATCCCCGCGCCCCCTCTGCTACACTGTAGCCATGGGGGTGAACGGCATGGACAAAACGGAGGACGACTGGCGGCGCTTTGCGCAGACAGGCAGCATTTACGACTATCTGACGTACAAAAATCAACAAAACACAGCACGGGAGGACGTATATGCAGGTGGCAACAACGGGCCTTGTGCTGCGGCAGGTCAAGGTGGGCGAGGCAGACCGGATCCTGACGATCCTGACGCCTGACCTCGGCGTGGTGTCGGCGTCGGCCCGCGGCAGTCTGCGGATGAAGAGCGCCCTGTTCAGTGCAACAGGGCTGTTCTGCTACTCGGAATTCACGCTCACCAGCGGGCGCAGCCACTATTTTGTGGACACTGCGCAGGTCAAAAAGGTGTTCCACGGCATCTCTGCGTCCATTGAGGGGATGGCTCTGGCCAGCTACATGGCGGAGATCGCGGCGGAGCTTTCCCCCGCGCCGCCCGAGGCCGACGCCCAGCTGCGCCTGCTTCTCAACTGCCTGTATATGATCAGTGAGCGCCACTATCCCTGCGCGCAGCTCAAAGCCATCTATGAGCTGCGCGCCCTGACGCTGGCGGGCTATATGCCGGACGTGCTGGCCTGCGCGGGCTGCGGTAAATACGACGGGGGAGAGTTTTACCTTGACCCTGTCGAGGGCCGTCTGCTCTGCGCCGACTGTGCCGAAAAAGCGCACCATATCACGAATCTGGACAACGGCGCACTGTACGCCCTGCGCCATATCTGCCTGGCCGAGGATAAAAAGCTGTTCGGGTTCAAAATCTCGCCCGAGAGCTTACAGGAGCTTTCCCGCACCAGCGAGCAGTACACGCTGGCGCATCTGGAGCATGGGCTGAAAAGCCTGGATTTTCTCAAATCTGTACTTGAATAAGGAGACCTAAACCCTGTTATGGATACCGCCTATAAAACAACACTGGAGCTGGACAAGGTCCTGAACCGCGCTGTACAGCTCTGCGCCTGCCAGGAAACGAAAGAAATGATGCAGGCGTTGGAGCCGGCCCCCACGATTGAGGATGAGCGCTACGACCTGACCCAGACCAACGCCATCAACGCACTGCTCATCAAGAACGGCAGTCCCCGCTTCGGCAGCGTGCGCGAGGTGCGCCGTATCGTTGCCCACGCCCGCAAGGGGGGCATCCTCTCGATGGGTGAGCTGCTGGAAATTGCCGCGACCCTGCGCAATTTCTCGGGCCTGTCCCAGTGGTACGGCCTGAGCGAGCATGAGATGCTGCCCACCGACGACCTGTTTTTTGCGCTGGCCCCGCAGCCGGTGCTGGAAAAGCAGATTTCGGAGAGCATTATTTCTCCCGAGGAGATGGCCGACACTGCCAGTGTGACCCTCCACGATCTGCGCCGCAAAATCCGCCAGACCGAGGATTCCATCCGCACCAAGCTCGATAACATCATCCGCAACTCCACCACCAATAAATTTTTGCAGGATGCCGTCGTTTCCCTGCGCAATGGCCGCTACGTCGTGCCCGTCCGCGCCGAGTACCGCGGTGAGGTCGGCGGCGTTATCCATGACGTCTCGTCCACCGGTGCAACGGTTTTTGTAGAGCCTACCGCTGTCGTCGAGGCCAACGCCCGCATCATGCAGCTGCGTGCGCAGGAGCAGGAGGAGATCACCCGCATCCTGACCTCGTTCTCGACGCAGGTCGGCTCGCTGGAGCCGCAGTTCACCTACAGCTATGACGCGATGCTCAAAATCGACCTGCTGCTGGCAAAGGCCCGGCTGGCTGTGGAGCAGAACGCCTTTATGCCCGCCGTCAGCGACACGGTGCACTTCAAGCTGAACAAGGCCCGCCACCCGCTCATCGACAAGAAAAAGGTCGTGCCTGTGGACATCGAGCTGGGCAGCGAGTACGACACCCTCGTCATCACCGGCCCGAACACCGGCGGCAAGACCGTTTCGCTCAAAACTGCGGGCCTTCTCAACGCGATGGCCCAGTACGGCTTTCTGATCCCCGCGCACGAGAGCAGCATCGTCTGCCATTTTGACGAGTACCTTGTGGACATCGGTGACGAGCAGAGCATTGAGCAGAGCCTGTCCACCTTCTCCGGCCACATGAAGCGCATCAGCGGCATTCTCGACTTGGCGGGCCACGCCACGCTGACCCTGCTTGACGAGCTGGGCGCGGGCACCGACCCTGCCGAGGGCGCGGCGCTGGCCGTCAGCATTCTCGAGCAACTGCGCCGTCAGGGCAGTCTGCTCATGGCTACGACCCACTACGCTGAGCTGAAGGTCTACGCGCTGGAAACGCCCGGCGTCGTCAATGCCAGCTGCGAGTTCAACGTCGAAACGCTGATGCCCACCTATAAATTGAGCGTCGGCGTGCCGGGCAAATCGAACGCCTTCCTCATCAGCGCCAAGCTCGGCATCCCGCAGGAAATTATCGACGCCGCACGCAATCACATGTCGAACGACGATAAGCGCCTCGACAGCGTGCTGTCCCAGCTGGATGACTTGAAGGTCCAGCTGAAGGACGCCCAGGCCGAGGCCGAGCAGGCCCGGTATGAGGCGGAGCACGCGCTGGAAAGCGCCGAGAAGAAACGCGACGACCTGATCAAAAAGGGTGAGGAAGAACTCGAAAATGCCCGCCGCCAGGCCCATGACCTGATGCAGCAGGTGCAGAACGAGGCCTACAGCCTGACCGACGAGCTGCGCCGCATCCAGAAGGACGAAAAGACCAGCGCTGCCCAGCGTGCTGTCCGCGCCCGGGAAATTGCCCGCAGGGACACCGAGACACTGCTGAAAAAGACCGACGCCAAGCCGCAGCCCGTAAAGGAGTTTGTGCCTTTGAAGGAGGTACAAATCGGGCAGGAGGTCGTTATCGCAGACCTCGGCCAGACGGCCACTGTCACCGCGCGGCCTGACCGCAACGGCATGGTCGAGGTGCGCGCCGGCATCATGAAAACGAAGGTGCCGCTGACGAACCTGCGCGCGCCCGATAAGATGGAGAAGCGCAAGCCGGCCGAACCGCGCCGCTCGACCCGCGTGCAGCTCGACAAGAGCCGCAAGACCAGTATGGAGCTGAACCTGCTGGGCTACACCGTGGACGAGGCCCTGAACGAGGTGGACAAGTTCCTGGACAGCGGTATGCTGCGCGGGCAGTCCACGCTCTATATCATCCACGGCAACGGCACCGGCGCGCTGCGCACGGCCATCCAGAAGCATCTGCGCACCCACAAGGCCGTCAAGAGCTTCCGCCTGGGCCGCTACGGCGAGGGCGAGAGCGGCGTGACCGTTGTGGAATTAAAGTGAAAATCAAAACAATCCGCGTGTTTTGTCTATGGCAATCGTTCACCGCGTTTGCTATGCTAACAGTATTACGATAATCGTTTCAATGATAAATTAACAGGAGAGCGAGTGAACGCTTTGGCTATGGATTACAACAGCACACGCAGCTTTACCATGACGCTGGCACACCGCGCAGTGGGGGACATCCGCCGCGGCGGCTTCCGCCAGCTGCGCAACTATGTGGATATGTGTGCCACACTGGCTAAAAATCAACAGCAGAAGGACTTTTTTGCCTACGCGCAGAAGGCTCTGCAGCGCACGGACAGCTGCTACTACAGCCTTATCCACCGTTTGTTGGATTCCGTGGATGAGGATCGCATCTGCACCGTCGGCGTCAATATGGGCTTTGGCGGGTTGATTTACGGCGCCAGTGAGCTGAAAAAGCAGGCTGACCTCGAAGGTCAGCCCATTGCCTGGATCACGGCGGCCCGCTGCGGCGACGAGCGTCTGAGCGAGCTGGTGCCCAAGGCCGCCAGGCGCGGCAGCTTTGTCTGGCTGCTGGATGCGACGGACACCGACCCCGCGCAGGTCGTGCTGCTGGCTAAGGCCAACCCGCAGAGCGCCTTCGGTCTGCTGGCTGACCCGTCCGCACTGACCGAGGACTGCGTCAAGACGCTTGCGGCATGCCGCAATCTGGTGGTCATGCCGCTGCTGCAGACGCCGGAGCTGACCCCCGAGGTCTGCCGCGCCGCCCGCCGCCTGAAAGCCCAAAAGATGTTCTACGCGCTGACGGTTCTCATCGATGACGAGACCGCGGGCGAGGTCATGCAGGACGACTGGCTCGAGAGCATGGCGCAGGAGACGCTTTGCTGCATGTGTGCCCGCAAGCCCGGCACATCGGACGAAACCGCCCGGAAGCTGCGCCGCAGCATCGTGAACGGACGCCTTGAGACCGGCAAGCCCGTGCTGCTGCTCGACTGGGACGGCGATGTGCGCTATCTGAACAACCGTATTTCGGAGTATATGACCTTCGGCAGCGTCCTGCCGGAGGGCAGCACCTTCCCTTTGCAGTTGGGCTAACTTCTTGGCCCCCTCTGCGAGGAGGCTCCCGCCGCAGCGGGTGGGGGAGAGAACCTTACGCCAGCTCGAAATACTTCGGGTTATGGCAAAATTCGCTCCCTCCGGCCCTTCGGGCCGCCTCCCTCGCCGAGGGAGGCAAGTACTGCCGCATAAAATGACAAAAACCGACCCCGTACCGATGCTATGATCGGATACGGGGTCGGTTTATTTTTGCGTTTATTGCGGATCGCCGCGCAGCAGCTTCTGCATGATCTCGTGGTTGAACACCGGGATCGACAGCTCCGACATGTTGGACAGGGCGTTGCTCTTCATGCCGCTGAGCACCCACGGAATCAGGATACCCATCATCGCACCGGCAAAGAACTGCCCGATCTTGCGGGTCTCCTCGGCGCTGGCATCGGGGGTCAGCTCCCGCACGTTCTGCTCAAAGATGGAGCGCAGATAATCGAACATATATTGCTGCAGGCTGTTCTGCCCGTTATAGGCAAGGGCATTGCAGTAGAACACCTTGTTTTCCAGAAAATAGGTCTCCAGCGCCGCCAGCAGGGCATTCCAGCTGGAATAGGCGCTGAGCTCCACCAGAAACCGGGTGATGCCGCTCTGGAAATACCAGTTTACCAGATCGTACTTATCCTCAAAATGGTAATAGAAGGTGTTGCGGCCCACATTGGCGTGATCGACAATGTCGTTGACAGAAATTTTCTCCAGCGGAGTCGTGGCCATCAGCTCCTGCAGACTCTGGGCCAGCAGCTGCTTGGTTTGATTGGAACGAGGCATAGCAATCCTCCTGTACGGTAGGTGGTAAAATTACATACCTGCATTATAACACAAATTCGACATAAAGTGCAAATGTTTTGTGGGAAGAACAAAAGAAGAACAAAAGGCAAGACCACGCAGACGTTGTATGACAATTTGCGCGGAGTGTTTGGTTTTGCCCGCAGTAGCAGGGTTTCCGGGCTGTCTAGTTGAACATTCCCCGGCTTTTGTCTATGTACACTAAGCCGAAAATAAGCATAAAATAGTGCCATACCAAATGAGTGTCCCAAACGGAGAGAAAAAGGAGAGCAATCTATCATGCCGATGAATAAAGTGGTTCATGCCGCTCAGCGCGCTGCATTCAGCGCTGCCATTGATTCTGCCATCAAGGCCGTGCGCGGCAAAGGCCCTGAAAATATGGCCGAGCAGGCCGTCAAGCTCGTCAACCTGGCCCAGCCTCTGCTGGCCCACCGTTACCCCGATGCCGACTGGGACAAGGTCCGCGCCTTTGTGTCCGACCCCGGCAGCAAGTGGATGGAGTACGCCTACAAGGCTATCAACGAGATCGACCCCCACATCCTCAAGATGAACACCCTGAACCTTGTGTATGAGGGGATGTTCGCGGGCTATAACTACGTCATGGAGCTGCGCAGGAAGTATGACTGCAACATGCCGTGGATCCTGCTGTTCGACCCGACCTCCGCCTGCAACCTGCACTGCAAGGGCTGTTGGGCTGCCGAGTACGGCAACCGCCTGAACCTGAGCTTTGAGGATATGGACCGCATCGTCACGGAAGGCGAGGCGCTGGGCATCCACTGGTACATGTGCACCGGCGGTGAGCCGACCTGCCGCAAGGAGGATCTGTTCAAGCTGGCCGCCAAGCACCAGAACTCCGTGTTCCACCTGTTCACCAACGGTACGCTGATCGACCAGGCTTTCTGTGACCGCGTCAAGGAAGTCGGCAACATGGCCTTCTTCATCTCCATCGAGGGCATCGGTGATGCCACCGATGCCCGCCGCGGCGAGGGCGTCTATGACCGCGTCATGCACGCCATGGACCTGATGAAGGAGAACGGTCTGCTGTTCGGCACCTCCATCTGCTACACCAGCGCCAACTACAAGGCCGTCACGAGTGATGAGTTCATGGATATGCTCATCAGCCACGGTGTACGCTTCAACTGGTACTTCCACTATATGCCCATCGGTGACGGTGCAAACGTTGACCTGATGCTGAACGCCGAGCAGCGCGAGTATATGATCCACCGCGTGCGAGAGATCCGCGGCTACACCGGCGGCAAGCCGATTTTCTGCATCGACTTCCAGAACGACGGCGAGTACATCGACGGCTGCATTGCCGGCGGCCGCCAGTATGCCCACATCAACCCGGCGGGCGACGTTGAGCCCTGCGTCTTTATCCACTACTCCAACGCGAACATCCACGACAAGAGCCTGCTGGAGTGCCTGCAGCAGCCGCTGTTCAAGGAGTACCACAAGGGCCAGCCCTTCAACCACAACCACCTGCGCCCCTGCCCGATGCTCGAGAACCCCGAGCTGCTGGGTGAGATGGTCAAGCGTTCCGGCGCCCACAGCACCGATATGCAGCAGCCGGAATCTACGGACGATGTTTTCCGCCGCTGCCGCCCCTACGCTGACCAGTGGACTCCGTCCGCTGACCGCATCTGGGCCGAGGAGCACCCCGATTGCACTTCCTGCGCCAGCTGCTCCGCCTGCGCATCCAAGTAAAATCGCATAAATAACATTTCACGCCCCGCTGTGGTTTGCAGCGGGGCGTTTTTGTTTGGTTTGGCTTCCCCCGTGGGGAAGGCATTCATCTTGTCAGCTTTTCGCACATCCCACCGTCCGCGGATTTTCTCCCCAACCGGCGCATATAGTGGTAGCATGGCGGCAAAAAGGGGAGGTGGGCGTATCAAAACGGTGGTGTATCTCGATGTGCTGCTGCTGACGAATTTCCTGACGGCGTACCTTCTGCTGCTGGCGGCGGGGGCGCTGAGCGGCCAGCGTGCGCCGTTTGCCCGGATGCTGGCGGGCAGCGCACTGGCGGCGCTCTCGGCACTGATTTTGTTCGCGCCCGAGCAGCCGTACCCCGTGCAGGTCGCGTACAAGGCCGCCACGGCGCTGGGCATCACGGCGGCAGCGTTCGGCTGGCGGAGCAGGCGGCGGCTGGTGACGGCGGCCTGCTGGTACGCGGCGCTGAACATTGCGCTGGCGGGGGCAGTCCTTCTCGTCATCCTGCGCACCGGCACCCGCGTGGCGGATACGGCAAATTTGACGGTCTACCTTCGTGTTTCGCCGCTGCTGCTGTTGGCCCTGTCCGGAGCCTGCTGCGCGGCGGTAGAACTGGGCCTGCGGCTTTTCACCCGGCGGGAGGCACCCACCAAAACCGCAGGTCTGGAGCTGGAGCTCTGCGGCCAGCCCGTCCGACTGCGCGCGGCGCTTGACACCGGCTGTCATCTGCGCGACCCCGTCACCTGCCTGCCGGTACTCGTCGTCAGCTACCCGGATGCGAAGGCCCGTCTGCCGGACGCGGTCAACACCTTTTTGGACCAGTGGTTTGCCGGGGCCACTCAGGCCGACCCGCCGCCCGGCACGCGGCTGCGGCTGGTGCCCTGCGGCACGGCGGCAGAAAAGAGCCTGCTGCCCGGCTTTGCAGTGCAGGGCATTGGGCTGATCACCGAAAACGGCGTGCTGGGGCTGGGGCGCAGCGCCGTGGTGTTTGCGCCGCGCAGCTTTGGCAGCACCGCCTACGAGGCACTGTACGGAAACGATTTTATGTAAGGGGGTAAATTGCTATGCTCAAGGAGCTGTACCTTTTGTGGCTGCGGCTGGCCGCGCCGCAGGACCTGCACTACATCAACGGGGCCGACACCCTGCCGCCGCCCCTGCCGCCGGAGCAGGAGCGCGCCGCCCTGGATGCGCTGACCCGGGGGCAGCCGCAGGCACGAGACCTGCTCATCACACATAATCTGCGGCTGGTCGTGTACATTGCCAAGAAGTTTGAAACGCCCACCGCGGGCATCGAGGACATGATTTCCATCGGCACTATCGGGCTTATCAAGGCGGTCAACACATTCGAGCCGACGAAAAACATCAAGCTGGCAACCTACGCCAGCCGATGTATTGAAAACGAGATTTTAATGTACCTGCGCAAAAGCTCGAACCGGCGGCAGGACGCCAGCATAGACGAGCCGCTGAACACCGACACCGACGGCAACGAGCTGCTGCTGATGGACGTGCTGACGAGCGACGACCCGCAGGTTGGGGAAGAGCTGGAGCGCAATGCCGAGCGCAGCGCCCTGCTCGCCGCCGCTCAGGCATTGAACCCGA
>ENA-ORIJ01001009-ORIJ01001009.1-human-gut-metagenome-genome-assembly--contig:-NODE-1009-length-12701-cov-5.84477_pt1 | contig 12701 bp, 8 predicted proteins | sample MGYA00243030_ERZ508746 | MGnify/ENA primary metagenome ERZ508746 (study PRJEB26277, sample SAMN04329826) | human gut metagenome | biome: human-associated habitat | host: Homo sapiens | place: USA... | reverse complement strand
GGATCTCGCCTGCCATAGCAGCAGAGTGGGTCATGCCGGAGCAGCCGATGGTCTCCACCAGAGCCTCCTCGATGACACCGTTCTTGATGTTCAGAGACAGCTTGCAGGTGCCCTGCTGGGGTGCACACCAGCCCACACCATGGGTGTAGCCGCTGATGTCCTTGATCTCATAGGCCTTGACCCATGCGCCCTCTTCGGGGATGGGAGCCGGACCATGCTTAGGACCTTTGGTGATCGGGCACATATTCTGTACTTGCTGCGAATAGGTCATAATCATACTCTCCTTTTGACAAATTGATGCCATTGGCAGGGGGTGTCCTGCCGTTTGCATTGACCGGCTGCGCCGCTCTCTTCCGCGCCACGCCGGTACTACCACGCATGATTTTATTATAGAGAACCTTGGCGGAATTTGCAAGACGTTTTGCGGATTTTTTCACAAGCATTTTTAACGGTTATTTGCTGCTAACTAGCACTTTCACCGCTTTCGCCGCCCAGTTCGTCACATTTCTATCATATTTGTCAAAAGGAATATCTTGCGCTGTCCGGTTCAGTTTTTTCTGGGCGGCTGTTGGGCCCTGACAGGCCGGAGCGCCCAGATACACACAAAGCCCGCCGCCGCGCCTGCCATGGCCAGCCAGTGCCGCCCGGTGGCAAGACCCCAGAGGTTCGCCGCAAAGGGGAAGGCAAGGCTGCCCACGCTCTGTCCCAGCGCCAGAAAGCCGTAGTTCACCCCGGCATGGGGCAGGCCGAACAGGTCGGTGGAGAGGGAAGGCAGCACCGCCGCCAGCGCCGAATAACAGAAGGTGAGCCCTGCGTACACAGCCACAACGAGCCACCCCTGCGCGAACAGGAAGGCCGCCGAAAGCCCCAGCGACACGCCGAACAGGATCAGGTCAGTGGGGCGGCGGCCGATCCGGTCGCTGAGCAGGGGCATCAGCAAGCGGCCCGCCGCGCTGCCCACGCTGCCCAGCACCACACTCCACAGGGCAGCGCCCTCGTCCAGGCCCCGCTCCATGCCCAGCTTTAAGATGATGGGGCTGAACAACAGCACCGCCGGGGTGGAACAGCAGACCGCTCCGGCGCAGAGCCAGTATTGCTTTGTTCTGAGCATCTGCAGCGGGGTAAGGTTGAGGGCTGGGGTGACTTTTCTCCTGACCTGCTCCTCGGGCTTCTGCTTTGCCGGGGGCGGGTCGGTGAGCAGGGCACTGCCCATAAGGCAGACCGGCAGCGTGAGTGCCCCCAGCGCCCAGAACGCCCCCCGGATCCCCTGCACCGGGCCAAAGCCCTTCAGCGCCGTGCGGACAAATCCGGTCAGGAACGCACCGCTCAGGCCCACCGCGCCGCCAATGACCCCCGTGGCAAGGCCCTTGCGCCCGGCGTACCACTTCTGGGCGCAGGACTGGATGGACGGGTAGAGAAACGCCGTGCCCAGCCCCGCCGGAATGCTGAACACTGCCCAGAACCATCCCCCCTTCTCCCCGGGCAGGAGGGCCGCCGCAAAGAACCCGCCGCAGAGCAGGCCGGTGCCCCACAGCGCCGCGCAGCGCGGGCCTTTTTTATCCTGCAAAAAACCACCGATGACGCATCCCACCCCGAACGCTGCGATCAGGATGCCGAACGCATAGCCCGCGCCGTCCTCGGTCAGGCTGAACTCGTCCATCACCGGCTGCTGGAACACGCCCCACGCCGCAGGCAGACCCGTCAGGATCTGAATGGCCGCCCCCGCCGCCAGGATCGCCCAGGGGTGGCGCGCTGTAAACTGTTTCATCTGTTTTATCACCTCGTTCTGTCAGTGTGCCCTTTTTCATTGACAAAACGGCATGATTCTTTATAATTATAGATACGTTATATCAATATTAACCTCTCAGTCTCGCTTCGCTCGCCAGCTCCCCTAGTAGGGGAGCCTCTGGCGAAACCGGAAACTTTGTGAGGACTGCCAAGGCCTCCCCTATCAGGGGAGGTGGCACGCCGTCAGGCGTGACGGAGGGGTTTAACTTTCAGAAAGAGGAACCAACTATGAAATCACAGGCATTGAAGGGTATGCGCGACCTGCTGCCCGCTGAGCAGACCCTGCGTGACTACATTCAGGGCAAGATCCTGGAGACCTACCGTGCTTCCGGCTTTGAGCGCATCTCCACCCCCATGCTGGAGGATATGGAGAACCTGGACAAATCCGACGGCGGCGACAACCTGAACCTGATCTTCAAGGTGATGAAGCGCGGAGACAAACTGACCAGCGCGCTGGGATCCGGCGACCCCAAGCAGCTTTCCGACATGGGCCTGCGCTATGATCTGACCCTGCCCCTGAGCCGTTTCTACGCTGCCAACAAGGACAAGCTCCCCCACCCCTTCAAGGTCATCCAGACCGACCGCGTGTTCCGCGCCGAGCGCCCCCAGAAGGGCCGCCTGCGCGAATTCGTCCAGTGTGACATCGACATTCTGGGCGACGAGAGCCCCAATGCCGAGGTGGAGTTGATCGACGTGACCGCCCGTGCCCTGCTGGGCATCGGCTTTACCGGCTTCACCGTGAACATCAATGACCGCCGTATCCTGCGCGGAATGCTGGAGAGCATGGGCTTTGCCGCCGAAACGCTGGACTCTGTCTGCATCACCTTTGACAAGATGGATAAGATCGGTGCTGAGGGCGTGAAGGCCGAGCTGACCGAGAAGCAGCTGCCCGAAGCTGCCATCAACGCGCTGGCCGATTTCATTGCCGCCGGTGATGTGACACTGGAGTCCGTAGCTTCCCGCTGTGCCGACCCCGCCATTGCCGATGACCTGAAGTATGTGCTGGCCACCGCAAAGGCCATGGCCAACGGCCGCTTCGATGTGGCCTACTGCCCCAGCCTGGTGCGCGGCCAGGGCTACTACACCGGCATGGTGTTTGAGATCACCTGCCCGCAGTTCAGCGGTGCAGTGGCTGGCGGCGGCCGCTACGACAACATGATCGGCAAGTTCCTGGGCACCAAGGTGCCCGCCGTGGGCTTCTCCATCGGCTTCGAGCGCGTCTGCGGCATCCTGCTGGAGCAGGGTTATCAGATCCCCGGTGCCAAGCAGAAAATCGCCCTGCTCTACAGCAGCGATGTGGACTTCCCCGCCGTGCTGGCCAAGGCCGCACAGCTGCGCGACACCTACAACGTCACCGTTCTGCCTCAGGCCAAGAAGTTGGGCAAGCAGCTGGGCCAGCTGGAGGCTTCCGGTTTCGCCGGTGCTGCCTTCATGGACAAGGATGAAGTAAAGATCTTCGCACAGCAGTAATAGGCGGGCGGCGGGAAGCTTTCCCACGCAAGTGAAACGGGCCATTCCATCGCCCGCCCTATTGCCTACGGCAACAGGGTCCCACCCCAGCGGACACTTGCTTTGGGAAACTTCCCGCCGCCCTTTGCAACAGCATATATAAAGCCCTCTCGGTCGATCGGCCGGGAGGGCTTTGTTTTGTGCGGGTTAATTACAAGTTGTACAGTTCCGTATACTTTTTGGTCAGATAATCCAGATAGTAGTGTGCATCAAAGGTGCCGCAGGCATTTCTGACGACCTCGGCAGGCTCCAGCAGGTGGCCGTACTGGTGCACCTTTTCCCGCAGCCAGCCGGTGACGGCGGAGAGATCCCCGTGGGCCACGCCGCCGTACACATCGAATTCCTGCTCCATGTTATGGAGCATCTGGGCACCGTAGGCGTTGCCCAGAGCGTAAGACGGGAAGTAGCCGAAGGAACCGCCCGACCAGTGGCTGTCCTGCAGGCAGCCCTCGCGGTCATTGGGAACCTCCACGCCCAGATACTCCTTGTACAGCTCTGCCCACGCGGCAGGGACCTCCTTTGCCGTCAGGGTGCCCGCAATGAGCTGCTTCTCGATCTCGTACCGCACCATAACGTGCAGGCAGTAGGTCAGCTCATCGGACTCGGTGCGGATGAGGCTGGGCTCCACCTTGTTCACAGCGCGGTAGAACTGCTCCGCAGTCACATTTCCCAGCTGTGCGGGGAAGAATTCCTGCACCTTGGGATAGATGGCCCCGATAAAGGCGCGGGAGCGGCCGATGAGGTTCTCGTAGAAGCGGGACTGGCTCTCGTGCACACCCATGGACACACCGCCGGTCAGGCAGGTGTACTGCAGGTCATCCCGGATGCCCAGCTCATACAGGGCATGGCCGCCCTCGTGGAGAACGGAGTACATCGAGGAGGCCACATTGTGCAGGTCGTAGTTGGTGGTGATGCGGACATCCTTGTTGTTGAACTCCAGCGTAAAGGGGTGTTCGGTCTCACCCAGGCCGCAGTGGCCGCGGTCAAGGCCCATGACCTCCATGAGATAGTCCGCAAACGCCTTCTGCTGCTCGACCGGATATTCCAGATGCAGGAAGCTGTCATCGATCTGGGGCTTCTCGCCGATGGCCCGGATGAGGGGCACCAGCCCCTTGCGCAGGGTGTCAAAGAACACGTCCAGCTGTTGGGTGTCCACGCCCCGCTCATACTCGTTCAGCAGGGCATCATAGGGCGCTTTTTCCGCATCATAATAGCCCGCGAACTTCCGGTTATACTCCACCAGCTCCTGCAGGATGGGGCAGAAGGAGGCAAAGTCGTTTTCTTCCTTGGCCTTGTGCCAGACATCACTGGCGCGGTTGGTCAGCTCGCTGTATGCCATATACTCCTCGGCGGGGATGCGGGTGAGCTGCCGGCAGCTGCGGCGCAGCTCCTCCACCTCGCGGCGGTGGAGGGTGTCCAGCGTCTCCCGCCGGGCATAGAGCTCCTCCACCAGTGCAAGGGTCTCGGGGGCGGTCATCAGCTTCTGCAGTTCACCGGCCAGAATGCTCAGGGCCACACCCCGGCCCTCGGCCGTGTTCTTGGGGGCCACGGTCACAGCGTCCAGATACAGGCTGTTGGAGGCGCAGTTGTAGGCGTACAGCTTCTTCTGCAGGGTCTCCAGCGCCCGCAGCTTCTCATTTTGTTCCATTGGGTGTTTCTCCTTTTTCAGTTTTTGGTGGGAAATGCCGGGTCATTCCAGAAAAAGCGCCTCCGGGCCACCGGGTCCGGGTCCGGGATCTCAAACGTATAGCGCTCCGTTGCATTGATGACCGTGGTCTGGCCGTGGGTGCACACCCGGGGCAGGTTGGCATTATAGCTCAGGTGGACATGCCCGTGCACGAACCACTTGGGCTGGTACTCCTCCAGCAGGTCGTTGAAGCAGGCAAAGCCCTTATGGGCCCGGTCATTGCCATCGTTCAGGCCGGCCGCCGGGGAATGGGTCAGCAGCAGGTCGATGCCGCCCGCCCGGTGGGCCTTGAACCAGAGCCGCCGCATCCGGCGGCGCATTTCCCGCTCCGTATACTGGAAGGTCTCCTCACTGTTGTAGCGGATGCTGCCGCCCAGCCCCATGATGCGCAGCCCTTTCCAGACATACACCTGATCGTCCACACAGATGCAGCCGCCCGGCTCGCCCTCCGTGCGGTAGCAGCCATCGTGGTTGCCATGGACATACAAAATGGGGGCCGCTGTAAAATTTGTTATATATTCGAGGTATTTTTTTGGCAGATCCCCGCAGGAGAGGATCAGATCGACCCCGGCCAGGCGTTCCCGGGAGCAATAGTCCCACAGCGCCTTGGAGGGGGTATCGGAAATTGCAAGTATCTTCACGTCCGCAACACTCCGTTCTGTTGAGCTTTTTACAGCGTCGTCTCTTTCAGGCTGCTCAGGCCGTTGATCTCCAGCAGGCCCAGCGTTCTGACATCCAGCTGATCGTACCGGGGCAGGCTGCCCTCCACGCACTCGCCCAGCCAGTCCATCTCCATCAGTTCCTTGGGGGTGTAGGTGTCTGCGGTGGGTGCCTTGGGGATATGCCCCTGCGCAAAGATGCCCGCCGGGAAGATGGGGAACTCGTTGGCCGCAAGGTTCTTTTCCAGCAGATCGAGCAGCTGCTGCGTGCCCTTGGGCAGGGTCTCGTAGTAATCCAGCCGCTCCGCGTCACTGCGGAAGCCCCACCAGTAGTTGATGGCCTTGCCGCTGGAACCGCTGTCCCAGGTGCCCTCGAAGATGGAGCGGATGATGCCGATATAGAACACGTCCCACTTCCAGACCGGCAGCGCCACCGGCTGGATGCTGCCATCCGGCATCCGGCGGCACAGGCCGTATTCCCTGGCGCTGCCGGTGGGCTCAAAGGGGCTGCAGGCGTAGAACAGCTCGATATCCGGGCAGTCGGAGAAATCCAGCGGTTTCCCCGGCTCCTGCAGGCAGGCCCAGCGCAGCAGGATATGGCTGTTGGGCCGCACGGTGCGCAGGCCCCGGGCAAAAGCATTGACGGCCGCAGGCACACCATAAACGGGGTTGGCCGCCACATAGCCCACCCGGTCGGTCAGATTCAGGATACCCGCCAGCATTCCCAGCGGGTAGTTAGCCAGATAGGGGTGGGGGTAAGCGGTGCGCACCAGCGGATGGGGCGCATTCAGGCAGCAGTTCAGGAACCGGGTCTTGGGGTGCTGGGCCGCTACCTTGAGGCAGGCGGGCCGCATCCGGATACTGGTGGTGAACACCACGTCCGCGTTGTCGTGGGCCACCTCTTCCATGATCTGCTCCGCGTCCACCTCGGGGGAGACATTTTCCCGGTTGGTGATGATGAGCCGGTCCGGGAATGCTTTTTTCAGGGCCTCAATCCCCTTTTCGTGGCCCCGCACCCAGGCGCTGTTTTTAGCATCGTACTCGTGCAGGAACACCACCTTGAGCTGGCTGGGCTTGCTGAAGATGTTCAGCTTGTTCAGCAGCGGCTCACTGCCGGGCTTTGGCTCCAGCGAAAGCTCCACGGCATGGGGCTCCGTCAGGATCTTGATCTCATCCCACAGCTTGGCCAGGTTTTCCCGCACCTGGCTGGGGGTGGACTGGCAGGCATCCGAATACCGGTAGACCGAGAGGTACACCAGCAGCGCGTCGCCCGGGGTCAGCTCCAGGGCGGAGCCGCCCAGCGCATAGAACTGCTGGCTGAACATGGTATACAGGGCCGAGAAGTTCAGCCGGTCGTCATCCGACCATACCTCGCTGGCGGCCTTGCAGACCAGTGTCTGCAGCTTTGCATAGCCGCCCAGCCGGGAGAACCGGACATTGTTGATCTTGCTCAGCTTATAAAAATCGAGAAACTCGTAGTAGATCTTGTTTTCCAGCGTGTCGTTCCGGGCCGGAACAAGCCGGGTGACCGTGCCCGGAATGGTGACCGCCTCGTAGTATTTGAGGACAGACACCCGCTTGTTGCCCTCCTGCACATAGAACTTGTTCAGGTATTCGTAGGCAATGATGGGGGTGTGGATGCCCTCCTCCAGATGGGCCTCACAGAGATTCGACCACTTGACGGCAAACTCGGTGTCCTCTTCCAGCAGGGGCATAAAGTTGGCCGCAAAGGCTGTGTGCCGCCCGCTGGTCTTGGTGCCCACAATGCTCTCGGCGGGGATATCCACCAGCCCCAGCGGCTCCTGGGCAACGATGTTCACCCCGTTCAGGATATCATCCAGCACCGCAAGGTATGGCGACTGGCCGCGCGCCACACAGGCACGGTAGGCCCGCTGGCCCGCGCGCAGGGCGCTTCTATAATCTTCTATCATGGCCATAGCAGAACTCCCTTCTTCAATGGCTCCTGTTTTCCTTTCCCGGCCCGTGCCGCCGTGTTTGCGGCACAGGTCCAAGAACAGTATAACATGAAATTCGGATTTATGGGAGACTTTCTCCGGCAAAGGTGTTGATTTACAGAAATTTTTCAGGTACGATAAATAGGAAACCATATTTGTGAGGTACATTTTCATGCAGACTGAACAGCTGCCCCGCCTGGAAGCGGGGGAATACCCCGGCGGCACCTGGTACTACGAGCCCCACACCTACCTGCCCTACCGCTATGTGCTGGGCCGGGTGGGCAGACACCCGCTGGTGTGCATCGGCATCAACCCCAGCACCGCCCAGCCCGGCGCGCTGGACCCCACCTTAAAGAGTGTGGAGCGGCTGGCCAACGCCAACGGCTTTGACAGCTGGATCATGTTCAACGTATATCCCCAGCGCGCCACCGACCCCAACGACATGGACCGGGTGCCGGACCGCGCCCTCTGCGATGAGAACCTGCGCTGGCTGCGGGCCGTTCTGGCCGAGACCGAGCCCACCATGTGGGCCGCATGGGGCACCCTGATCGAAAAGCGGGACTACCTGCCCGGCCTGATGCGGGAGATGGTGGCCCTGACAAGAGAGCGGGACATCCCGTGGGTCACCTTTGGCAAGCGGAGCAAAAAGGGCCACCCCCATCACCCGCTCTACCTGCGCAAAGATTCCACACCCGAGCCGTTTGATGTTGAAAACTATCTGGACACCTGTTTTTGAGGGAGGGATACCATGACCCCGGAACGCTACCAGGCCCTGCTGCGCTGGCTGGAGGCCCGCCCCGCCCTGAAAAAGCTGGTGATCGCCCTGAACCGCTGGCTGCCTGCCGTGCCCTTTGCCTGCTACCCCCTGCTGCTGGTACTGCTGAATGTCCGGTGGTTCCGGCTGCTCTCCGCAAACCGCGCCGCCGCTCTGGATTTTATGCAGCTCATCGCCCGGGCAGTCTTTGTGCCGGCCTTCGTCTTTCTGGGCGGCACGCTCCTGCGGGCCAGGCTGAACTTTCCCCGCCCGTATGAGCAGCCCGGCTTCACGCCGCTGGTGCCCAAGGAGACCCACGGCAAGTCCTTCCCCTCCCGCCACGCCCTGAGCGCCGCCGTGCTGGCCGCTGTGTGGTGCTACTTCTACCCCGCCGCCGGGGCCTGCATGGTGGTGGTGGCCCTGCTCATCTGCGCCCTGCGGGTGCTTGCCGGGGCGCACTATGTCCGGGATGTGGCCGCCGGTGCTCTGCTCGGCTTTGCCCTTGGGGCCGCCGGAATGTGGCTGCTGTGACCCCAAAATGCCCCCTGCGCCGGAAAATCCAAAAAAATTTGAAATTCCGCTTGACAGAAGCCTATGCGTATGGTATTATACTTCTCGCAGCGTGTGCCGAACGCACACTGCCGCCAGATAAGTACCCCATGGGATAACAACGTGCGCCCGTAGCTCAGGTGGATAGAGCAACTGCCTTCTAAGCAGTGGGCCGGGGGTTCGAGTCCCTTCGGGCGCATTGATGTGGTGCCCATAGCGTAGTCGGTTAACGCGCCAGATTGTGGATCTGGAGACCGTGGGTTCGAGTCCCACAAGGCACCCTGCTAGGAATCAGACCGGAAGCCGAAAGGTTTCCGGTCTGATTTTTTGCTTTTCCAGCCCATTTTAACACGTATTTCCGTTGTTTTTCCGCTTTCTGCCGAAAAGTACAACTTTTTTTGAAATTGCGCTTGACAATTCCGGATTCCATGGTATAATAACTAACGTTCCGAGCCGAACGGCCCACGAACAAAACAGAATATGCGGATATGGCGGAATTGGCAGACGCGTTAGATTCAGGTTCTAATCGGGGCAACTCGGTGGAGGTTCAAGTCCTCTTATCCGCACCAAGCAAGAAAGATCCGAACCTTTTCTCGAAAGAGAAGGGTTCGGATCTTTTGTTTTAGGCGGCGTGCCCGCCGCACAACAAAAGCATCCGCAGCGCATGGCCGGGCTGTTTCAGCTCAGGCGCAGTGCGCTGCGGATGCTTATTTTTTAGGCCGCGCCCCCTCTCCCAAAGGGAGAGGTCACACTGCGCCTAGGTTTTGGTTTTCGCAAAACCTTATCAAAAGGCCGCTATGAGCTCCCCCTTCGGGGGAGCTGGCATTGCGAAGCAATGACTGAGAGGGTTTGTTTTGTTACCCCACCAGCTGCTGATAGGCATTCAGGGTCTTGTAGGCCGGGTCGGAGTTGTCGGGGGCAAAGCGGCCGCCCAGCTTCTGGTCCATCAGGCCCTGCTCCACGCACCACTGCGCCGCCTTGGCGGTGTCCGGGTCTGCAACGTCCTTGAAGGCCGGGGCTTCGGCAGGCTCAGGACGGCCTGCGGTGTTCCACAGCAGCAGGGCAGTCTGGGCACGGTTCTCCGGCATGGCCACGCCCTCCGGCAGCAGGGCTTTCAGCTGCTGCTCGGACACATAGCTGTACACGCCGTAACCCACCAGACCGGCCACGGCTGCGCCGCCCACCAGCAGGATGGCCGCGCCGCCGCCGCCACCGCCGTCGTCGCCACCGGTGGAGACACCGGCGCTCTTGGACATGGCGCGGGCAGAGACATTTTCATTGGGCATCGTAAAGGTTGCGGTCCGCTGGTACTGGCCCGTCAGGGTGTTGGAAACAGACCCATAGGGGGTGATCTCCCACCAGCCAAACTCCTCGTTCTCCGGGAACTTGGTGGTGTCTGCCGTCAGGGTCACCGTATCGCCGGGCTTCACGTTCAGCACAGCACCGGTGCTGCCGTTCACCGTGGCAACACCGTCGGTCACTGTCAGCTGGTACTTGCCCGCCTCCGGGGGAATCGTGGTGCCGCCAGTAGAGCCACCAGTAGAGCCGCCGCCAGCAACCGCTGTAAAAGTAACGTAATATAAAATTAAATCTTTAGGGTCCATTCCTGGGCTTGTGTACGAGAGATACGTTTTGCCGTTGATGATGGCTTCCTGTTTATCGCCCTCAAATTCGAAACCGACATTGGAAGTAAGTCGGATACGTACCTGGTAGTGTTTCCCCTCTTCAAATGTCGTCACGTCATGGCTTATCGGCGTGCCTGCGGCATCCACTTCTGTCCAACTAAGACTCTTGATCGTATAGCGAGAGTCAGACTTTTGTACCGTGCAGCTGCTGGGACTATTACCAGCCACTGGTACAGGGATAGTCATCTGGATGTTGGTGATCACTTTGCCCTCTGTCGCAGGCTTGGCGGTAAAGATGTGGGAAAGGGTCACCTGCTCCCACGGAGCTGCATCGGAAGAGCTGTTCTTTTCTGCAGCTGTGCCGTTGATCTTGTATGTGGTGCTGTTCAAAAACTGCCAGTCCGGTCTTGCTGTCAGCTTCAGTTCCGCTCTGTACTGTTTGCCTTCAGCAAAGGCAGCCGTGTCCGAAAGTTCTGCGCTGCTGTCCGCCTCATACCATGTGCACGCAGTACTAAATGCGGTTTTCTTGCCGGGCGTAACATTTTTGGCAGCGATCATGGCGGGAGTCATCCCGGCAGCAGGCTCTGTCACCTCGACCTCTGTGCTGTCAAGGTCGTGCCGTTCAAGTCCGCAGACGGTGCACTTGCCGCTCACAAAGTCGTGTGCTCCAGCATTGACATCTTTTCCGCAGACTTTGCAGAGCTGATAGTGGCGCGACCAGGCCTTGTTCCAGTCGCCCGGGTTGTGGAGCCTGGTCGGTTTGATATACACTTTTGCCTCGGTAGTCTTCTCCGTGCATGCATAATCCATAAACAGCTCGCCGCATTTCTGACACTTGTAGTGTTCCTTTACGCCGGAAGTGATGCAGGTCGCATCCTTGCCGTAGATTATTTTCGGGCTGTGTTTGGCCTTGAAGCTGAGGGGGATATACACTCTGGTTCTTTGGGATTCCGCATACTGGTAAGGTTTTTTGAGAACGTCATTCAAGTCTTCACCATCGACTGTGATCTTTTTAAATCTAAAGTCCCTCGAGGTGTTAAAAATGTAGCCTTCCGCCGCACGGATTGGAACAGACAGATAGTATTTTTCTCCACTTCCACTCTGGAAGCTGTCGGCATCCGGCATGCCATACAGCCGGTCTAGCGAGTCCACCACGTACCAGTCATTGTAATTCGTCCCGACGTAGAACCCATAGCCACTCGTTGCATTGATGGGTTCTTCTCCCGTTTTCTCCATTTTTTTCGGAAGGCCTTGATCCATTCTCCAACGCTTCCGCCCTCGGTGATCTGCAGTGCATCGCAGCCGCGGGTGGTGAAAGCCAGCTCCTCTATCACCTTGACGGTAGTCGCAAAGGCGCTGAAGGGCAGGAAGGTGAACACCATGGCCAGCGTCAAAAGGGCACTGACAAGGCGCGTTCGTTTTGTGAATCGTTGTTTCATGGGGTGCTCCTTTCTGTTGTAAAAAGTATTTTTTCAAGGGCCCCATTCGGGAGAAGCGTCAGCTTCTGCCGAAAAAAGGGTACCCTTTTTTCAAAAAGCGGTCATTGCCCGGCAGGGGGCAGAATGGTCATTCTGCCGTCCACCGCCGCATCCAGCATCTCGTGCTCCCGGAAATATTCCATCAGGATATCCTGGCAGGAGGTGGCCACGCTGCGGGGCTTCTGGATCTTGCAGATGGTATCATAGGAGATGTTGAAAAAGCTCTCGATGTTTTTGAAGTGGTAGTTCTGCAGGCCCACGGTGAACAGGGCATCGTCGCCGATCTCCTTGCCCACCTCCTTGCCGCAGTAGGTAAAGTAATCAAAGTCGCCCTTGGCGCGGTCGTAGCGCAGCCGCAGGGTGGAGGGCAGCTGGTAGAACTCGGTGTGGCCGGTGTAGGCCTCCTCCCGCAGCATGTAGTGGAGCATCTGGCGCAGCTGCTGGCCTGTCACCTTGAACATGAACACGCCGTCGTCGTAGGGGAAGCCCTCGATGAGGTCGCCGTAGGTGACAATGGGGCCCAGCTTTTCGGCCCGGATGCTGCCGGAGCCGATGAGCATGACATCAATGCCAAGGCTGCGGGTGAAGATATCCGCAAACAGGTTGCCCAGCTCGGTCTCCCGGGTGCGCTGGGGGTGGGTCAGCTCCCGGCGGAAGCGCCCTACGATGTGGCTGTACTTTTCGTCCACCTGACTGG
>ENA-ORIJ01001004-ORIJ01001004.1-human-gut-metagenome-genome-assembly--contig:-NODE-1004-length-12757-cov-4.32436_pt1 | contig 12757 bp, 13 predicted proteins | sample MGYA00243030_ERZ508746 | MGnify/ENA primary metagenome ERZ508746 (study PRJEB26277, sample SAMN04329826) | human gut metagenome | biome: human-associated habitat | host: Homo sapiens | place: USA... | reverse complement strand
GGACAGGCCGCCCTTTTTGGGGCAGCGGGCATAGACCACCCCGTCCCCCTGCTGATCCAGGGCGCGCAGGCTGCGGAAGATATGCTTTGCCTGATCGGCACCATCGCCCTCCCTGCCATACTCCACGCAGGGCCAGCCGAGCTTTTCGGCCTCGCCGGTAAAGCAGAGGCAGCTGGGGTTCTGGTCGGCATGGGCATCCACATAGGCCTTGAACTGCTCAAAGGTGCCGTCCAGCAGGGTGACATCTGCCTTAGGGGCGTAATGCTTATACTTCATGCCGGGGCTGCGGACAACAGCACCCTCGGGCAGCTTTTCGAGGATGGCTTTGGAGACCTCGACCTCCTCACCCAGAGCGCGCTCCAGATCTTCCAGCGTGATATGGCCGGGGCGGAACAAGGTGGGCTTTTCGCCTACCACAGAGATCACGGTACTCTCCACACCCACATCGCACTCGCCGCCATCCAGGATCAGGGGCAGACGGCCATCCATATCGGTGAACACATCCTGTGCGTTGGTGGGGCTGGGCTTGCCGGAAAGGTTCGCGCTGGGGGCCGCAAAGGCACAGCCGCTCTGCGCAATGACAGCCCGTGCCACCGGGTGGCTGGGCATCCGGATGCCCACCGTGTCCAGACCGGCACAGCACTCCGCGGCCACCTCCGGGCCGCGGGGCATGATGATGGTCAGAGGGCCGGGGCAGAACGCGGCCATCAGCAGCTGGGCACGCTCAGGCACCTCGCTGACAAGGCCGGGCAGCATCTCCGGGCCGGTGACATGGACGATCAGGGGGTTGTCCTGCGGGCGGCCCTTGGCCACAAAGATCTTTGCGACTGCCGCGCCGTTGCGTGCATCGGCGGCAATGCCGTAGACCGTCTCGGTGGGCAGGGCCACCAGCTCCCCTCTGCGCAGCAGATCAGCCGCTTTGGCGATTGCTTCGCCCTCAGCAGGTAAAATTTCAGTTTTCATTTTCATGCGATTCATCGTTCTTTCTATCTGTAAAGTAAAAATACTTTTCAATCATCAAATCAACGCAAGCATGTTATTTTTCACTGCAGTATCATTCAGCCTGTGCGTTGAGCTGACGCAGTTTTTCAGCCTGTTCATGGGTTGCCAGTGCATCAATGATCTCGTCCAGATTGCCGTCCATGATCTTATCCAGATTGTGGACCGTCAGGCCAATGCGGTGGTCAGTGCAGCGATCCTGCGGGAAGTTGTAAGTCCGGATCTTCTCGCTGCGGTCACCGGTTCCCACCTGCCCCGCGCGGTTGGCATTGATGGCATCCTGCTGTTCCTTCTGCTTCTGGGCCAGCAGGCGGCTGCGCAGGACCTCCAGTGCCTTATCCTTATTCTGGAACTGGCTGCGCTCGTTCTGGCACTCCACCACCATTCCGGTTGGGATGTGCGTGACCCGGATGGCGCTGGACGTTTTGTTGATGTGCTGGCCGCCCGCACCCGAGGAGCGGAAGGTATCGATGCGCAGATCCTTGGGGTCGATGACAAGATCCACCTCTTCGGCCTGCGGCATCACCGCCACGGTTGCCGTGGAGGTGTGGATGCGGCCCTGCGTTTCGGTCTCGGGCACACGTTGGACACGGTGCACCCCGCTCTCATACTTGAGCCGGTTATAGGCCCCTGCGCCGTTCACGGCAAGGATGGCTTCCTTGACACCGCCCAGCTCCGTCTCGTTGAGGTTCAGCACCTCCAGCTCCCAGCCCCTGCTCTGGACGTACATGGTGTACATCCGCATCAGGCTGTGGGCAAACAGCGCGGCTTCTTCGCCGCCCGCACCGCCGCGCAGCTCCATGATGACACTTTTATCATCGTTGACATCCTTGGGCAGCAGCAAAATTTTAAGATTATTTTCCAGCTGCGCCACTTCCTGACTTTTTTCGCCGATCTCCTGCTGTACCATTTCCTTAAAGTCCGGATCAAGGGTCTCGCCCTCGAGCAGGGCTTTGGCCTGAGCAAGATGATCCTGCGCCGTGGTCAGGGCCTGATAGGCCTGCACCACAGGTTCCGCCTCGTGATACTCCTGCATCAAGCGGCGGAACAGTGCGGGATCTGCCGCTGTTTCCGGCTGGTTCAGGCGGATGGAAAGTTCTTCAAACCGGTGGCTGACAGCCTCCATTTGGGAAAGCAGTCTTGACATACTGTGCAGTTCTCCTTACATGACCCAATGGTTACTCGGCAGCGCCGGGCTTGAGCACTTTCTTGATGTTTTTTTCAATTTTCGCGCGGGGCAGCATGACCTCACGGCCGCAGCCCGTGCAGCGGATCTTGAAATCCATACCGACCCGGAGCACCTCGAAGCTGGAAGCTCCGCACGGGTGTTTTTTGCGGGTCTGGATGGTATCTCCCACTGCGATATCCATATTTCTTTCCCTCCTGCCGCCCCTTTGCGGGGCAGTACCCTGTGCAGCAGGTTTCCATGCCGCACATACAGATATAGTATAAACCAAACTCGTATAAAATGCAATTGTCCGCGCATAGAGTTTTAATGCCGACACCTGCTTTGTGTGCCGACGTGCAGCGGAAAACGCTAAAATAACACAGAAAGAGGAACAAACCATGATGCAGACATTTCGTACTGAAGGCAATTACCGTTCCGCAGACCGGCTCAGCCCCGCAGAACTGCGCGCCGCCATCGCCAGCCGCGAAATTTTACAGAGCACTGCCCTTGCCTTTGACACCCAGCGCCAGCTCCGGTTCGACCTGGGCGGGGTAAAGGCCGTGATGCCCTTTGGTCAGTGTGCCGATGGGGCCGAGAGCGGCACCGTGCGGGACATTGCGGTGCTGACGCGGGTGGGCCGCCCCACCTGCTTTGTGATTGAAGGGATGGAGACCGGGGAAAACGGCCAGCCCTGCTACCTGCTTTCCCGGGCTGAGGCACAGCGGATGTGCAAGGCAGAGTATCTGGACACCTTACAGCCCGGGGACATCCTGCCCTGCACTGTGACCCACATCGAGCCGTTTGGTGCCTTTTGTGACGTTGGGTGCGGCATCAGCGCCCTGCTGCCCATCGACTGCATGTCGGTCAGCCGCATCTCCTCCCCTGCCGACCGGGTGAGTGTGGGCCAGCAGATCCTGTGCGCCATCAAAAGCCGGGATGTGCAGGGGCGATTCGTGCTGACCATCCGTGAGCTGCTGGGCACCTGGGAGGAGAACGCCGCCGGGTTCACCGTGGGCGAGACCGTGGTGGGCATTGTGCGGAGCGTGGAGGAATACGGCACCTTTGTGGAGATCGCCCCCAATCTGGCCGGCCTTGCCGAGACCTGCCCCGACCTGCACCCCGGGCAGGCGGTGAGCGTCTACATCAAAAACATCCTGCCCGATAAAATGAAGATCAAGCTGGTCATCGTCAACCACAGCCTGGGCCAGAGCCACCGGTTCGACCTGCGCTATTTCATCACCGAGGGGCATATCGACCACTGGCTGTATTCCACCCCCGCAAGCCGCAAGCGCATTGAAACAGATTTTGCGGTTGCGGCTTGCAATCCTGTCTGAAACCCTTTATACTATAAGAAAGTGATTCTTTACGGCCTGCCCTGAGGCAGTGCCGGGCAGCAATTTGAAATGACAGGGGGATGTGCAGAACGATGGCCGCCAACGATGCTTTTACCGCCGGTGTTCGTCCCGGTGGGCTGACCGACAGCACGGAGATCCGGTTGCTGTTGTGTTATCTGGTAAAGAATGCCGGGCCGATCACCCGGACGGAGATCGAGAACGCGCTGATGGAAGAACAGCTGGTCAACTATTTTGAGATCGGCTCCTGTCTGGATGATATCACCCGCCAGCAGCTGGTCACGCTGAAGGAAGATCGCTATTCCATCACCGAAAAAGGACGCAAGGTCGCGCAGGAGCTTGCCTATGACCTACCCCGCAGTGTGCGGGAGCGCGCGGTGGCGGCGGTTCTGCGCAGCCAGACCTGGACCCGCAAGGAAGCCGAGTACAGCGCCCGCATCACCGAAAAGCCGGACGGCCACTGCTCCATCCGCTGCACCATCAAGGCACTGGATCAGGAGCTGTTTTGTCTGGACATCGGCACGCCTGACCGGCTGAGTGCCGATCTGGTCAAGAAGCAGTTCATCCTCAAGGGCAACGAGATCTATCAGATGCTCATCACCAAACTGACAGAGTAACAAAGAAACGGGGCTGTTGCAAAAACAGTCCCGTTTCTTTTAGTTCCAGCACTCTGCGGCAATCAGTTCCAGCACACTGCCCGCAATGCAGCGGGCCTTATCCGAGATGAGGAAGCAGTTTTCCAGCTCTGCGCGGCGGGGGTCCACATCAGCTACCTTGAACCCTTTGGTCACCGGGTAGCCATCCCGCAGCAGCCCCCGCAGGATGCCGGAGATCTGTGTGACCACCGGCAGACGCTGACCGTCCGGCGTTTCGATCTCGGCCACAGCCTCGCCCACCTCCACAAAATCAGCGATAGAATGCAGGTTGCGGAAGATACCCGCGGCCTGTGCATGAAGCACACGCTCGGCACCATAGCCACCGATGATGCCCGGCACGCCGGAGTTGGGTGCGGCAGATCCCTCCCGGATGATGCGGCCCAGCTTGTGGCCGCGCTTGGTCTCCACCACCACGTCCACATCCTGCCCCGCCGCAAAGCCGGGGCCAAGGGCAATGGTCAGCGGAGCCATCTCCCGGGTGGTGCCCAGATTTTTCTTTGCGATGATGGCATCCACCAGAACAGCTGGCCTTGCCTGCGGCAGGCAAGCACCCGTTGGGGCTATCAGGACCGGCACTGCGTTCTGTGCCCAGACGGCATCGGCATCCGCCAGCGTCTCCACCCGGATGCCCCGCATTCCTTCCACAGCGGTCTCGCCTTCGTAAACAGCCTCGCAGAGAGACACCTGCCGACGGATGGCGGCGGGGTGGGCCGTCTCCAGCACCAGCACCCGCAGGCCAGCCGACCAGAGCCGATGCACAACACCGGTGGCAAGGTCTCCCCCGCCCCGGACAACGATCAGGTCATCACGCTTCATGGCTCATCCCTCCGGTTCCAGACGCTGCAAAAAGACTTCCATGGAGCCGCCGCAGGCCGCAATGGCGGCGGCATCGCTGGCCCCCTCTGTGGTAAAGGCAGCCAGCCTGCACGGGGCAGCCCCCGGCTCCAGCAATTCCCGCGCCAGCTGCTGGGTGCGGTACTCCATGATGCCGCCGCCCACGCTGCCCACGGCAGAGCCATCGGGCAGGACCAACATCTTGGAGCCTTCCTCCCGTGGCGTGGAGCCATGGCGGCCTACGATGGTCGCCAGCACCGCCGGGGCGGTCTGCTGTTCCAGCGCGGCCAGCAGCGCCGGGGAAAAGCCCTCGGTCTGCTGGCGGCTGTTTTTAACGGAGACGATCTCCGCAAGAATAGAAAGTGCAATCTCCTGTGCGGTTTTTGCGCCAATGGAAAGCCCAATGGGCGCGTGCAGGGCATCAATGCGCTCTTGCGGCAGCCCCAGCTCGGCCAGTTGTGTGTGCACCAGAGCCGCACGCTTCCGGCTGCCCATCATGCCCACATAGGCGGCGGGCTTTTGCAGAATAGAACGCAGGCAGGCAATATCACAGCTGTGGGCACGGGTCACGACCACAAAGTATGTCTCCTGCCCGCCGGGGATCTGCGCAAGCCCCTCTGTAAAGGGCAGGCAGAGCACAGCATCGGCCCCGGCCTGACGCAGCTCCTCCGCAAACTCGGGGCGGTCCTCCAGCGCTGTGACCGGCAGGCCCAGCAGCTTTGCCAGCCGCACCACCGACGCGCCCACATGGCCGCCGCCGCAGACCACAAGCCGCGGAGCCGCGCCAAAGCGTTCCACAAAGATGCGATGTCCGGCTGATTTCAGAATTCCACTGGAGGTCACAGCCGCCAGGGCAGGCAGATGCTCCCCCCAGAACGCAGGCAGTTTCTCCGGCCAGACCGGTGCTGTGTTCCGCAGCAGGACACGTTCCCCCTGCGACGGGCCTTCCAGCACCGTGGCCAGCAGAAAATCCCCCTCCCGGTCATGGAGTGCATTGAAAAAAGAACGGTTTCCCATCCAATTCTCCTTTATTTGTTATTGTTCTACCACCGCTGCGGCATCATAGGCAGCGGGGTCGATGCGGCTCTGCCACAGCTGCCAGTCCTCGGGCGGCATCCGCCACGCAAGGCCGCACCCGGCAGAGAGCTCCCGGGGCAGCGGAATGAGCCGCCCGGGGATGCGTTCCGCTTCGCAGTGTTTTTCCCATGCCATCGCTTCCACTGTGGTGCGGAAGGATAACACGATATAGGGTCTCTTTGCACGCATTATTTATTCCTCCGCCAGGCTGCGCACCGCACGGGCAGCGGCAAGCGCCTCCTCCCGGGTGTTGGTGTGGGAGAAGCTGAACCGCACCACACCCTGCTCCACGGTGCCCAGCGCCTTGTGCATCAGCGGAGCACAGTGCGCACCGGCCCGCACACAGATGCCGTACTCTTCCCAGAGCGCATCCGCCACCCGGGCGGAATCCTCGCCCGCCAGGTTCAGTGAGACGATGGGCGCACGCGGCGCAGTGAAGTCACCATAAAGCCGCACACCGGGAATTTCCCGGACAGTTTCGTAAAACAGGCGTGCAAGCGCATTTTCTTTTGTTTCCAACGCTTCCACGCCCTGTGTCAGGAGCCAGCGCACCCCGGCCCCCAGCCCGGCGATCCCCGGCACATTCAGCGTTCCGGCTTCCAAAGCAGTGGGCATTTCGACGGGGTGGCGTTCATCAAAGCTGTGGACTCCGCTGCCGCCCACCACAAGGGGGGCAACCTGCAGCCCGGGCCGGACATACAGCCCGCCGGTGCCCTGCGGGCCCAGCAGCGCCTTGTGCCCGGTAAAGCAGAGCACATCGATCCCCAGGGCCTGCACATCCACCGGCATGGCACCCGCTGTCTGGGCGGCATCCACGAGAAACAACAGGCCGTGCTTTTTTGCAAAAGCGGATACGAACGCCAGGTCCGTGCGGTTTCCGGTGACATTGGAAGCACCGGTCACAACCACTCCCCTGGTGTTTGGACGGAGCAGCTGCTCAAACTGCGCATAGCAGAGCACACCGTTTGCGTCCACATCCACAAAACTCACCTCACCCCCCTGCCTTTGGAGGCGGTAGAGGGGCCGCAGGACGGAATTGTGCTCACAGACCGTAGTGATGACATGATCCCCCGGGCCAAAGAGCCCGTTGATGGCCGTGTTCAGCGCCTGGGTCGCATTGGATGCAAAGGCGATGCAGGCCGGGCCTTCGGCGTGGAAGAGCTGGGCCAGCGCTTCCCGGGTCTCGTAGACGATGCGGGAGGCGTGCAGGGTGGGCGCATGGGCTCCACGGCCCGGGTTGCCCGCTGTCTGCAACGCATCCAGCATTGCCTGCCCCACCTCCGGGGGCTTGTACAAGGTGGTTGCGGCGTTGTCAAGGTAGATCACGGCTTGACCACGTTCCCGGCGTTCAGCATCTTTTCAGCGATGACATACATATTGGTCACGCCGCCCACGGCCAGCTTTTCCGTTATGCCGTAGTAGTTCAGGCAGGTGCCGCAGGTCAGGATCTCCACGCCCTCAGCTTCCAGTGCCTTCAGGTCTTCCAGCATGGGCGAACCCTCACAGGTCAGGGACGCGCCGCCGTTATAGAAGAGGATCGTCTTGGGCAGCTTGTCCTGCTGGGTCAGGGAAAACACGAAGGCCTTGAGCAGGGTCTTGCCCAGCTCCTCGGCCCCCTCCCCCATCTTGTCGGACGCGATGACCACCACTGTATCGGTGCGGGCATCCGGGATGCAGGTTTCCGCTTCTGCCTGCTGTTTCACCTTGCCCGGCACAGCGGTTTCCGCAGCAGGCGTGTCCTTGATGGTAAAGCGGACACGGTATTCCTGCTCGGCCAGTTTTTCGGAGCTGGACAGATAGCCCTTCTGCTGGGCCATCTTGGTCAGGTTCTGGACAGCGATCTCATTGTCCACCAGCACTTCCACCTCGCCGGGGCCGTGCAGCTCTGCAATGGCCTTTTTGGCCTTGACCACGGGCAGCGGACAGGCATCTCCACGGGCATCGATCTTGATCATCGGTTGTTCCTCCCTCATTCGTATGTTACTGTAATCTCCGGTGTCTGCTTTTCCCCAATGGTGCCCACGATTTTTGCGGGCAGACCCGCCGCCTGCAGCTCTGCTTCCAGGGCAGCGGCATCCTGCGGGGCCACGGCAAACAGCAGGCCGCCGGAGGTCTGGGGATCAAACAGGATCTCTTCCATCGGGAAGGGCACTTTCTCAAACCGGACAAAGGGCCCGGTGTGGTTGCGGTTGCGCTGACCGGCGGCGGTGTACAGGCAGGCATCTGCGGCCTCCCACGCACCGGCCAGCACCGGCACCGCATGGGCATCAATGACGCAGGAGAGCTTCTCCCCCATCATCTCGTGCAGATGGCCCAGGAAGCTGAACCCGGTCACATCCGTGGCGGCGTGCACCTCGTACCTGCGTGCGATCTCTGCCGCCGTTTTGTTCAGGGTGGTCATGGAACGGACGGCGGCTTCCATCTGCTCCGGAGCGGCTTCGCCCACCCGGTTGGCGGTGCAGATCAGCCCCACGCCAAGCGCCTTGGTCAGAAGAAGCTTGTCGCCCGGGCGGCCGGTATCGTTGGCCGTCAGGCGGTGCGGGTCTACAAGACCGGTCACCGACAGGCCGTACTTCACGCCGGTATCGGCAATGGAGTGCCCACCCGCCAGCGTACCCCCGGCTTCGGCCACCTTTTCGGCACCGCCGCGCAGGATCTCCCCCAACACATTCAGATCCATGCTCTCGGGGAAGCAGACAAGATTCAGTGCCGTTTTGACCTCACCGCCCATGGCGTAGACATCGCTCAGGGCATTGGTCGCGGCGATCTGCCCGAAGGTATAGGGGTCATCGACCATCGGCGGGAAGAAATCCACCGTCTGCACCAGAGCAATGTGCTCGGTGATGCGGTAGACGGCAGCATCGTCCCGGCTGTCGTAGCCAACCAGAAGGTCGGGGTCTTTTTCGCCCCGGGGCAGCTTTTCCAGAATGCGGCTCAGTACCCCGGCACCCAGCTTGGCGGTGCATCCGCCGCCGGTGCAGAAGACAATGGGGCCTTGTTCTGCCATTTCATGCACGCTCCCTTTCATCAAAATAAGTCAACACGCCCTGCACCTCATATTTTTTGCGCAGGAGCGCGAGGGTCTGTTCTCCGGCAGCAATGCGGGCGGGGGCATCCGCCTGATTGAGCACCACAGAAAAACGGCGGTTCCCTACCAGTTTTCGTCCCCCCTGCTCGCTGGCCAGCAGCCTTGCCAGCAGCTCCGGGGTCAGAAGCGTTTCGGGGGCAGCGCCCAGCAGGGCGCAGGCCTGCTCCAGCCGGAAGCAGACCTCCAGCAGAGGTCTGCCCAGCGCGGACAACCCTGCCACGGCCAGCACGATATCGCTTTCCGGCAGCAGCACCGGTTCATGGGCCGACGGAACTTTGCAGGGCATCCGTTTTGCACCGTCCGCTTCCAGAAGAACCATATCTGCCTGTGCCATCCAGCAGGTCAGCTGCTCCGGCGGCAGGGCGGTCAGCTTGCCCTGCTCTGCCGGGACACCGGCCACGGCATATCGCCCTGCCGCCCAGAGGGACGCAAGAGCGGCTTCATCTGCGGCATAATTCTCCCCGGGCTGCCGGATGTGGGTGGTGGTGCTCACCAGCACCCGCCAGCCTTTGGCGGCACAATGCCGGGCAAAGGCATAGAGCAGGGTGGTTTTTCCGCCGCCGCCCACCAGCGAGACTACATGGCCCTTTTCAGCCAGAAACGGAAATTGTTTTTCCAAAAGCATCAGCGGTTTTCTTCCACCGCCATGGCGACCTGCTCCGGGGTGATGGGCAGCTCGTAGAAGCGGGTGCCGATGGCAGTGTGTATGGCAGCCGCGATGGCGGGCAGCGGGGTGTTGATGACCACCTCACCGATAGATTTTGCACCAAACGGGCCGTTGGGCTCATAGCTGCTCTCAAACTCCACCCGGATGTGGCCGATGTCCACACGGGCGGGGATCTTATACTGCATAAAGGAGTTTTCCATCGGCCAGCCCTTGGCATCGTAGGTGATGTTCTCGGTCAGGGCCATGCCGATACCCTGCAGGATGCCGCCCTCGGCCTGCACACGGGTCAAGTTGGGGTTGATGGGGGTGCCGCAGTCCACGCAGGCGGCATAATCCACCACCTTGACCTCACCTGTCTCCTTGTCCAGCTCAATTTCAGCTGCACCGACCATGTAGGGCGGGGGCGAAAGGGGCGAGGTGTGGGTCTCGGTGATCTCCAGCGGCACCATGTGACCGAACTGGGAGGCGAAGGCCACCTCAGAGAGAGAGACCCTCTTCTCCGGGTCTGCATTCAGGGAAACGAACTTGCCGTCAAAATCCACAGCATCTTCGGTCGTCTGGAGCAACTCCGCGCCCAGCTTGCAGATCTGGCCGCGCAGCCGCAGGGCGCACTTCTCCACTGCCTTGCCGGTGACATAGGTGGTAGAGGAAGCGTAGGAGCCGGAGTCATAGGGCGAGGTGTCGGTATCCGCGCCAAAGACGGTAATATTGTCCAGGTCACAGTCCAGCACCTCGGCGGCGATCTGAGCCAGCGTGGTGTCACAGCCGGTACCCATATCGGCCGCACCGATGATGAGGGAATAGAATCCGTCATCGTTTACCTTGAGGGTGGCACTGCCCACATCCATGCCGGAAATGCCGGAGCCCTGCATGGCCATGCCCATACCCACGGCACGCACCTTGCCATTGCCAAGGTCGCGCACAGGGTACTTGTTGTCCCAGTCGATCATCTCGTGGACTTTTTTCAGGCAGCGGTCCAGCGCGCAGCTGGTATTCACAGCGCCGTAATAGGCGGGCATTACATCGCCCTCTTTGACGATGTTCATTTCACGGATCTTGAAGGGGTCCATGTGGAGCCTGGCAGCCAGCTCGTTGACGGCAGATTCCACCGCAAACAGGCCCTGGGTCGCACCATAGCCGCGGTACGCACCGGCAGACATGTGGTTGGTGTAGACCACGTCGCTGACAAAACGGAAGGCTTCGGCCTTGCCGTACAGCGGGATGGACTTGTGGCCGGAAAGGCCCACCGTTGTGGGGCCGTGCTCACCATAAGCACCGGTGTTGGACAGGGTGTAAAGGTCGATGCCCTTCACGATGCCGTCCCTGGTGGCACCCAGACGGACGTGCATCTCCATCTCGTGGCGGGGCGAAGATGCGGTCTGGCTTTCTTCGCGGGTGAAGATCAGCTTGCAGGGTTTCTTGGTCTTCCAGGTAACAAAGGCCGGATAGATGGCCGAGACCGCCGTCTGCTTGGCACCAAAGCCGCCGCCGATGCGGGGTTTGATGACGCGGATCATGGATTTGGGGATGTGCAGGGCGTTTGCCACATTGCGGCGGGTGTGGAACACGATCTGGGTCGAGCTGAGGATGTTCAGCCGCCCGTACAGATCCATCCAGCAGCAGGTGCGGAAGGTCTCCATCATGGCCTGCTGGCAGGCCTTGGTGTGGTAGACACGGTCGATGACAACATCGCACTTTGCCAGCACGGCATCGATGTCGCCGTCGCCGCACGCATCGTGGGCACAGAGGTTGCGCTTGTTGTCGGCACCCACGGGGCTCAGGCTCTCCCAGTTGTCCTCCGGGTGGACAAGGATGGGGTTGTCCTTCGCAGTGTGGAAATCCAGCACCGGCTCCAGCACCTGATACTCCACCTTGATGAGCTTCATGGCTTTCTCGACACACTTCTCATCCTTGCCCACCACAATGGCCACCACGTCCCCCACAAAGCGGACGTGGCGGTCGATGACCAGGCGGTCGTAGGGGCTGGCTTCGGGGTAGGTCTGGCCGGCCTGCGTGTAGCGGCGGGCGTTCTGGTCCACATCCTCCCAGGTGAAGATGGCCTCGATGCCGGGCACCTTTTTGGCCACGGATGTGTCGATGCGCTCCACCATGGCGTTGGCATGGGGCGAGCGGTACAGCTTAACGATCAGGCAGTCTGCCGGGGCCAGATCATCCATATAAACGGGCTTGCCGGTCACAAGCTGCATGGCATCCTTTTTGCGGAATGCTTTGTTGACGTTTTTCATTCGGCACCCTCCTGTTTTGCTTTTTTCCAGGCGAGGAAATTCTGGATGCCCCGCAGCTGACCCTCGTAGCCGGAGCAGCGGCAGAGGTTGCCCGCAAGATATTCCTTGATCTCCTCCTCAGTGGGGTATTCCTTTTCCCGGAAGAGGGCGAGGGCGTTCATAATAAAGCCCGGGTTGCAGAAGCCGCACTGCTCCGCACCCTGATCGGCGATAAAAGCACCGAACTCAGCAGCCTCCTCCTGCAGGCCCTCCAGCGTGGTCACCCTGTGGCCGTCGGCACGGGCTGCCAGCACAGAGCAGGACAGCACCGGCACATCGTCCAGAAAGACGGTGCACAGGCCGCAGTTGGAGGTCTCACAGCCGCGCTTGACACTGTAACAGCCGTGTGCGCGGACAAAATCGATGAGCAGGGTGTCCGGTGCGGCCTCTGCCGTGACTTTGGTTCCGTTCAGAATAATATTCACCTGCATCTTGTCTCACCTGTTCCCTTCCAATTTCAGCACAGCGCGCTTTACCAGCACCCCGGCCAGATGATTGCGGTATTCCGCACTGCCGCGCATGTTGCTCTCCGTCCGGATGTTTGCCCGCACCTCAGCGGCAAAGCGGGCGGCGGTCAGCTCCGGCGTTTCGGCGGCATTGGGCTGCAGGGTATACAGCACTGCCTTGCCGG
>ENA-ORIJ01000972-ORIJ01000972.1-human-gut-metagenome-genome-assembly--contig:-NODE-972-length-13229-cov-5.23964_pt1 | contig 13229 bp, 8 predicted proteins | sample MGYA00243030_ERZ508746 | MGnify/ENA primary metagenome ERZ508746 (study PRJEB26277, sample SAMN04329826) | human gut metagenome | biome: human-associated habitat | host: Homo sapiens | place: USA... | reverse complement strand
CAGGAAGAATATAAAGATTCTTACTGACATCGGAAAGCTGTACTAAATCCATCAAATTCTTTTCCGGATTGGCCAAATATTGAGTTATACCAACTTCCTTTCTCGGAATATTAAAAACCTTATTCAAACCAGGCTTACGAATATCAAGACCTACGATGACTACTTTCTTCCCTAATAAAGAAAGACTAATAGCAAGATTAGCAGAAATGAAAGATTTGCCCTCACCACTAACCGTAGAAGTAACCAGAATCACCTTCTTATCATTTTCAAGCATAAACTGAAGATTCGTTCGGATATTACGGAAGGTTTCGCTCATCAGGTTGTTTTGATTCTCAAACACAGCAATAGCTCCCTGCTTTTCATCTGTCAATGGGATATCACCGACAATAGGTACATTAGTCAGTTTTTCTACATCAGAACGTCCCTCAATCTTGAATTTGGTCAATTCAAGCAAATAAATAACTCCTACCGGAATTCCGACTCCTAATACCAAAGCAATCAAATAAATCATTTTGCTCTTGGGAGACACCGGGCGATTGTCAGCAATTGCGTCATCAATGATTCGTGCATTATTAGCAGTAGCAGCTAACGCAATCGCATTTTCTTCACGCTTCTGAAGAAGCATCAGATAAAGTCCAGCTTTGATTTCCTGCTGTCGAGCAATACTCACAAACTGACGTTCCTGAGACGGTGCGTCACTGATACGGCGAGAGTAACGGTTAGCTTCTCGGTCAAGGTCGGTTTTCGTAATCAGCAAACCTTTCAATGTAGCTTCCAAAGTAGTCTGCACATTCACTTTCATCGCACGAATACTTGTGTCCAAATTCACAATGGTTGGGTTACTTTCCGTAGAAGTGCGCAACAACCGCTGACGTTCAATCAACATTTCATTGTAGCGCTCAATGGCACCCGTCAAAGCCACATCCCGCAAACCAATATTGGCGGGAAGAACTTCATACTCATTACGATTGATATAGTTCTGAAGGTCCTTTGTCAAATTAATCTGCGTCTGGTTCTCCACACGCTTCTTCTCATATTCAGCGTTACCCGTCAAAGCAATTTGAGCCTCACTGCCTAAATCGGTAATACCCGCATTCCGCTTGAAAACTTCCAAATGTTCTTCCGTGCTACCTAATTCCTTCGAGATGATACCAATACGCTCGTCTATAAACTCCGCCGTTTTTTGAGCAACCACATTCTTATCGTCATTCGTATTGCGGTTATACATCTCAAGCAACGTATTGATATAATCCTTTCCACGTTGCAGATTAGAATTTTTCAATGATATGACTGCTACGGAAGTGGTCTTCGAAGTAGGTTCTATGGACATTTCCCCACAATAGCCCTTCGCCACGGACATCGGATTGTTAACGGTAGCTATAATATGACGTACTGTTTCCACCGGATCCGCATCCGCTTTCGTCTTACCTTTCGGGAAGAGAAGAGAATCTGGAGTCTCGAAGAATGCAAGCGTACCTTCAGCCATCGGAAATATGGCAGGAAGCTTATCAAAGTGTTTCTGATATTCGGACTCACCAATCTTTACATTCACATCAAGACTCCCCTGTGGCTGCAAAACCATATCAATAATCATCGGCTTCTCTAAACCTTCTGCTTCTTGAGGAGTAATACTTACCGTCACAGGAGACTTTTTATACAATCCTTTGGAAGGAAACTCATCTTCATCCTTATAAGTTATATACAAATTCAACTGATTCACCACCTCTTTAGCTAAAGTTTTCGAACGAAGTACCTCCATCTCGTTATCAAAGTTTTGAGAAGCAGAAAACAAGCCCCCCATCCCTAGATTCTCCAGTTCGGACAATTGGCTGGAAGCCCCGCCTTTCTTTTCATCCTTAATCAGAACCGTAGCTGAAATATTATAAATCGGAGTTGCCATTTTTAGATAAATCCAAGCACCAATCAGACAGACGACCACTGTTGATACAATCCAAGGCCAATGAATCAAATATTTAAAAAGAATCTGCTGAATATCTATTTTTTCTTCTTTCTCCTCTTGCAGATTGATAGTTTTATTTTCTTCTTTCATAACTACTATATATTTACTTCAATATATTAAACAAAAGACTAGCAAGAGACACTAAAATAGAAGTAGCCGAGAACCACAGACTCGTACTGTTTCCAATATCGGAATTTCGCGCTTTAGCCTTATTAGGGGTTACGTAAACAACATCATTCTGTTGTAACCAATAATAAGGAGACAAAATCGTTTCAACCTTATTCAAATCCAACGTTATAATTTGTTGCTTTCCAGTGGCATCCTCACGAATCAATTTCACATTGTCACGAAGTCCATAGACAGTCATATCTCCCGCCATAGCAAGTGCTTCTAGCAAGTTTACTTTTTCATTGGAAATGGTAAATGTTCCCGGACGAGTCACCTCTCCTATCACAGAAATCTTGTAATTCACCATACGAACCGTTACAATCGGTTTTTCCTTCAGAAAAGGTTCCAGCTTACTGATAATTAAATGTTCTGCTTCCTTTTTAGTCAATCCCCCCAGTTCTAATTCACCTAGTACAGGAAAAGATATTTTTCCTTCATTATCCACCAAGTAAGGCTGCAACACCGCTTGAGTGGTCACATAAGAAGAAGAAGTACTTGCCGCTATACTGCTGGGACTAGCAACCGTCAGATTAAACGGTACGGCCAGCTCCGGACTAGTGCATGAGACAACAATCGTCAGCAAATCCTTCGGCATAATTTTCGCATCATACAATTTTTCCTGACTAGCAGATGGACCCAACGCTTCCGTATTCTGCAAATAAGGCACTTTCTTATATGACTGGCAAGCTGCCAATAAAAAAGGGAATAATAACAACCATAATTTTTTTTTATTCAATCTTTTCATAACTTCTAATTTTTAAATTAACGCCCTTTAATTCCTAAGTTTTATTTTTTTAATATGCCTCTTTTTCTCCATGTATAGCATTATACACCGTCTTATACATGATATATAAATCCAATAAAAAAGTCCAATGTTCTATATACCAGATATCACGCTGCACACGCCCCTCCATCTGCCAGAGCTCCTTCGTCTCACCGCGAAAGCCTGTCACCTGAGCCCAGCCAGTTATTCCAGGTTTAACGAAGTGACGAACCATAAACTTGTTTATCAGATTAGAATATTCCTCCGTATGCTTTAACATGTGAGGACGGGGACCTACAATAGACATATCCCCTTTCAATACATTGATAAATTGAGGCAATTCGTCCACACTCGTCTTTCTCATTATCTCTCCGATACGTGTTTTACGAGGATCATTTTCCGTAGCCTGAAGAGTATCACATTGCGTATTAACCTTCATTGAACGAAACTTGTAACACCAGAACTCACGCCCATCTTCACCACTACGTTTCTGCTTAAAAAAGACAGGACCGGGAGAACTTAACTTGATCGCGACTCCAAAGAATATATAAACGAACGGAAAAACCGTAATAAGAAATAACCCTGAACAAACAACATCAAAAGCACGCTTGATAATACGGTTCTCCAGTGATTCCAATGGCTCACAACGAATAGAAAGTACAGGAACATTCCCCAATAATTCAAAATGCATTCTACGCTTCAAATAATTACGGACATTAGGAACACTAAAAAAACGAACCAGATGGTTTTCACAGTAATTAATGATGGGAACAATCTCCGCACTGCGCACAGAAGGAAGGCTACAATAAAGCTGATTAATCTCTCCCGCATGTTTTTCTAAAAAAACACTTACTTCATTGGGTTGTCCCAAATATGGAACATCCTGCGGATAACAGTCCGAAGGAAAATCCTCGAAATAACCCATTACACGATAACCAGACGTAGGATCATCCGTCATCGCATGATAAAGCTCCTGCATATTCTCATGGCTCCCAACCAATACTACCTTGCGGACATTTCCTCCTTTTTTCCGATAAAGCTCCAGAAAGTGACGGGAAATTAGGCGGTAGCTGATAATGACAATTATCAGTGTAACATAAAACAGTCCGAAATAGCGGGAATGAGAAAAATGAAAATGAAAAACAAGCAACGCACAAACCGAAAAAAAGACAAAAGGAACCATGTTACGTAAAACACGGATCATGATCTGTTCAGGACGCACCACAGGACGATGAAGAATAACACCTGAATGCATGTTACAAAGTAAATAGCACAGAGTGATAAGAGTCATTCCCTGAAAGATAGAACCGCAATGGATACACCAGAAACGGGTACCCAGAAACAAATTAAATCCCCATAAAAGCAGGTTCAGCAAAATAAGATCCCCCAAAAGGACCAAAGATTTTAGGACTTTGTTGAAACGTTGGACTTCTTGCATAAATGTTTCCTATGATTGATGTAAATTAGCCATAATACTATCGTCTCAAATTACAATAGTAAAACTTAGGGTTTTAAGATATTCAAATCAAATGCTTACAATAGGCAAATATTATCATGTCAAAAATGGCTTGTGCCCCTCTTTCCACGATTCATTTGCAAAAATATCATAATCCAATTTTGTCACATCGCCAATAATCTTTGCAGGAATGCCACCTACTACCATATTAGTATGCACGCTCTTATTCACCACCGCATTAGGAGCAATAATTACGTTGTCTTCTATGATTACGGGACCTTGTATCACGACACCCGAACCTATATAGACATTATTACCTATCCTAGGACATTCCTTATAAGGACCTTGCCCCACAATCGACACATTGTTACCTATTTTACAATTCTTACCAAAGACAACTTTGGGATTTATCAGTACCCCTATGCCAGCATGGTTGAAAAAGCTCCCTCTCCCAATTGACATTTTATAACTAACAGAACAGTTATACATTAGAAAAGTAATAAGCTGCAATAATTTTGGTAAAAAAGGAATATGATGCAAATACAGCCAACGGGCAATCCTATATAATCTTATCGCATTTATCATCTCTATTTCCCCCTACTTCTAAAGTATCTGTCATATCCTTCAAGCAAAGCTTTACTAGTATGTTCCCATCCCAATTCATTGATTACACGATTACGCCCATACTCACCCATCCATTTACGTTTTTCTGGATTATCAAGCAATTCTAGAATTTTCCTTGCCATATCATTCGCATTATTGTGCTCGGCATAAAGTGAAGCATCCTGTGCTGAATATCGACCTTCAGTCAGATCAAACTGCACTAAAGGTTTACCCAATGCCATATATTCAAGCACCTTATTCATTGTACTCTTGTCATTCATGGCATTGTACTCGTCGCAGTTAACACACACATCAGCAGTATTCAGATAGTCAAGTAATTTCTGATCCGGTACGCGACCTGTAAATTCGACAATATCATCAAGTCCCATTTCATGACAGAGCTTTTTCATACGTTCCAAGTCAGGACCGCCTCCAACAATTCCCCAAAACACATCGTTACGTTCTGGTAACTCCTTGACATATTTTGCAGCTTTCAGTAAATACTCAATGCCTTCCTGCTGTCCAATCACACCCAGATAACCCACCATGAATTTCTTCCCACGTTTTATTTCTGATTTCGGTTCTTGTATCTTCAACCGCTCCAGTTTCGGACCACTACGCAAAACAAATACATCTTCCGCTTTCATCCCCCCACGTTCAATGGCTATTTTCTTATAGCTTTCATTGGTAACAAAAGCAAATTTGCAATGTTTGTAAGTTTGACGTTCCAGCCATAGCTGACTTTTATAGAACATACCTGTAGTCTTTCCAAATTTTGCTTCATATAATTCTGGGCAAATGTCGTGATGATCGAAAATATAGTCCACTCCCTTTTTCTTAAACAGACGAGCAATCATCCAAATATCATCAGGCGGATTACAACCATGAATGCAATCAAATCCAACCTCTTTGTAACACTTCCTAGCCAAACGATATTCATGCCACAGAGCAGTCCCATATTCTCGTGCATATCCCAAAGCTCCATTGCCATCTTTCGGCAATTTGTGGCGATAAACATGTACTCCTTGTAAAAATTCATATTCTTTGTCATAACCTTTACCAATAGGACAAATCACTGACACAGTATACCCGTTTGCAGCCAGTGTAGTAGCTTCTTGCCATACACGTGTATCGAAGGGAACCGGTAGGTTCTCTACAACAATCAAAATTTTTCTATCCATAAGATATAATGATATTCTATAATAAATTGATACTAATTTTGATATCGTTACTTTTCGAGTGACTTCTGATCCTGATTACTTTGGATTTCTCTTTTATACCATATTGCTCCGATACAAAAATATCCTCTATTCGTATTTCTCCTTCACACGACTCCAATGTAAATGCATCACATGTCACCCTACGATCTGACACCGATAGTTCATAATCCCTTGCTATCACGAAAGATGCCGTCCAATCACAATCTTTATCGAAACGGTCGTTAATCAGTAGTACCCCCTCAGATCGTCCAAAACGAAATGTACGCGTGTGCACCACACTACACAACCCTGTGACACTAGCCGTAAGTTCGTCTACATCTTCTTGGAACGAATACGACAACAGTTTCGTTTCCGCCTTCTTACCCCAAAGAAAAGCCCCCAAAACCTGCGATTGCTCTTCCCCATTGATCATCACCGTATTGTGGTGATCAGTCCGACGGAAAATATTTCTTTCCTCTATATGACAATGGTAGATATAAGTACCTGGATCGATGAAAATTCTTTTTCCGTCTTTCAGTATCTGAAAACTCAGTGCATCCGCATGTCCGTGAGCGGCAATAGTGCCAAATCCCAGTGCCGCATGGTCGATACCTATCAATATACTTCCATCGCTACTTCTCAAAAAAGAGTTACCACCTTCACTAAAACAACGGCTTCGAGAATTGTCATATATAGGCAAAGATTTTATCCGGTCAATCGACTCAGAACTAAACCACCAACCTACATTTTCGGTCACCTTTTCAAAACTATGATAGCGCATCCCTAATACTAATGAAAGCAACTGTAACACATAATTATAATGATCGGTATGTCCTCCAACCAAGTCCACAATCTTCCCCTCATCATTATCTCCAAATTCACATACTGCCTGTTCACACCAACAACAGTGACTTACAAACTCACACATCCTCCCTAACCATTTTTTCCATCCATCAGGCAGACATACGCCATTATGTAACATACAACACCCTACGATACCGTAAGCCTCCATGCCAAATGTCTGGTAATGCAGAGACAATTCCTTATTTACGCCATCCTTATAATTTTGCTTTGGCAATTCCTCAGACAGTATGCCAACAGCTAATTTCTGCCACGCCTGATGATGAAAAACAAACCCTGACAGAGCAATAGCAGCTGCTTCTACTAACAAATGATTATTAGCCGATGAAAAGCGTGAGTAATGATTGCAAAGATAATCCGTCATGTTTACAATACCCGTCTCCATATTCTCCATCAATTCTCCATATAGAATATCACCTTTTTTTTGAAGAAAACTAAGAGCAATAGTCCACTGAATACAGCGAATAGCAATCTCCATAGCGCTTGTCCATGAAATACCATGTAAAAAACTATTCTTCTCATTCCAATCGATAAACAATTCCTCTAACGAGTCGGCATACTGCCGATCACCACTCACAAAATAGGCCTTTGCCAACAAAGCAAACTGAAAATGCCGGTTCAGTTCCCAATTGGTACGTGCATCTCCAATATCATCTCGTTGCTTATAGTTCAGATAGTAGCTAAACTCGCCATCCCAGCAATTCTTCGTTTGAAAACCGGCGGCCCAATCCTTCTTATAATAGTTATAATCATACCCACCGAGCAGATGAATGGAAGTATTCAGACTATAATTACGATTACCAAAGTAAATCCCCAGTGCATCACAGTCAAACCTCAATTTTTCCAGCGCCTTGTTGAAGCGAAAAGAAGACACAGCCACCTTACAACCACTAAATCTTCTTTTCTCTTTCATTTGAATCTTTTTCTGCTCCAACCTCCAGATTACCTCCTGCAGGTTCATAGCTTTCAGGCGATTCACATACCAAGCCCATTTGCTCATTTAAAACTCAGTCTGTTTAAAATCCTCCACATACTCCATATCCTGTCCCTCATTAGTATTAATATTACCCCAAGAAAGACCTTCATATTGACCATTGTAATCCACCTCTTTCCATTGGCGTACCAAGTCAATTATAATCTTATGCGGATAATTTTTCAACACATCTGCAAAATCCTTCTCTTTATTAGTGACTACCAATACATCACTGTTTCTGCACACAACATCCAAGTCATCTGTTACAAAATGCTGCAAATGCGGAATTTTTGCCATAATAAAGTCCTTGTTTGTACCAGTCAATTCACTCACTTTTACATTACGATCGTAAATACGGATATTGAACCCCTTCCCCAGTAAGTTTTCCACCACATCCACGATAGGAGAGCATCGCAAATCATCGGTGCCCGCCTTGAAACTCAGTCCCAAGATACCAATATTACGGTGTCCTTTGCTCATAATCGTCTGCACAGCATTGCGCTTCTGTATCTCGTTGCTTTGGAAAATACTGTTAATAACAGGCACATCCACATACAAATCATGCGCTAGTGTCTTCAACGCCTTCATATCCTTCGGCAGACAAGAGCCACCATACGCAAATCCCGGTTTAAAATAATATGGAGAAATATTCAACTGTTTATCTTTGCAAAAAATCTCCATCACCTTATGTGAATCAATATCCAGTCCTTTACAGATATTACCCACCTCATTACCAAACACAATTTTCAAAGCATGATATGTATTGTTGACATACTTCATCATCTCAGCCACCTTTATATCAGTGCAAATAAACTCAGCGTGAATATCTTTATACATTTCACGGAACACTTGCTCCGCGTATTCAGAGTCAGTGCCAATCAAAGTCAATGGCGGGTTAAAGTAGTCCTCCACACTCGTCCCCTCACGAAGAAATTCTGGATTGCTCACTACTGTGAAGTGTATTCCCCTTTTTAAACCACTTTCCTGTTCAATAATCTCACCCACCTTTTGGTTTGTCCCAGGAAGCACAGTAGAACGAATAGCAATCAAGTGCATGTTTTTGGGAGCATTTTCACCCGCAAACTTTTTCTCCAAAGCCTTACCGATACGCCCAGCTACTGTATAGATATAATTTAAGTTCAAATGCCCTTCTTTGCTCGAGGGGGTACCCACCACAATAAACGACACCTCTGTTTGAGCAACAGCTTCAGCAGCTACAGTTGTAGCCGACATCAATCCTTTGTCGTGGGCTTCCTTACACAATTCGGCAATACCTTCCTCAATAATGGTAGGTTTACCCTCGTTCATCAGACGAACCTTGTTCTCGTTTACGTCCACACCAATCACCTTGTGACCAAGCTTGGCACAACATGCCGCGCCTACGCATCCTACGTAGCCGAGACCAAAAATACTAATGTTCATGATTATTTGAATTGAAATTTATATATTACTAATGACTAAAGCCAGTTTATTGCGTTTTGTGTATTTCAACTCTGCCTCATTGATAAGTTGGATATTCACATCTATATTTTTTAAACCCATTTTTTCATCTATCAGACTAAGGATTATATTCTGTTCCGATTGTTTAAAATCCCTATCCGGCACAATATTCAATGTAACTTTTCCAGGTTCATTCTGAATAAACTGTGCCTTTCTAACATTCGGCACATCCTTAAAAATAAACGTAAGAGCAGCATCACTATAACGGGTTCCATCCTTACCAACAATATTGGATGCAGTACGCCCTTCAATACTTTCTATCGTTGCATCATACGAATGTAATGGAAAGCAATCTTGCTTTAGAACAATACAATCTGTTGTTTTATATCGTATGAGTGGAAACACATCATTAATAAGCGATGTTGAAATCACATAATCATCATAATATTCTTCTATACCATAACCGGGATCTTCAAAATATCCGTCATGATCAAAAGATTCCTCTAAGCGGATCGTTCGCTCCGTTGTACCATAATGATCATAAATTTGAGTATTGAACACCTTTTCAATCAACATCCGCTGATAATCATGCAATGTCTCCGAAGAAGTAAATGCTACCGGAATATGACATTCTAATCCCTTATCATGTAAAACAAGAGCTAAATTATAAAGCGAACTTGGATATCCTTCTATCGCTTTGGCATGATGTTGCTTTATCAATCGATAATAAGTCATTGCCGTATGTTCATTTATGTTATAACTAGAAAGAAAAAGCGTATTACTCACATGTACTTTAAGCGATATATCACTTCTCCCCAAGTTCCCACGCAAAGAAACCATTGGTTCACCATAGTTATACCCACAACGTTTCCGATAACAAACAAAATAAGCCTGTTCTCGCCATACCGATGCCCAATCTTGAAACACGGTGAGCGGGGTTCCCGTTGTTCCGCTTGTATGATTCTTCACCAATCCTCGTTTTGAACGAGTCAGTAACTCCTTACCATGAGCTTTCAACATATCTTTAGTAAGAATCGGTAATTTTATTATATCTTCCAGATGTTGTATTTCGTCGGCTGACTTAACTCCCTCTGCCAAACATAGTCTTCTATAATATTCAGATCTAAAATACACTTTTCTGAATATTTCCAAAAATCGCCTCTCGTTCCTTTCCCTTAGTTCTTCCGGTGTCATATCATACATAGCATTAATTTCATCCATATATTTATGAATAAATAAACGGGTGCGCAGAAGATACTTCAAAGACTCTTCGACATATTTCTTTATCATAATCGTCGGATTTTATTTATATGAATTTTCATCAATACTCCTAGACAAATACCTCATCTCAAAATTGTATTTATACTAAAGAATCGTACAGTGTTTGTAATTGCTTCTGCACATAGTCTGGTAGATGATCCTGAACCTTACTTAACGAATCTTTCCCCATACGCTTCGCCATAGCCTCATTTGCCATCAAATTCGATATTGCATGGTAAATAGCAATTTTATCTCCCGGTTCTATGATAAAACCATTTTCATTATTTTTTAAAATCTCAGGAATACCACCTACTGTAGTGGAAATTATCGGTAAAGAATAGCTCATGGCTTCTAATACTGATATAGGCAACCCCTCATTATAAGAGGGCAGGATATAGGCATCCGCCTGATTGAGCAACCGTTCTTTCTTTATACCACTCACCCAACCTTGATATTTGGCAATATCGTTCAAATTTCGTTCTCTAATGATAGCTTGTACTTGCTCCACGTCTCCATCACCACCAAACAAGAACTCGAGCTTATTAATAAATTCTTCACGATGTTCACTCAAAACATCCAATATATCATAAATGCCTTTACGCTTACCCAAACGTCCAAAGAAAAGTATGACAAACTTATCATTCTTTTTTTTGTTAATATGAGGAGGAGCGATAACATTCTTGATAACCACCACATTTTTGTGATGAATTGTGTTCTCAAACCACAACTTCCAACTTTTACTAAGCGCAATAATGCAATCGCACTTGTTCAAAGTTTTGATTACAGCTTTCTTATATTTGATAGTAAATATTTGAAATTCAGCACCATGACTGTGAAAAACCACTTTTTTCCCAAACAGTTTGGCTATATAAATAAAGATACGTTTGCGCCAAAAACTAGCATTACTTGCTCCATGCACATGAACGATTTCTATTTGAGGTCGAAACAGCATCCATCCGAAAAATTGAAAGAAAGCCCTACATAAGATAAAAAGTTTATTTACTTGTCCTCCATCTACCACAGTAGTGACATGATTAAATGGCTTGTAAAAAGTGCTATACACATTTTCCACAGCCGCCACGCCACCATGTACAATACGATAATCAATACCTATAGTTAAAATATTTTCCGCATTCATACTTTACAATAATCTCAAATTACAGTATAATTTAATTGTGATAATATATCTATTGAAAAAATAAAACAAAACATTCTCACTCTACCATTCTTGTTTACTATAATGCAATTAAAGAAATACGGCAAAGGCCCTTTCACCCGTTAATTCCGATGAACAAAAAAAGTGAAGAAATGGAACTTTTTCTCACTAACTTTTATTTTTCGTCTTAATTTAATAAATATGGGATTCCAATTTTGTAACTTTTTTAATTCCACCAATGGGCAATTCTATATATTAACCAAGAAATCTATGAATTTCTTGCCCACTCCTTCTATACTAAAATGCTTTTTCATAACATTCAAACCATTTTGACCGATTTGCAAAGCGTTCTGTGGATTTTCCAAATAATAAATAATGCCATTAGCTATTTCTTCCACACATTCAGGCTGTACTAAATATACACTCTCCATATGCTTTACATACTTACCCACATCGCTAACATTTGTTGCTATTACTGGATTTCCTGTAGCCAACGATTCTGACAGTTTGAAAGGGAAACCATAATTGGAAAACTTGCTATTTTCTCTCGTCATAGTTAAAATATCACAATCAAGCAGCGTCTCAACAAGTTCCCTATCAGATACCATACCTTTATATTGAACATCCGGATTATCTTTAACGAGTTCTAGTACTTTCATATCTGACGGTTGCCCTTTACCTGTCATTATTAACCTACAACTATACCCCTTTTTCTGCACAAGTAAAAAAGCTTTAAGTAAGTATTCCACCCCGTCTTTCTTAGCAAATGTTCCTGAATACAGAATAGTTGGAGGATTACTAAAAAACTGCTTCTTCGTTTTTTCAAGAATGGGTGTAGAATTAGGTAAAATACACATTTTCTGGGGGGGATATGCTTTCAAATTTTGCTCTTTCAATGCTTCTGAAATTACAAAACTACCATCACTCCATTTATAAGCCCTTCTACTGACCTTTCCTGTAAGCAAAAAATGTATTTTTGTCTTTATGGAATTATTTGTTCCTTTTGTATTATAATCGGTCTCCACTTGATCATAAACTATCTTATAGCCTAAACTATAAGCATACCTAATAATAGGATAATCCCAAAATTCTACCTTAGTATCACATACAACCACATTCTTTTTATCTGAATTAAACCATTTTTTTAAAAAGATCTTACCTTGATGATAATATTGAAAGATTTTACCTTCATTCAACAAATATGATATATCAATATAATCACAATCTCCATACATCCCCTTTAGTGGATTCTGCGACTTTACCTGATGACGCAAGACTAACACATGACACTCAACGCCTTGAACATTCATATAATCCACCATATACCTGCGACCCTTTGTAGTGGCCAACCCATAAGGCAATCCCCCTACACTAGCCACTCCAATATTTC
>ENA-ORIJ01000959-ORIJ01000959.1-human-gut-metagenome-genome-assembly--contig:-NODE-959-length-13414-cov-4.88053_pt1 | contig 13414 bp, 11 predicted proteins | sample MGYA00243030_ERZ508746 | MGnify/ENA primary metagenome ERZ508746 (study PRJEB26277, sample SAMN04329826) | human gut metagenome | biome: human-associated habitat | host: Homo sapiens | place: USA... | reverse complement strand
GTTCAGAACCTCTCAGTCTGTTTTGCAGAAGTTTTCCTGACAGGGCGCTTTTGCGAAGCAACGACGGAGAGGTTCGTTTCTTGAGGTTTGAAATGTCTGAATTCATCTCGTTATACTCTGGTTCCTCCGGCAACTGCAGCGTGGTGCGCACGGGGGAGAAGTACATCATCATCGATATGGGAAAGGGCGTGCGCACCACCTCGGCGGCACTCAAGGAACTGGGCCTGAACATCAGCGATTGTGAGGGCATTCTGGTCACCCATGAGCACTCTGACCACGTCAAGGGGCTGGCCACCTTTCTCAAAAAGAATCCGCTGCCGGTATACGGCGCAGACGATACGCTGGATTTTCTGGATGCAAACGGTATCGTGCCCGCCAGCTGTGAGCTGCGCACCCTGTCCGGCGGGGAAGAGGATGTGGGAGATTTCGGCGTGACGATGTTTCCCACCAGCCACGACGTACCATGCGTGGGCTACCGCATCCACACCCCGGACGATAAGACCATGACCATTGCCACCGACCTGGGAGTCCTGACCCCGCCGGTGCATCAGGCCCTGAGCGGCTGTGACCTGGTGGCGCTGGAAAGCAACTACGACCTCCACATGCTCCGCAGCGGGCGGTATCCTTACTACCTGCGTTCCCGCATCGAGTCCAACCGGGGCCACCTTTCCAACGATGAGTGCTCGGCAAAGCTGCTGGAACTGATCCAGGAGGGATGCAAGAAGTTTGCCCTCTGCCATCTCTCGCAGGAGAACAACACCCCGGCGCTTGCTTTGCAGACCATGTTCAACACCCTGGGTGCGGCGGGTGTCGTGCCGGAAAAGGACTGCATCGTGCAGGCCCAGCGCCGCAATGAGATCAGCCCCACGCTTACATTTTAAGAAAAAATGGCCCTCTCCATCATTGCTTTACAAAGCGTGACGGAGAGGGTCATTTTTGTTGTTATGCCAGATCCGGCAGGATATCGGGCCAGAGGGCCTGCTCCTGCCGCAGGTCGGTGAAAACGCAGTCCAGATAGATCTTGTTTACAGCCGAGATGATGGTGCTGCGCAGGAGCTTGCGTGCATCATCAACATTCGGCTCCAGCTCGGAAAAGCTTTTGGTCAGGCCGAACACATAGGGCAGGTAGTTCTCCAGCTCATCGCAAAAGGTATCATACGCCTGCGCGGAGGTATAATGCGCCTGCTGCATCTTGAACAGGCTGTCGATATTTTCCATGGACAGGACATTTTTAGAAACTACGATGTAGATCAGGCAGGCCAGCTGATCCCGGGTATACTTCTTTTTGATGGGGTGGCTGATGATCCCTTTCTTAACGTAGTTGCTCACCATGGAAGCGGTGAGCTCCACCCCCTGAAATGTGCGGAAACACCCGTTGACAAACTGTACACTCTGATCCAGATAAAGCCCTACGGTGGGGAGTTCTGCATACCGGGGCAGGGCAAACCCTGCGGCGCAGGCCGCAACGCGGCGGTTTGATTCTAATTTCATGCGGACAGTATACCATGTTTTGGAAATGTGGTCAACAGGAAATTAAAAACTTTTGAAATAATTCAAGAAAACAGTTGACAGGTTTTTGAAAAACTGATATAGTGATTCAAACAACAGGAAAAACTGCGGCATCCTCTGCCGCCAGAATGGAGATAAATGCTTATGAACACCAAGATTGTTGTGGATTCCTCCGCCAGCCTGTACACCTTGCAGGGCGTGGATTTTGAATGTGTTCCCCTGAAGATCATCACCGACGATGCCGAATATCTGGACAACGGCACGATGGATGCCCTGGGCATGGCCCAGACCCTGCGTACCTATAAGGGCAAGACCTCGACTTCCTGCCCCAACGTCAGCGACTGGCTGGCCGCCTACGAGGGAGCCGACGAGGTGTATGCCATCACCATCACGGGCACTCTGTCCGGCAGCTACAATGCCGCCCAGCTGGCCGCCGAGGAATACCAGCAGGAGAATCCCGGCAAGCGGGTGTTCGTGCTGGACAGCCTTTCCACCGGCCCGGAGCAGCGCCTGCTGGCCGAGCATCTGCGGGATCTGCTGGCTGAGGGGAAGGAGTTTGACGAGATCTGTGAAGAGATGCTCCGCTACCACAAGCACACCCATCTGCTCTTCTCGCTGGAATCGCTGGCCAATCTGGCCCGCAATGGCCGCGTGGAGCCTGCCGTTGCTGCTGTGGCGCGGATGCTGGGCATCCGGGTCATCGGACAGGCAAGTGAGGCCGGAGAGCTGGATGTTCTCTGCAAGACCCGTGGTGAGCATGGTGCGCTGGAGCGCATCGTGCTGGAACTCAAGGAGCACGGCTACACCAACGGCAGGCTCCATATCTCTCACTGCGGCAATCCCGCTGCCGCCGAGCGCCTGAAGCACATGGTAAAGGCTGTGTTTGATGGAGCAAAGGTGGACATCAGCGAATGCGGCGGTCTGTGCAGCTATTATGCAGAGCTGGGCGGCCTGCTGGTTGGTTATGAGGACGCGGAAGCATAAGCGGACAACCCGCGGAAAAAATTCTGCCACGATTGAATAGGCGCTCATAGCGGGGGAAGCCGTTGTGGGCGCTTTTTTGTTTGCAAAATCTTCCGCTCTGCGCTATACTAACAGCATCAAAAATCGCCGTGGGCGGCAGGGGAGGGACACCACATGTTCAGATTGCCTATCGTCAAGTTTTTCAGCCGCATCTTCAACCGTGTCACGATCACAGTGGTGCTGGTGGCTTTACAGGTGCTCTGGCTGCTCTGGGCGTTCTGGTCGTTCACGGCGGGGCGGGTCTGGCTGAACGGTGCCCTGAAGGCGCTGAGCATCCTGATCGTGCTGTATCTGGTGCGCAAGGATGAAAACAGCGCCTACAAGATCGGCTGGATCGTTCTGATCGGTCTTTTGCCCCTGCTGGGCGGCGCGCTTTATCTGGCTTTTGGCAACAAGGCCCCCGCCAAGTATCTGCGGGAGCGGATGCAGAAGGTGGAACAAGCCCATCAGACTGAGCTTGCCCAGCCCGAGGGCCAGACCGATGCGCTGGATATCTCCAGCCGGAACCTGAGCCGCTATGTGGCAAAGTTCGGGCCGTATCCGGCCTGGAGGGATACCGCTGCTCACTACTTTTCCTGCGGGGAGGAGATGTATCCCCAGCTGCTGGCGGATCTGGACAAGGCGGAAAAATTTATCTTTCTGGAATTTTTTATCCTCCGTTCCGGCAAAATGTGGGACGGTGTGGAGCAGATCCTCCGCCGCAAGGCCGCTCAGGGCGTGGATGTGCGGCTGATCTACGATGATTTTGGCAGCCTGCTGGGCCTGCCCAGTGATTTTGTCATCCGCATGGAGAAGGCGCATATCCGCTGCATCCCTTTCAACCCGGTGGTGCCGCTGGTCTCGCTGGTGATGAACCACCGCGACCACCGCAAGATCGTGGTGGTTGACGGCAATGTGGCCTACACCGGCGGCGTGAATCTGGCGGATGAGTATATCAATGCCGAGCAGCGCTTTGGCTACTGGAAGGATGCGGCCATCCGGTTGGAAGGAGCCGCTGTCTGGAACTTTACCGTGATGTTCCTCAATGTATGGAACGCCTTCCGCCCGCAGGAGACCGATTACACCGCCTTTGCGCCCACCCGCCTGCCCGCAGTGCAGGATGGCGTGGTGCAGCCCTACGCGGACAGCCCGCTGGATGAGGAACCGCTGGCCGAGACGGTCTATCTGGACATCCTCTCTCAGGCCCAGAGATATGTTTATATCTACACGCCCTACCTGGCCGTGGGCGAGGAGATGCTGGATGCTCTGAAAAGTGCGGCCAAGCGCGGGGTGGACGTGCGGCTCATCCTGCCCGGGATCCCGGATAAGAAGCTGGTGTTCCGGCTCAGCCGCTCCTACTATCTGCCCCTGCTCAGGGCGGGCGTACGCATTTATGAATTCACGCCCGGTTTCCTCCACGCCAAGTGCTATGTCAGCGATGACCGTGTGGCCGCGGTGGGCAGCATCAATATGGATTACCGGAGCCTGTTTCTCCACTTTGAGTGCGGAACACTGCTCTTCCATAACAGCCAGATCGCCGCACTGCGGAAGGATGTGGAGCGCACCCTGCTGCAGTGCCGGGAGATCATGCGGTCCGACTGCCGCACCAATCTGCCGGGCACAGCACTGGACGGCGTGCTGCGGCTGCTGAGCCCGTTGATGTAAGCGGCTGCGCGCAGCACGCGGGGAGCTTTTCCACGCAAGTGAAACGGGCCATTCCATCGCCCGCCCTATTGCCTGCGGCAACAGGGTCCCACCCCAGCGGACACTTGCTTTGGAAAACTCCCGTCGGCTGCGTAATCTTACGCTCTTCTGGACATACTATGGGGCAAAGGCCCAACGGGCCGTGTGGAAAGGGAGCGTATCTATGAATCAGAACCATCGGGCTCTTTGGAGCTGTGCCATGGCGGCGGCGCTGCTGCTGACCGCCTGCGGCAAAACGAACGCCGGGTCGGGCAGCTCCGGCAGCATGAGCGGAAGCAGCGGAACATCCTCCGCACAGACCCAGACAGCGGCATGGAAAACCGGTCTGGGTGTGGTGACAGAGGCCACCGATCAGGACAGGGCAGGGAAAATTGAACTGGCGGCGGCCGCTGTCCTGCTGGATGGCGAGGGCAAACTGGAGAGTGTTCTGCTGGACGAGCTGGAAGTGTCTGTTTCGGCGGACAGCACCGGCCATGTGACCCTGCCCACCGACTGGCGCACCAAGCGTCAGAAGGGGGACGATTACCCGCTGGCCGAGGTCTCTTCCTTGAAAAAGGGATGGGCGGAACAGGTAGATGCCTTTGCCAATTACCTGATCGGCATGACCCCGGAACAGGTCTCCATGCTCAAAGTGGATAAGGATGGCAAGCCCACGGATGCCGACCTGATGAGCGGTTGCACCATTGCTGTGGATCGCTACCGGGATGCCGTGACCCGGGCCTGTGCCAATGCCAGGGCACTGGGTGCCGCCAAGGGCGACAGGGCCGCACTGGGCATCGAAGCGGTGAACGGGACTTCGGACATCACCGCCACCGATGACAAGGATGTGAATGCGCAGGTGGATGTGAGCATCGTGGCACTGACCACCGATGCGGACCGCCGTGTGACCAGCGCCATTGCGGATATGGCTGAGCCGGCCCTGACGGTGGTGTCGGACGGCGGTGTGACAGCCCCGGACCTCGTCAAGACCAAGCTGGAGCTGGGCGAGGACTATGGGATGCGCGGCGCATCGGCGCTGGGCAAGGAGTGGTATGAGCACAGCGAGGGCTTCTGCGATGCCCTCAAGGGCAAGACCCGCACCGAGATCGCTGGGCTTTCCGGCGACGATGCCGACCTGAAGGCTCTGTGTACCATTGACATCACCGATCTGCAAAAGGCGGCGCTGGATGCCCTGAGCTGAGGAGAAAACCCTTTTCGGTCTCGCAATCGCGCACCGGCTCTCCCGGATAGGGGGCGGTGGCATTCCGCTGCGTTTTCAGAGAGAAACCCTCTCGCCGCGTCTGGCAGCTGCCGGCGCGGCGTTTTTGTTTTGTCAAAATGACCGCTTTGCCGTGGTAAAGCAGTAAAGATTTGAGCAAACTGCGAAAAATCAGTTTTCCCCCTTGCCAAATGGCAGAAAACGCGCTATTCTATAACCACAGTTTAGCGATTTAGCATGGTAAAGCAATAAAACAAAGCTGTTTGCCACTGAGGGAGGAACCGTATATGAAACGTCTTGTATCCGCATTCCTGGCCGGTGCCATGGCACTGAGCCTTGCCGCCTGCGGCGGTGCCGCTTCCACTTCCACTGCCGCATCTGCCTCGGCCTCTGCTTCCGGCAGTGCTGCCGCATCCCAGTCTGCAGGTAGCGACCTGGATTACATCAAAGGCAAGGGCAAGCTGGTCATTGGCTACACTGTTTACGAGCCCATGAACTACACCGATGCCGATGGCAACTTCACCGGCTTTGATACTGAGCTGGCCACCGCTGTCTGCGAAAAGCTGGGCGTGGAGCCGGAGTTTGTGGAGATCAACTGGGATACCAAGGTCGTGGAGTTGGATGCCAAGAGCATCGACTGCATCTGGAACGGCATGACCCTGACCGATGACATCATGCAGAACACCGCTACCACCAAGGCTTATGCAAAGAATGCACAGGTGGTCGTTGTGAAGGATGGCACCGATTATACCTCTACCGCTGACCTGGTGGGTAAGACCGTGGTCGCCGAGGCTGGTTCCGCCGGTGAGGCCGCCATTGAGGGAGACGAGAACCTGGCACAGGCTGATTACGTTTCCAAGAGTGTTCAGACCGACTGCCTGATGGAAGTTGCCGCAGGCACTGCCGATGCCGCTGTACTTGACCTGACCCTGGCCAACGCCATGATCGGTGAGGGCACTGACTATGCCGACCTGAAGATCGTGGACGAGCTGAACGCTGAGGAGTACGGCGTGGCATTCCGCAAGGGCAGTGATGCTGCTGCCGCTGTGGATGAGGCCTTTGATGCACTAAAGGCCGATGGTACTTTGCAGGCACTGGCCGATAAGTACGATCTGGCACTGGCTGACTGAATTTGTTGAAAAACTCCTTCCGTCATCGCTATGCGATGCAACCTCCCTCGGTGAGGGAGGCTTTTTGTTGCCGATGCGTGAAAGGCTCCCTCGGTGAGGGGACTTTCACCGACGGTGATGGAAGGGGAATATGGATTCTGAATAAAAAAGGTGTGTTTTTGTGTCTGTGATTCTTATGCGCCTGTCCGGCGCGTTCCTGCTCAACTGTGAACTCTTTACCCTGACACTGCTGTTTGCACTGCCGCTGGGGCTGGTGGTCTCGTTTGGCTCCATGAGCCGCTGCAAGCCGCTGGCCGGGCTGGTCAAGACCTTTGTCTGGATCATCCGCGGCACCCCGCTGATGCTGCAGATCATTGTGATCTATCTGGGCCCCGGCCTGCTGGGCATGAACAACCCCTGGCCCTCCGGCTCCGGCGGACGGATGGTGGCGGCGGTGGTGGCTTTTGCCATCAACTATGCCTGCTATTTTTCTGAGATCTACCGCGGCGGCATTGAAGCAGTGCCCAAGGGGCAGACTGAGGCCGGGCAGGTGCTTGGCATGACCAAAACACAGATCTTTTTCAAGGTGACCTTGCTTCAGGTCGTCAAGCGCATCCTGCCCCCCATGGGCAACGAGATCATCACGCTGGTCAAGGATACCTCGCTGGCAAACACCATTGCCAACAAGGAGATCATTATGATGGCCAAGGAGTATAGCGCAAAGGGCCTGATCTGGCCGCTGTTCTCCACCGCGCTCTTCTTCCTGGTGTTTGTGGGCGCACTGACCATCCTGTTCAACTGGGCTGAAAAAAAGCTCGATTATTTCCGCTGCTAAGGAGGCAGATAGATTATGGCGTTGCTCGAAGCTTCCGGTATCGGGAAAAATTTTGGCGAGACCCATGTGTTGAAGGACATCTCCCTGGATCTGGAGCAGGGTGAAGCGCTGGCGATCATCGGCTCGTCCGGTTCCGGCAAAACAACTCTGCTGCGCTGCCTGAACTTTCTGGAACGGCCTGACACGGGTGTGATCAAGGTGAACGGCGAGACAATGTGGGATGCCGCCGACCCTGCCACCCAGAAGGAAAGTGAGATCCGCAAAAAGCGGCTCCATTTTGGTCTGGTGTTCCAGAACTTCAACCTGTTCCCGCAGTACACGGCTTTACAGAACGTGATGCTGGCAGGGGAACTGCTGGCAAAGGAACGCCCGGAGTATCAGGCGAATAAAAAGGCTATCCACGCGGAGCTGGAACAGCAGGCGAGAGAACTGCTGGCGCAGATGGGCCTTTCGGAGCGGGCCGGCCACTACCCGCATCAGCTCTCCGGCGGCCAGCAGCAGCGTGTGGCCATTGCCCGCGCGCTGGCGCTTCACCCGGATATCCTCTGCTTTGATGAGCCCACCAGCGCCCTTGACCCGGAGCTGACCGGTGAGGTGCTGAAGGTCCTGCGTGATCTTGCTGACCGCAAGACCACGATGATCATTGTCACCCATGAGATGCACTTTGCCCGCGATGTGGCCGACCGCATCCTGTTCATGGATGGCGGCGTGGTCGTGGAGGAGGGCCCGGCCAAACAGCTCATCGACCACCCCCGGGAAGAGCGTACCAGACACTTCCTCGCACATTATTCAGAATGAGGAGACCCCGCCTTCGGGCAATGCCGGAACGGGGTTCTGGAGCATTCTGCTCCAGCTGCTGAAGCATCTGGCCGGGAAGCACTGAGAAATTTGAAAAAACCTCTTGAAAATTCATCGCAACCTGATATAATACCCACATGAACAAAAACGTCCTGCCCATTGCGCGGCAGGGCGTTTTTGTCGGAAAAAATTCGTGTGATAAGGTCTGTGATGCTTTCCCAAGGAGGAACGTGCGTATGACGAAAGATATGACGCAGGGCAGCCCACTCAAGCTGATCCTTGCCTTTGCGGTGCCGCTGATGCTGGGCAGCCTGTTCCAGCAGTTCTATAATCTGGCAGATACCATCATCGTGGGCCGCTTTGTGGGCGTGGAAGCGCTGGCGGCAGTCGGCAGTGTGGGCGGTCTGAACTATCTGGTGCTGGGCTTTGTCAATGGCATTGCCTGCGGTTTTTCCATCCCCATCTCGTGGACATTCGGTGCGAAAGACTATGTGGAGATGCGCCGCTACACCGCCAATGCCGTCTGGCTGAGTGTCTTTTTTGCCGCAGTGCTTACCGTGGTCACGGTGGCCATGACCCGTTCCATTCTGGTCTGGACCAATACCCCGGACAACATCATTGATCTGGCGGACATCTACATCCGCACCATCTTTATCGGCATCCCCTTCACCCTGCTGTATAACATGACCAGCGCCCTGATGCGCGCTCTGGGCGACAGCAAGCGGCCCCTGTACTTCCTGCTGGTGGCAAGCTTTCTGAACATCGGGCTGGATCTGCTCTGCATCATCGTCTTCAAGATGGGCGTGTTCGGTGCAGCATTCGCCACCGTGTTCAGCCAGGCAGTGGCCGGTCTGGGCAGCCTGTGGTATATCCTCAAGCATTATAATGAGCTGCGCTGGAACAAAGAAGAAAGCCGCCTGAGCAGACAGCACTGTGTCAAGCTGTGCGGCATGGGCATCCCCATGGGTCTGCAGTGCAGCATCACGGCCATCGGTTCCGTTGTGCTGCAGGGTGCGGTCAATGGTCTGGGCAGTGACATCGTGGCAGCACAGACTGCAGGCGGCAAGGCAGCACAGTTCCTGTCCGTCCCGCTGGAGAGCATTGGCACGGCCATGACCACCTACGCCAGCCAGAACATGGGTGCCCACGACCTGAACCGTGTGAACAAGGGCGTGAACACTGCCCTGGGCATCGGCTGTGTGTACAGTGTGGCATCCTTCCTGATCCTGCGCGTGCTGGATAAGGCGTTGATCGGCCTGTTCCTTGAGAGCAGCCAGACCGAGATCATGGCCAACGCCCAGAGCTTCATCTTCTGGAACAGCGTGTTCTATATCCCGCTGGCGGTCCTTATCATTTACCGCTACACCATTCAGGGGCTGGGTTATTCCAGCCTGGCCATGTTTGCCGGTGTGGCAGAGATGATCGCCCGTGCTCTGGTGGGCTTCCTGTTCGTGCCGCTGTGGGGCTATTTTGCCGCCTGTATTGCAAACCCGGTGGCCTGGTTCTTTGCCTGCTTCTTCCTGATCCCTGCATATATCGTTGTGTTCCGGAAGCTGAAACAGGAAAAAGCAAGACCGCACGCAAACTTGTAAAAATTGAGCCGCCCTTTTGCGAAACCGCAGAAGGGCGGCTCTTTTGTTGCCTAGTAGGGGAGGCCTTGGCGAAGAGGGAAAGCCTCACACAACGCCAAAGCTGAGAGGCTGTATAGAGCAGGGCCTGCCCAATTCCTTTACAAATAACACCAAAACGATTATACTATAAATAATTATGTCACAAGGGGGTGAGGAGCATGGAGCTGGAACAGATCGAGGGAACGGTGGAGGACATTATCTACGAGAACCCGGACAACGGCTACACGGTGTTTGAAATTTCCGGCGGCGGCACGGTGACCGTGGTGTGCGGGATCGTGGGCGAGCTCCATGCGGGCGAGAGCGTGGTCTGCCGCGGTAAATATGAGAACCACGCCACCTATGGCCGCCAGTTCCACGCCCAGGAGTGCGAGACCGATATGCCGAAGGATCTGGAAGCGGTATACGCCTTCCTTGCCAGCGGCTCCCTGCCTTACATCGGGGCGCGCACGGCCAATAAGATCATCGACAAATTCGGCGCGGCGGCGCTGGAGGTGATCGCCAACGACCCCGCCCAGCTCACCCTGATCCCCGGCATCTCGGCGGACAAAGCTGACCGCATCCAGCAGGAGTTCAAGCGGATGTTCGGAATGCGGGAACTGATCGCCTATCTGGCGCAGTTCGAGATCAGCCCCCGCCGCGCCATGGAGGTGTTCCGCGTCTTTGGCCCCAGTGCCATGCAGGCTATCTCCCAGAACCCTTATCTGCTCTGTGGGGAACCCCTGCAGCTGGATTTCCGCCATGCGGACAGCATTGCACAGTATTACCACATGGAAGGAGACTGCACCCAGCGGCTGGAAGCAGCGCTTCTGCGCACCCTGCGCCACAACGCGGGCAACGGCCACACCTGCCTGCCCCGTGCGCAGCTGCTGGACACGGCATCCCACTTCATCCAGCAGCCGCCCGAAAAGCTGGCCCGTGCGCTGGACCACTGCATTGAGACCGGGCAGCTTGGCGTAAAAATGCTGGAGGCGGTGCCGTATATCTATCTGCCTGACCTGCTGGAAGCAGAACAGGCCATTGCCGACCGGCTGGCCCTGCTGGCGAAGCGGGAAAAGCAGACGGTGCGGGACCTTGATAAAAACATCCAGGTGTTGGAGCTGACCCAGGGCTTTGCCTATGCGCCCCTGCAGCGGGAAGCCATCCGCAAGGCCATGACCGAGAACTGCCTTGTGCTTACCGGCGGCCCCGGCACCGGCAAGACCACCACGGTCAACGCCATCCTGCAGCTGCTGGAACATCAGGCCGACCGGGTGGCGCTTTGTGCTCCCACGGGCCGTGCGGCCAAACGGCTGAGTGAACTGACCGGCCGCAAGGCCTCTACCATCCACCGCCTGCTGGAGGTGGACTACTCCGGCGGCGTGGTCAGCTTTATCCACAATGACAAGAACCTGCTCAAATGCGATGTGGTCATTCTGGATGAGATGAGTATGGTGGATGTGAAGCTGTTTCAGGCGCTCATTGCAGCCCTGCGGTACAGCTGCCGCATTATTATGGTGGGCGATGCCGACCAGCTGCCCAGCGTGGGGCCCGGCAATATTCTGGGCGAGGTCATCCGCTCCGGGCTGGTGCCCACCGTCTGCCTGAACGAGATCTTCCGGCAGGCCAGACGCAGCCTTATTGTGGAGAACGCCCACCACATCATCAGCAGTGAGCCGCTGCAGAAGGGCGGCAAGACAGACGATTTCTTCTTTCTGGAATCGGACGGCGATGCGGCACAGAAACTGGTGTGCGATCTTGTCACCACCCGTCTGCCCCGGAGCTATGGGTTTGACCCTGTCCGGGATATCCAGGTGCTCTGCCCCACCAAGCTGGGACCCACCGGCACCCAGGCGCTGAATGTAGAGCTGCAGAACCTGCTCAACCCGGAGCAGAAGGGCAAGCCTCAGCTCCAGAGCGCCTCCCGGGTGTTCCGGGTGGGCGATAAGGTGATGCAGGTGCGGAACAACTACGAGATCGTCTGGAACCGCATTGGCGGGGAGCAGGGCGTGGGAGCCTATAACGGTGATATCGGCATTGTGGAATCCATCAACATGCGCGACCGCTCCATGGTGGTGCGGATGGATGACCGCCGCCTGCTCTACCCGGCAGAAAACCTGAACGAGCTGGAGATCGCCTACGCCATCACGGTGCACAAGAGCCAGGGCAGCGAGTTCCCGGCGGTGGTGCTGCCGGTGGCGCAGGTGCCGCCAAGGCTCTGCTACCGCAACCTCTTCTACACCGGCGTGACCCGCGCCCGCAAATTGTGCATCGTGGCCGGGCGGCGGGATGTGGTGAACCGGATGATGTCCAATGTCCGGCAGAACCTGCGGTACAGCGGCCTGTGCGAATTGCTGAAAGAGAATCTGCCGCCGGAACAGATGGCGGCAGAATAACCTCTCAGGCACCCTGCGCCAGCTCCCCTAATAGGGGAAGCCAGGCTGCTGGCTTGCCTCTCCTACTAGGAAAGGTGGCATCCCATAGGGAGGACGGAGAGGTTTGGTCTATACTTTTTTACTGGCTTATGCTACAATATAAATTGATTTGATTTCCCGCCCGAACGGGCATTTACGATAGAAAACAGGGGAGCAGAGAAAGGAACGTTTCATTATGGCACAGAATGACATCGGCATCGATCTGGGCACAACGACCATTATCATTGCACAGGCAGGGCAGGGGGTCGTGCTCAACCAGCCCAGCGTTGTGGCAATGGATACCCGCAAGAACTCCGTGCTGGAGGTGGGCGACAAGGCCCTGGCCATGGTAGGCCGCACCCCCAACTATATTTCCGCCATTTTCCCGCTGAAGGACGGTGTCATCAGCGACCACACCATGACCCGGGAGCTGATCTGCCGGTTTGTGAATCAGGTGTACAGCTCCCACATGGTCAAGCCCCGGGTGGCTGTCTGCGTGCCCGCTGCCATCACCGGCATTGAGAGTGATGCCGTGGTGGAGGCCGTGATGGCCGCCGGTGCCCGTCAGGTCTACCTGATCGATGAGCCCATTGCCGCTGCACTGGGTTCCGGCATCGACATCACCCAGCCCGATGGCCGGATGATCATTGATATCGGCGGCGGCACCACCGATATCGCTGTCCTGTCTCTGGGCGGCAAGGTCAAGGCCACCAGTGTCCGCGTAGCGGGCAACCACTATGATGACGAGATCCTGAAGCATGTCCGCAACAAGTTCAGCATTGCCATCGGCCAGCGTACCGCAGAGCAGCTGAAAAAGAATGTCGCTTGCTGCCCCCAGAAGGCTGATTTTGACGAGACGATGGAGGTGAAGGGCCGCAGCCTGCTGACCGGCCTGCCCATCAAGGTGAATGTTTCCACCAGCGACCTCTACGAGCCTGTGATGATGCTGAGTGAGCAGATCGGCACTGCCGCCCATCAGGTGCTGGAAAAGACCCCGCCCGAGCTGGCAGGCGATATCTTCCGCAATGGTGTGGTGCTGACCGGCGGCGGCGCACAGCTGCATGGCCTGCCCGAATACCTGAGCCAGGAGCTCAAGGTGGATGTGACCGTCTCGCCCGATCCCGTGAACTGCGTGGCGTTGGGCACCGCCATGAGCTTGGGCCTGAACGATAAGCTGGAGACCGGCTTCCTGGATGCGACACCCCGCATGGGCCGCCGTTAACCGGGGCCCTGGCCCG
>ENA-ORIJ01000956-ORIJ01000956.1-human-gut-metagenome-genome-assembly--contig:-NODE-956-length-13431-cov-5.44057_pt1 | contig 13431 bp, 10 predicted proteins | sample MGYA00243030_ERZ508746 | MGnify/ENA primary metagenome ERZ508746 (study PRJEB26277, sample SAMN04329826) | human gut metagenome | biome: human-associated habitat | host: Homo sapiens | place: USA... | reverse complement strand
CCTATGGCCACGGCGAAAAGAGCGTGTTCCTGATCGAGCGGTTTATGAAGCTGAAGGTCGAGGAAGCGGTGGCCATCCGCTGGCACATGGGCGGCTTTGACGATGCGGCCAAGGGCGGCTGCTTCGCCATCTCGGAGGCCTACGACAAATATCCGCTTGCCGTCAAGCTCCACATTGCCGACCTGAAGGCCACCTACCTCATGGAACACCGCACCAGCGCCGTGCGGTAACATCCCTAAGACGCAAAAAAGACGATGCACAGCGTTTGTGCATCGTCTTTTTGTTATACAGTCATTAAGCTTTCCAGCTGATGTACCAGATCCACCGCCTGATGGTCGAGCGCCGTGGTGGGCTTCCAATCCGGCTGCGCAAAGGGGCGGCGTTCCTCCTCCGGTTCCGGCGGCGCGGCCTGCGGGGCAGGCTCCTGCTCCGGTACAGCATCCGGCTGGGGCTGCTCTGCCTTGGGGGCATCCGCCGCCGGGTGGAACACGATCACCGGCAGGCCGGGCTGTTCCAGCACCTTGGGCTGCGGGGGCACGGGCGGCAGCAAACTGTTTGCCCGCGCCTGCTCACACAGAGCTTCCAACTCGGCGTTCTCCTGCCGCAGTGCCACCATCTCCCGCTCACAGGCGTAAAGCCGGGTCTGGTAACGGCGGATCTCCGCATTGGCAGCGGCAAGACGGCGGTTCAACAGCTCCGCCTGAGCGGGCTGGCTCGGGAGCCGTCTCCCGGTTTCCGGTTCGACCTGCGCCATCGTTTCCTCCACTTCCTGCACCCTGCGCAGAGCGCGGCGGTATTCACGGGCAGCGGCGGCACAATAACGCTCCACACAGCGCAGCACACTGGTCCTGCGGCAGCTCAGCCATTCGGTGCGCAGCCAGATGTCGTTTGGTACCATCTCTGCTCCTCCCGCTCACGCGCGCAAGAGACCACGCCCCCTCCCGGGCGGTTCACACTGTAACTTACAAACTTACTTGCGCTTATTCAGGATCGCCAGCAGCTCATCGTAGTAACGGTTGTCGCTGCTCTCTTCCTCCACCGGCTTTGCGGCGCTGTTTGCGGCGGCAGCAGGCTGCTGCTTTGCGGCACCCGCGCCGGACACATCAGAGCTGAACACTGCGCTGGGGGTGGAAGCACCGGCACCGGCGGCGTTGTTCAGGCTGCTGCGCAGACCATCGGCGGCCTTGTTGTCAAAGCCGGTGGCCACAACGGTAACGCGCATCTCATCGGACAGGTTCTCATCGAACGCAGTACCCCAGATGATGTTTGCATCGGGGTGAGCGCTCTGGGTGATGAGGCCGGCAGCGGTCTCGACATCCTCCAGGCCGATATCGGGGCTGGAGGTGATGTTGATGATCACGCCGTGTGCACCGGCAATGCTGGTTTCCAGCAGCGGAGAGGAGATTGCAGCCTTGGCGGCGTTCTCTGCCTTACCAGCGCCCTTGGCGCTGCCCACGCCCATGTGGGCGTAACCGGCATCCTTCATAATGGAGCGCACGTCGGCGAAGTCCAGGTTGATGAAGGCGGGCACATTGATCAGAGCAGAGATGGACTCCACGCCCTGACGCAGCACATTATCGGCGGCCTGGAAGGCGTTCATCAGGGTGATCTTTTCCTGGCTGATCATCTTCAGGCGCTCATTCGGGATAACGATCAGGCTGTCAACGTGCATGAGCAGGTTTGCAATGCCCTGCTCTGCCAGGCCCATCTTGCGCTTGCCCTCAAAGGAGAAGGGCTTGGTGACGATGCCCACGGTCAGGATGCCCAGATCGTGTGCCACCTCGGCCACAACGGGAGCTGCACCCGTGCCGGTGCCGCCGCCCATACCGGCGGTGATAAAGACCATCTGAGAGCCCTTCAGGGCATTTGCGATCTCGTCCTTGCTTTCCTCGGCAGCACGCTGACCGATCTCGGGATCAGCGCCCGCGCCGCGGCCCTTGGTGAGCTTGGAGCCCAGCTGCACCTTGGTGGCAGCATGGTTCTTGGCCAGCGCCTGCTGGTCGGTGTTCATTGCAATAAATTCTACGCCCTGCAGACCGTCGCTGACCATGCGGTTGACTGCGTTGCCGCCGCCGCCGCCCACGCCAATGACCTTGATCGTTGTAACGTTTTCATCCATTTCTTCGTCGAGCATGAGTGCCATAACTTTTGTCCTCCATCGGATATGTTATCGTAAACCTGCGCTTTTCGCACAAGAAGAGTTCGATACTATACTTATATAACTGTATCGTATCATCTTTTTGCCCCGATTGCAAGACAAATTTGTTTTTTTGCAGAGGTTTTTTTGACCGACCCGTTTCCCGGGGCCGATTCCCGCCGAATTTGCGCCCCCAAACCGGCCAAAATCTCTGTAAATCCGGCATAGCCCCGGTCGATATGCGCCGGGTGGGTGATGACCGTGGTTCCCCGGGCCGCAAGCCCCGCCAGCACCAGTGCCGCCCCGCCCCGCAGGTCGGGGGCCTCCACCACGGTGCCGCGCAAATGGCCGCCCGGCGCAATGGTCAGCACCCTGCCCGCCGTTTCGGCCTGTGCGCCCAGGCGGCAAAAACCCTCGGCACAGCCGAACCGGCGCTCAAAGATCACGTCCTCGATGCTGCTCTCACTGTCGGCACAGAGCATTGCCGCCGCCAGCAGCGGGGCAGCATCGGTGGCAAGGGCCGGATAGGCTCCGGTGAACACCCGGCCTGCCCCGTGCAGCCGCCCAAAGCGGGAAATTCGCACCGTATCCCCTGCCGGTTCCACCCGGCACCCCATTTGTCCCAGAATTTCCAGCACCGGCGCATAGAGCGCAGGGGCGCAGCCGGTCAGTTCCACCCGGCCGCCCGCCGCCGCACAGCCGCAGGCCAGCGTGGAAGCAAAAATACGGTCGGGCAGGGGCGAAAAACAGCACCCGGAAAGCCCCCGCCGCCCTTCGATGCGGATCGTGGAGCTGCCTGCCCCCTCGATGCAGCCGCCGCACCGGTTCAGAAAAGCGGCAAGGTCGGCGATCTCCGGTTCCCGGGCCGCTCCCCGCAGGATGGTCCTGCCTCTGGCACAGGCAGCGGCCAGCAGAAGCGTCTCGGTGGCCCCTACGCTGGGGAAACGCAGGGTGATCTCGGCCCCGTGCAGGCCGGAGGGAGCCGTCAGCACCAGCCGCCCTTCCCCAGCTTCCAGCTCCACCGCCCCCATTTTTGCCAGCCCCGCCAGATGCAGGTCGATGGGCCGGGCCCCGATGCGGCACCCGCCGGGCAGGCTGGTCTCGGCGCGGCCCAGCCTTGCCAGCAGAGGCGCGCAGAATAGGATGGAGGCCCGCATTTGTCCTGCTGTTTGCCCCGGCAAGGTGCTGTTGGCAGGCGGACCGGAGAGTACCGCATCACTGCCCTCCCACCGGGCGGAACAGCCCACACCCCGCAAAAGTGCCATGCAGTGCTCCACGTCCGCAAGGCGGGGCACAGCCTGGAGCCGCACCTCTCCCGTGCAGAGCAGCGATGCTGCAAAAAGCGGCAGAACGCTGTTTTTTGCAGCTGGAATTTTTACGCTTCCGTTCAGCGGGCGGCCCCCTGTCACCACAATCCGTTCCTCCATGTCCGTGCCCCCATTCCGCAAAAGATACCCCACCGTATGCAAAACAGGGCCGGAGTGTGAGGCGGACAAGTTTGTTTTGTAATTTATAGCATCCTCGCCCTCTCAGGCGCTTCGCGCCAGCACCGGGTTGCGGCTCCCAGCATCCGCTTCGCGCAAACCCTTGCGCTTGCGTCCTGCTGGCCGCGGCCCCAACAACTCCTCCCTCATTCCGCCGCAGGCGGTGGTCGTCGTCGTTGCTCCCAAAGGGAGAGCCTTTGGCAATTCAACTTTATGTTTTCTATTCCGTCAGGTCTCCCCTCTCGAGACTGAGAGCACGATCCCCATTTCGCCCAGCAGCATCATCAAGCTCGTTCCTCCGGAGGAGAAAAAGGGCAGGCTGATGCCGGTGTTGGGGATGGTATTGGTGACCACGGCCACATTGAGGACAGCCTGCAGGGCCACCTGCACGGTAAAGCCCACCACCAGCAGCGCCCCAAAACGGTCGGGGGCATGGGCGGCAATGGTAATGCCCCGCCAGAGCAGCAGCACGAACAGCAGCACCACGGCGCAGGCCCCCACAAAGCCCAGTTCCTCGCAGACGATGGAGAAGATGAAGTCGTTCTGAGGTTCGGGCACAAACAGATGCTTCTGGCGGCTGTTCCCCAGCCCCAGCCCGGTGGCTCCGCCGGAGCCGATGGCGTACAGGCTCTGGATGGTCTGGTGGCCATCCCCCAGCGGGTCGGCAAAAGGGTCCTGCCAGGAGCGCAGGCGGTCGGCGGCGTAGGGCACAAGGTCCGGCATAACGACCACCGCCGCCCCGATGGCGGCCGCCCCGCCCAGGCCTGCCAGCACGAACCACCGCAGACCTGTGCCGCCCACGAACATCAGCACTGCCCCGATGCCCAGAATCAGCAAGGTGCCCGAAAGGTGGGGCTCCAGCAGCATCAGCGCCGCCACCACCCCCAGCACCAGCACAAAGGGCAGCACCCCCACCGCAAAGCTGCGCATCCTGTCATGGTTCAGCGAGATGATGTGTGAAAACACCAGCACCACGGCAAATTTTGCGATCTCACTTGGCTGCAGGGTGCCCACCCCCGGCAGCACCAGCCACCGTTTGCAGCCGTTGTATTCCGGCATAAAAAGCACCGCCGCAAGCAGCACCAGCGAGACCCCCAGCAGCGGCCAGGCCAATTTGTGGAAGATATGATAGTCCACCCGGCTGGCCAGCCACAGTCCCGCAATGCCCATAGCAGCGTAGAGCAGCTGGGGGCGCAGGTAGGCAAAGGCATCGTCCCGCCGGTAAAGGGCCACCGCCCCCGACGCACTGCCCAGCATCACCAGCCCGAACCCCACCAGCGTGAGTACCAGCACCAGAAACGGCAGGTCCATGGCCGGCAGCGGCCGCAGCGGTGCCTTGTGCCGCCCGCCTGCCAAGGCAGTCAGTTTCATGTCGTCACCCCCAGTTTCACTATTGTATGTCAAAACCGGGGCTGCTAGTCTATTTTCTTGAGGTTCTGCGTAAAGATAGGCAGATACTGGTTTTGGAGCGTCAGCGACCAGATTGAAAAGTAAATCTTATGCCAAGGGCTCCCCTACTAGGGGAGCTGTCGCGGCGAAGCCTGCGACTGAGAGGTTGGACAGAGCAGGGCTTATTCAAGAAGGGAGAGTTTCTATGCCCAAAGTTTTCCGCACCCTGCCCGAGCGGGGATTCCGCCGCCGGGCACGGGTCGTGGCGGTGCTGTTCTGTGCTGTCTGCCTGGGGCTGGCCGTGCGGCTCTTTTTCCTGCAGGTGCGCACCGACGGCTTTTATGCCGACCGTGCACAGGGCCAGCAGCTGCGGGACACCGTGGTCCCCGCAGACCGGGGGCGCATTTACAGCGCCGACGGCTTTTTGCTGGCCGCCAACAGCAGCTGCTGGACCCTGCGGGCCTCGCCCCGGGAGATGCCGGAAGAGAAAATCCCCCTTGCCGCCCACGGCCTTGCGGAGATCTTAGCGCTGGACGAAGCGGCCCTGCTGGAAAAATTCAGCGACCGCCGCTCCAACGACTGCCTGCTCCGCTACCGGGTGGACCGTGCCGCAGCCGATGCTGTGCGGGACTTCTGCGAAGGAAACAGCATCACCGGCATCCGCATCAATCAGGACAGCAAGCGCTGGTATCCGCAGGGAGCGTTTCTGGCTTCGGTGCTGGGGTTCACCAATGTGGACAACGCAGGGGTGGCCGGGCTGGAGCTGAAATATGATGATCTGCTCACCGGGGAAAACGGCGTGGTGCTCACAGCTGTCAACGCCTGGGGCTACACACTGGAGCAGAGCTACGAGACCGAGCGTTTTCCCACCGAGGGGGACGGCCTGCGGCTCACCATCGACGCCAACATCCAGCACTACCTCGAGAACGCGCTGGGCTACGCGGTAAAGGAACACCACGTCGCAGCCCGTGCCGTGGGCATCGTCATGGACGTGAACACCGGGGCCGTGCTGGCCATGTCCACCACCCCGGCCTACGACCCCAACCAGCCCCGTGTGCTGGCCGACAAGGCCGCCCGGGAGGCCGTAGAGGGGCTTTCCGGCGACGAGCGGGCGGCCGCTTTGCAGCTGGCCCAGCAGACCCAGTGGCGGAACAAGGCTGTCAGCGACCTGTACGAGCCGGGCAGCGTGTTCAAGCTCATCACCTGCGCGGCGGCGCTGGATGCCGGAGCCATTACCCGGCACTCCACCTTTTACTGCGGAGACTCTATCTCGGTGGCGGGCACGCGGTTCCACTGCGCCAACCACAAGCGTCACGGCAGCCAGACCGTGACGCAGGCGCTGGAAAACTCCTGCAACCAGAGCTTTATCCAGATCGGGGCGCGGCTGGGTAAGCAGGCTTTCTGCGATTATTTTGCCGCTTTCGGTCTGCGGGAGCCCACCGGCATCGACCTGCCCGCCGAGCCGAAAAAGAGCCTGTACTATACCGCCGACCGGATGGGCCCGGTGGAGCTGGCCTCCTGTGCCTTTGGGCAGAGCAGCAAGATCTCCTATCTGGAAATGGCGGCGGCAGTCTGCGCCGTGGTCAACGGGGGAAAGCTGATGCAGCCCTACGTCGTCTCGGAGATCCTGGCCCCGGACGGCAGTACCATTGAGCAGTTCTCCCCTGTCTGCAAACGGCAGGTGCTCAAGGCAGAGACCAGCCAGACCATGCGGGAGATGATGGAGGCCGTGGTGCTCTACGGCGGTGGACGGAACGCCCAGATCCCGGGCTACCGGGTGGGCGGAAAAAGCGGCACCAGCCAGAAGCTGGACAGCGCCGACGAAAAAGCCCGCATTGCCAGCTTTGTGGCGGTGGCTCCCATCGACGACCCGCAGTTTCTCTGCCTGGTCTGCCTGGACGAACCCCACAGCTGGACGACCGCAGGCGGCAGCCTGTCGGCCCCGGTCTGTGCCGAAGTGCTGGAGCAGACGCTGGTGTACAGGGGCGTGCCCCGCACCACGGAAGCCCCGGCTGCCTCCACAGCAGAGACCGCTGCCGACCTCCCCGCTGACGGCGACAGTTTTGACGGGGCCTGAAAACGGGCAGCAAAAAAGACCGCCGAAGCGGTCTTGAATTGCTTGTTTTCAGTTCTGGTGCGGCTGCTCGCGGAACTTGATCTCGCCGGTCTCGCTGTTCATGGATTCCACAATGGCAAGGCTCTCCAGCTGGATGCCCTTGCTGCGGATGAGCTCGCCGCCCTGCTGGAAGCCCTTTTCCACGGCAATGCCAATGCCCTCAACCGTGGCTCCGGCCTCCTTGGCCAGATCCAGCAGGCCCATCAGGGCACAGCCGTTTGCCAGGAAGTCATCGATGATCAGGACATGGTCCTCCGCGGTGAGGAACTTTTTGGAGACAATGACATTGTAGATCTTCTTGTGGGTGAAGGACTGGATCTTGGTCTCATAGTTGTCGTAATCCAGGTTGATGCTCATGGACTTTTTGGCAAACACCACAGGAACATTGAACTCGCTGGCAACCACAGCGGCAATGCCGATGCCGCTGGCCTCAATGGTCAGCACCTTGTTGACGGGCTTGCCTGCAAACAGGCGCTTCCACTCCTTTGCCATCTCGCGGAACAGGGGGATGTCCATCTGGTGGTTGATGAAGCTGTCCACCTTCAGCACATTGCCCTCGCGCACGATCCCGTCTCTCTGAATGCGTTCTTCCAGCAGTTTCATATCCGTCTCTTCCTCCAAGCTTTGGTACTGCATTTTGATTTTACCTAGTATACCGGATTTGCCCCCCTGTTTTCAAGGTCTTTTGGCATTTTCTCTCTTGTTTTTCAGCAAAATTTGAGTATACTGGAAGCAACGGCTCCGGGTGGATTTCCGGGGCGCTCCGGGCACAGGGAAAGGTGCCCGTTTTCTGCATCCTGCCGCCTGTTCGGGCGGGATGCATTGTGAGGAGAAGGAGTATCACGCGTATGAAGACCGGATTGATCCTGGAAGGCGGTGCCATGCGGGGCATGTTCACTGCCGGTGTTCTGGATGTTCTGATGGAGCAGGGCATCACGGTAGACGGCATGGTGGGTGTTTCGGCGGGAGCAGTGTTCGGCTGCAACTACAAATCCCACCAGATCGGGCGGACCATCCGCTACAACACCACCTATTGCAAGGACAAACGCTATGCCAGCTTCCGCAACCTGCTGCGCACCGGCAACCTGTACAGCGAGGATTTCTGCTACCACGAAGTGCCCGAAAAGCTCGACCCGTTCGATGACAAGGCTTTCCGGGAATCCCCCATGGATTACTTTGTAGTCTGCACCGATGTCCGCACCGGCGACCCCATCTATCATAAGTGCCGCACCGGTGATGCAGAGGATGTGCGCTGGATGGAAGCCTCGGCTTCCATGCCACTGGCCGCAAAGATCGTCAAGATCGGCCATTACGGCCTGCTGGACGGCGGCGTTGCCGATTCCATCCCCATCCGCTTCTTTGAGTCCATCGGCTACAAGCGGAACCTCATCATCCTGACCCAGCCCAAGGGGTTTGTGAAAAAGAAGAATCCCATGCTGCCCGCCATCCGGGCACGGTATCTGCGCTATCCTGCCTTTGTGGAGGCTGCGGCCGACCGCCACGAGCGCTACAACGAAACCCTGAGCTACATCTCCATGCTGGAGCAGTCCGGCAAGGATTATGTCATCCGCCCGCCCATCCCGCTGGAGATCGGTGCCATGGAGCGTGACCCCGACCAGCTGCGCCGCGTCTACGAAACCGGCCGGGCCGTGGCACAGATCCAGGTGGATAAGATCCGGGCCTTCCTTGAAACTGCAAAGGCCGAAGCCGAGGAATGATCACTGTGCTATACTGGGGCAAATCAAAACAGGAGGCACTGATCTATGAACACTCTGGATGCCATTCTCACCCGGCGCAGCTGCCGGGAATTCACCGACAAGCCCATCAAAAGCGAAACACTGCACCAGCTGCTGGAAGCGGCCATGAGCGGACCCAGCTGCGTCAATGCGCGGGATTGGTCCTTCGTGGTGGTGACCGACCCGGAAAAGCTGGCACAGATGGCCGATGCCAACGGCCGCCCTGCCGAGCCGCTGCGGAAAGCTGCCGCCGGTATCCTCGTCTGCGGCGACCTTGACCGTGCGTTCCGCTTTGCAAAGGACTACTGGGTGATCGACGGAGCCATTGCCGCCCAGAACATCTGCCTCGCCGCACAGGAGCTGGGGCTTGGCGCAGTCTGGCTGGGCACCTGGCCCCAGATGGACCGGGTAGAGGCCCAGCAAAAGCTCTTCGCTCTGCCGGAGACCATTGTGCCCCACTCCATCATCGCCCTTGGCTACCCGGAAGCAGACCTTACTGCCCCGCGTGAGAGCCGCTATGAGGATGACCGGGTGCATTTTAACCGGTGGTAGATCTGCCAAACGCAAAGGCTGTTCTTCACAAAAAAAGCATGGCGTGTCATTGTCAAAAATCACAACATGAGCGTTCCTGCTTGATACTTTACCATATTGCTCCTCTTTCATCCAAGTGGAACAGACTGTGCAAAACAGACTTTCCAGCGCGCTTTCGTTCTTTTCCATTATAACACAAACCACTCCATGGCTTCAAAGGTGATTTTCCACAAAGTTTGCATCGTGCAATATGCGCAGAATGACCCGCAGATTTCTTGTGCAAAAGTACCTTTGCAAATTGGGCAGAGAATCGGTATAATAATTTCGTACAACGAGTGGCACTCATGCGTAAGACCGGTTGCATGAGTGCCACTCGTTTTTTTTGTTTGTCCTAAAATGGAAAGGTAAGGTGAATCCCATGGAAAGTTCCAATCAATTTCTCGGCACGGAACGCATCGGAAAGCTGATGCAGAAGTATGCGATTCCGTGCATTATTTCTCTGCTGGTCGGCGCACTGTACAACATCGTGGACCAGATCTTTATTGCAAACGCCAGTTATCTGGGTTCCTACGGCAACGCCGCCAACACCGTCGTGTTCCCCCTGACGGTGGTGGCGCTGGCCATTGCCGTGATGATCGGTGACGGCTGCTGCGCCTTTGTCAGCATCAGCCTTGGCCAGAACGAAGTCCCCAAGGCAAAGCGAAGCGTTGGCAACGCGGTGGTGATGTGTCTGGTCAGCAGCATCGTTCTGACCGCTGTGTATCTGATCTTTGCAAATACCATTCTCGCCATGTTCGGCGGAACGGTCAACGCCGAGACCTATCATCATTCCCAGGAATATTTCTTCTACATCACGCTGGGTATCCCCTTTTATATGTTCGGACAGGCCATGAACCCCATCATCCGTGCCGACGGCAGCCCCCGGTTTGCCATGGTGTCCACCCTTGCGGGTGCGGTGCTGAACATCATTCTGGACCCCATCTTTATCTTCGGTCTCCGCTGGGGCATGATGGGCGCGGCGGTGGCTACTGTGATCGGTCAGCTGGTCACCGCAGCGCTGGCGGTATGGTATCTGCTGCACATGAAGATCATTCGCCCGGCGTGGGCTGACCTTCGGCTGAAGGGTTCCATCTGCAGCCGCACCCTGACCCTTGGCATGACCAGCTTTCTTTCTCAGATCAGCCTTGTTGCAGCCATGGCAGCCATCAACAACATGATCCGCAAATACGGCGCACTGGATGCGGTGTTCGGGCAGGAACAGTACGCCCAGATCCCCATGGCGGTGGTGGGCATCGTGATGAAGTTCTTCCAGATCGTCATCTCCATCGTGGTGGGCATGGCAGCCGGCTGCATCCCCGTGGTGGGCTTCAACATGGGTGCAAAGAAGCCCGTCCGTGTGAAGGAGCTGTTCACGAAACTGCTGCTGGCAGAAGCCGCTGTCGGTGTGGTCGCACTGGTGCTGGTGGAGCTGCTTCCCCGGCAGCTCATCGCCCTGTTCGGTGCCGCCAATGAGAGCGTGTACTATACCGATTTTGCCGTGAAGTCCTTCCGCATCTACCTGTGCATGATCATCCTGGCCTGTGTCAACAAAGCCTGCTTCATCTTCCTGCAGGCCATGGGCAAGGCAGCAGAATCCACCGCCCTTTCCATGGTGCGTGAGGTGGTGTTCGGCGTGGGCTTTGCCCTGCTGCTGCCCCGTTTTTTCGGGCTGGATGGTGTGCTGTACTCCATGCCGCTGTCGGATATCCTGACCTTCCTGATCGCAGGCTATCTGATCCACAAGACCTACCATGAATTCAATTATCATATTGCGTTGGACAGCGGGGTCATCGGCATTGAAAAGTGCGCGGAGATCATTAAAAGCCTGGTTTGAATGAACCGGAGTCTGCTGCCATCCGGCTGTCACTGATCCAGAAAAAGAACCCCATGTCCAGACCATTGTGAACGGCCCGGACATGGGGTTTCATGGTTTTAATGCAGTTACGCCCAGTTCTTCCGCCCGTAGCGGATGGTCAGCTGGCAGATCTCCTTTTGGAGTTTCTTGGTCAGCTGGGACTTTTTCAGCCGCCAGCGCCAGTTCTGGCCCACGGTGGAGGGCTGATTGATGCGGGCGGAGTTATCCAGCCCCAGCCAGTCCTGCATGGGGATGATGCAGGTCGCCGCTGCGCTGCGCAGGATCAGTGCGATCATGCTTTTATAGAGCTGCTCCTCCGGGGTGGCGTAGTCGAACAGATAATCCCGCACCATGGCGCGCTCCGCACCGGTGATGGTCTGGTACCACGATACCAGCGTTTCGTTGTCGTGGGTACCGGTATAGGCTACGCTGTTCACCGGGTAGTTGTGGGGCAGGTAGTCGCTGGCGCTGCCGGTATTCCGGGAGTCAAAGGCAAATTCCAGCACTTTCATGCCGGGAAAACCGCTGTCCCGCACCTGCAAGGACAGCCCTTCCATCAGCCGGGAAACCAAGGAGCGGGTACGCCGCATTATGGCACAGCTGGGCTATGAGCCAAATTTCGAGGCCGAACCGGTGGAGGCCTTTTCCAAGACCATCGGCATCATTCTGCCCTCCTCCCAGCGGGATGTCTACGAGAACGCTTTCCATCTGGAGATCATCCGCGGCATCGGGCAGTTCTGCAACCAGCGGCGGTATGTGAACACGGTCATCACCGGGCAGGACGATGCCGAAGTTCTGGATGCCATCCAGAGCATGGTGGCCAACGCACAGGCGGATGGCTTCATCCTGCTCTACTCCAAAAAGGACTGTCCGGTGGCAGCCTACCTGCGCAGCGAAGGGCTGCTCCATGTCATCGTGGGCAAGGCGGCGCAGTCCGCCAATCAGACCATCTATATCGACAATGACAACGCCCTTGCCGGTGAGGAAGCCACCGATTACCTCTATGAAATGGGCCACCGCCGCATTGCCTATTTTGGTGTCAGCAACGCCATGCTGTTTTCGGCAGAGCGCAGGCGCGGCTACCAGATGTCCCTGCTGAAGCATGGCATCACTCCCCGGGAGGAGGACTGTGTGGAGGTCAACACCCTGAACGACGCTTACGAAGAGCCGCTGAAGGCTCTTCTCACCGCACCGGACCATCCCACGGCCATGCTGGTCAGCGATGACATTCTGGCCGTGGTGCTGGAACAGTTCTGCGGCAAACTGGGGCTGCGCGTCCCGAAGGATCTTTCCATCGTTTCCTTCAACAATTCGCTGTTCTCCCGCATCACCAGCCCCCAGCTGACCACCGTGGACGTGAACCCCTATCAGCTGGGTATGGAGGCCGCCAGCCAGACCATCAACCACATTGAGAACCCGAATCTGCTGGCAACAAAGATCCTTGTGCCGCACAAGCTCATCCCCCGGGAGAGCTGCTGCCCGCCAGAAGTCTGATCAAAACAATGAGGCCGTTCCCTCTCTTTCTCAGAGAAGCGGAACGGCCTCATTGTGTTTATTTTTTCCGGTACTCCCGCGGAGTCATGCCAAAGTGTGCCTTGAATGCCCGGTTAAAATAGGAGAGGTTTTCAAACCCGCACCGGGAAGCGATCGTCAGCACCGTCTCGTCCGTAGCATGCAGCGCTTCGGCGGCGGCATTCAGCCGGTATTCGTTCAGAAAGGCAACAAAGCTCTGCCCTGTCATCTGCCGGAACCAGCGCATGAAGTGGCTGGAACTGAAGGAGCAGACCCCGGCGGCATCGGCGACCCGAAGCCCCTCGGCATAATGGACAGAGATCCATTGCAGAACGGCTTTCAGCCGCTGGGTATCGGCAGTTTCCGCGGGGAGCTGCTGTTTCCCCTGCGCAATGAGCAGGGAGAGAAAGCGCAGCAGTGCTCCTTTGACCAGCAGCTCATAGCCGGGAAGCTTGGCACGGTTGGCTTCCTCCACCTCCCGCAGGCAGGCGGCGGCCTGGAGATAACACAGGTCGTTGGGAGTCAGCCGCGCAGGCAGCAGCAGCCGCCCGCTCTGGAGCGGAAGCAGGTATTTTTCGGCGCAAAGGTCCTCCGCACCGCCCAGAAGCTCCAGCTCAAAGATGATGTTCTCG
>ENA-ORIJ01000935-ORIJ01000935.1-human-gut-metagenome-genome-assembly--contig:-NODE-935-length-13765-cov-7.31955_pt1 | contig 13765 bp, 9 predicted proteins | sample MGYA00243030_ERZ508746 | MGnify/ENA primary metagenome ERZ508746 (study PRJEB26277, sample SAMN04329826) | human gut metagenome | biome: human-associated habitat | host: Homo sapiens | place: USA... | reverse complement strand
GATGCTGAATATCTGTATGGAGAACTGCATAAACGAGGAATTCCATCTATCATCATGGAACCGCTTTTAGGAGGACGTTTATCCAAGTTGAACGACAACCTGGTAGCACGACTCAAACAACGCCGTCCGGAAAGCAGTGTCGCTTCCTGGGCTTTCCGTTTTGCCGGTTCATTTCCGGACATTCTGACTGTGTTAAGTGGCATGACTTATATGGAACATCTGCAAGATAATCTCCGCACTTATTCTCCTTTGGAACCGTTGACAGATGAAGAAAAAGAGTTTCTCGAAGAAACGGCACAATTAATGTTGAAATATCCAACGATCCCTTGCAACGACTGCAAATATTGTATGCCATGTCCGTATGGGTTGGATATACCTGCTGTGTTGTTACATTACAACCGTTGTGTCAATGAAGGGAATGTCACCAGGAACAGGCAGGATGAGAATTATGCGAAAGCCCGGCGTGCTTTTCTAGTCGGATATGACCGTAGCGTGCCCAAACTTCGTCAGGCAAGCCATTGCATCGGTTGTAACCAGTGTGTGGCACACTGTCCGCAGAACATTGATATTCCGAAAGAGCTGCATCGGATAGATCAATTCGTAGAACAATTGAAACAAGGTACTTTATAAAAGAAAAGATGGAAGAATTAATCAATTTACTACATACGGGAGGATATTCCTGTACTATTGCCAACAAAGGAGAAATCCGTACTTTCACTCAACGCGGTGTGGCTGATATCTATGATTTACTAACCCAGGAACCGGAGTTTCTTAAAGGAGCCTCGATTGCTGATAAGGTGGTTGGAAAGGGAGCTGCCGCCCTGATGATTCTGGGAGGTATCAAAGAGTTATATACTGATATTATCAGTACCAAAGCTCTGGAGTTGCTTCAGAAATCAGATATAAAAGTTGATTTTACAGAGGAAGTACCTTTTATCTGGAACCGTAACCATACAGAAGGATGTCCTGTAGAGACAATGTGCAGCGAAGTGGAATCAGCAGAAGAAATATTACCACTGATCCGCGATTTTCTGGAAAAGATCAGAAATAAGAAGTAAAAAGAAGAAACTTGAAACACGAAATAAAGTATGAAAAGAAATACAGCTTGTTTATTCCTGTTCGGTAGCTTGCTTTCCATCTCGGGAATGGCACAGACTAAAAAGGATAGCATACAGGCCGGAAGAAATTATATGATTGATGAAGTCGTAGTCACCGGAACACGTAATGAAACCGATGTGCGTCATCTTCCGATGACCATTTCCGTAGTCGGCAGGCAACAAATTGAGAAAAGATATGAGCCTTCTCTTTTGCCGTTGTTAACGGAGCAGGTACCGGGATTATTCACTACCAGTCGTGGCATCATGGGATATGGCGTATCTACCGGAGCTGCAGGTGGCATGAGCTTGCGTGGTATCGGTGGTAGTCCGACAGCGGGATTATTGGTACTGATTGACGGTCATCCCCAGTACATGGGGTTGATGGGACATCCGATAGCGGATGCTTATCAATCTATGATGGCAGAGAAAGTGGAAGTTTTACGTGGTCCAGCATCTGTACTTTATGGTTCGAATGCCATGGGTGGTGTGATTAATATTGTTACCCGTCGGCAACAGGAAGAAGGTGTGAAGACGAATATGCAAGTTGGGTACGGTTCATATAACACGTTGCAGACTGAATTTTCCAACCGTGTCAAGAAGGGACGTTTCAGTAGCGTCGTAACCGGATCATATAATCGTACAGATGGACATCGTCCCGATATGGGGTTCGAGCAATATGGTGGATACGCAAAGTTAGGTTATGATATCAGTTCTTTCTGGAAAGTATGGGGAGATGTGAATGTAACCCATTTTAATGCTTCCAATCCGGGGACTATCCAAGTACCACTGATTGACAACGATTCCCGTATCACTCGTGGAATGACATCGTTTGCTTTGGAAAATCATTATGAAAAGACTTCAGGAGGTTTGAGCTTTTTCTATAACTGGGGACGGCATAAAATCAATGATGGCTATCAGATAGGAAAAGAACCGCAAAAATCACATTTCAACTCTAAAGACAAAATGCTGGGTGTATCATGGTATCAGAGTGCCACTTTCTTTACCGGTAATCGTTTGACCGTAGGATTTGATTATCAACACTTCGGAGGTGAATCATGGAACAAAGTACTGGCTACGGGTGAACATACTCCGGGAGTAGACAAGCAAATGGATGAGTTTGCCGGATACGTTGATTTCCGTCAGGATATCAGCAGTTGGTTCTCACTGGACGCAGGTATTCGTGTAGACCACCATTCACACGTAGGTACAGAATGGATTCCACAAGGCGGACTGGCTTTTCATTTACCCAAGAATGCAGAACTTAAAGCAATGGTCAGCAAAGGATACCGTAATCCAACCATTCGTGAGATGTATATGTTTCCTCCTGCCAACCCGGAATTGAAACCGGAAAAACTAATCAACTATGAACTTTCCTATTCACAACGTCTGCTGGAAGGGGCATTGTCCTATGGAATCAGCCTTTACTATATCAATGGCGACAATCTGATTATGTCAAACGGACTCTTTCCTCCATTGAATATCAATTCCGGAGAGATAGAGAATTGGGGAGTTGAAACGAATATAGGCTACCACATCAATTCACACTGGAATGTGAACGCCAATTATAGCTGGTTGCACATGGAGAATCCCGTTCTTGCTGCCCCCGAACATAAATTGTATGCAGGGGCGGACTATACTTCCGGACGTTGGAGTATATCGACTGGAGTACAATATGTGAAAGGACTTTATACTTCTGTTGTAAAGGGTAGCGAGCAACAGGATCATTTTGTTTTATGGAATCTTCGTGGGAATTATCGTGTCTGCCGTTTCGCTAACCTCTTCATAAAAGGAGAGAACCTGCTGGCACAGCGTTATGAAATAAATGCAGGTTATCCCATGCCCAAAGCTACGTTTATGGGTGGTATTAATTTGAACTTTTAAATAATAAAATGATATGGAATCAACTACTGTAAAACTCTATTCGCTGAATTACGGCAATGTGAGAACTTATCTGGCAGCCTCGTTATTCATCGTTGGCAACATCCTTTTTCCCCAATTTTTTCATCTCATACCGCAAGGAGGAATAACCTGGCTGCCTATCTATTTCTTCACACTGATCGGAGCTTATAAGTACGGATGGAAAGTCGGTCTGCTGACTGCTGTTCTTTCCCCTATTATCAACTCCTCACTTTTTGGTATGCCGATGCCGGTGGTGCTGCCTGCTATTTTATTAAAGTCCGTATTGCTCGCCATTGCTGCCGGTTGGGCCGCACAACGTTTCGGACGTATCTCCATCCCGGTATTGGTTGGCGTAGTACTTACCTATCAAGTTGTAGGGACATTGGGAGAGTGGATGTATATAGGAAATTTCTACAATGCCATTCAGGATTTCCGCATTGGAATTCCCGGAATGTGCCTGCAAGTATTCGGAGGTTATTTATTCATTAGATATTTGATTCGCAAATAACTTCCTTATCAATAACCGCTTTTCCCTGAAAAGAGTTATAAGCCTTGAAAAAGAAAGTTCTCCTCTGTTATAGATACCCATAACAGAGGAGAACTTTTTTAAATACAACGTATCTATTCGCTTTTTATTTATCAATCTTCTTCGTCATCTTCCAGTTCAGCAGAGGGATTGCCTCCTTCTTTAGCATACCTGCTCGGACTCATCTTATAGTATTTTTTGAATACTTCCCGAAAATATTTAGTTTCAGAGAATCCAACCATGTCTGAAATCTCATTAATAGCATATTCACCCTCTTTCAATAACTCGGTAGCACGTTTCAAACGCATCCCCCGAATAAACTCTGTCGGAGACTGTCCCGTCAATGCTTTCAATTTACAATAGAAACTGGTACGGCTCATGCCACTTGATTCACAGAGCACATTAACGGAAAATTCAGGGTTGTTTATATTCTCATCCACGATTTTCTTTACATTTGATATAAACTTCCAATCGAGGCTGTTAGTACCGTTTGCAGATGGAACCATTGATTTCGCTTCTATATCCAGATTGGCATATCTCATGCGCAACAGTTCCCGGTTTGCCAACAGATTAGCGATATTCGCCCGTAATATTTTCACGCTGAAAGGTTTGATGAGATATTCGTCCGCACCAATCGACAGTCCATCCAGAATATTATTTTCTTCTCCCAAAGCAGTGAGCAACAACACAGGAATATGTGAAATTTCAATATCACTTTTGATAGCCACACACAATTCATCTCCCCGCATCTCTGGCATCATGATATCAGAAAGAACCAGTTCCGGCCAATATTCTTTGATAATAATCAATGCTTCCTTTCCGTTAGCGCAAGCTTGTACATTATATATAGAAGACAATGAACTGACCAGATAGGAGCGTAGCTCATCATTGTCTTCTACAACAAGAATCCGTCGTAAATTTGGATCATCTATCGTAGCGGTTGTCTTTGCCGGTACATTCGGAGCGGGCAGTACAGGAGCCAACGCCTCAAATTTAGAAGATGCTTCGTCACTGATACTTTGAGAAGTCTTATTCTTTTTCGGAAAAACAATTTTGATTGTCGTACCTTGATGTTCGACACTATCTACACTAATTTTACCTCCATGAAGGCTCACCAGTTTTCCTACCAACATTAATCCGATACCACTACCCGTCACTTTAGAGTTAATAGCATTGCTGGCACGGAAATGAAGCTTGAACAACTTACTTTGTTCACTGGCAGGAATACCTATACCTGTATCCTTGATTATCACTTTCCATGAATCATTCGTATCGGACACGGAAATGCTGACCTTTCCATTTTCCGGAGTATATTTTAGCGAGTTCGATATTATATTCTTCAAAATAGAATCCATCTTCTCCTTATCAAACGATACATTCATATAGCTGAAAGTACTCTCGTATGTATATTCAATACGCCTAATGGCAGCATAAGAAGAGAATGAATTATATATTTCATTCATATAGGTATTCAACTCATACTCGGAAACACTCATTTTAGAGGAATATACATCCGTTCGCTCAAAATTAATCAGATTGCTGACCAGTCGTAAAAGAACTTCCACATTCCTCAATGCAATGTTCGTACGAGTTATTCCATTGTCGGTAAGCGTCTCTTCTTCCAATAATTCCTCCAAAGGTGCTTTTATTAAAGTTAATGGAGTACGTATATCATGGGCCGTATTGATGAAGAACTGCGTTTTTTCATCAGATATATTCTTTTGTTTTCTTAGATTTATCACACGTAGAACAAAATAAAATCCCCCTATTACCAACAGAATATAACACAAGATAGCCCACCAACTCGACCAAAAAGGTTGCGTGATGATAATTTTCATAGCACGTTCCTGAAAAACAATGTCATGTTCTTCTCTGGATATAGCACGTACATGAAGAATATATCTACCTGGAGGCAAATTGGTAAAACGAATCAAATTATTTGCTCCCGGTTGAGTCCATTTCTCATAAAAGCCTTCTAATTTCCATGAATATAGTGCATTTCCGGGAGAATCATAATTGATTGTAGAAACTTCAAATGAAAACGTATTCTCATCATAAGCCAGCTCTAATACATCTGTCTCATCGATACTTTTCTGTAAAGGAGAATCCTTGACACCCGGATAAACAGGTTGATAAGACAGATGAAAGTCGCTAAATACCAATCTGGAGAACTTATAATCCGGGAATTTCACATTCATCGGAAGTTCAATTGCTCCATCCGTACTACCGAATACAAAGTTTTTATTTTTACGCACCGTTCCTGCCGCTGCGTTAAAGTATGCAGGCAACAAGCCTTCTCCTCTAGTCCAATTACGAAATATCTTTTCTTTAGTATGAAAACAGGTTATTCCGTTCTCTGTACTCATCATTATACGTCCATCTACTTCCGGCAATATTGTAAATATTCTATTTGAAACTAAAGCAGAATTATCAGAAAAATAATGTTCGAAAGTCTTATCTTGAGGATTATAGATAAATACTCCCATACCATTTGTCCCGATATATAACAACCCATTATCTGCCTGATAAAGCGTATTAATATAAGTGATTCCTATCTCCATTTCAATATACTGATATTCACCAGTATTTCGATTCAATAAATACAAGCCAGCAGCAGTTCCGATCCACATATTATCTTTGTCTTTTTCAACAATTGATGTTATGGAATTCAGTCCCGGATATAGACGTGCACTGTTAGTCTCCAAATCAAAACATTTTAGATTATAATAGCCTCCCGACCAGATATGTCCTCTTGAATCTTTAACTATATCACGAATATATTTATCCGGACGCATATTGACGTGAGAAAGAAGGTAAGGAGAGAAGTATTCAACTGATAGCGTTTCTTTATTTATTTTATAAATGCCGGAAGTATATCCTCCTGCCCATATAATGCCAGGAGCCACTTCACATAAAGTAATAAATATATGATTCTTGTCCTTTAGTTGATGATTAAAAGAGCTTAGAAATGAATGCCACTGACCTGTTTTTGAATTATAAAGACTAATACCATTACTAGTTCCAAACCACAGATCACCTTCATGATCTTCGATAACCGCTTGTACCTGATCATTGATTAATGACTGTGCATTACCCATAGCATGTTTCATCCAATGATAATTTTCATAGCGATTATCAATCACTGTAATTCCTGTTGGATAATTAGCAAGCCATATCCGCTTTTCTTCATCTACAAAAACATCATTGATATTATTTCCATTCATTTCATTATAACTCTGATAATTAGCAATAATGTAATCTTCCAGTTCACAGGTATTTACGTTAACTTTATACACCCCCATTCCTTCCGTTGCAATCAGTAACTCTGTTTCATTCAATGGGCTGATACGAGCTATGTTTACATCACTAAGATCAGCGTCCGGACGTATAATTTCCTGTGTATTCATATCGTACACAAAAACTCCTCTTTCAAATGAACCAATGAACAATCTTTTTAATTGCCGATGAAAATACAGTTCACTCACCTGTGCATGAAAATAGTCCAGTGTTTCAACAGGCATGGTCTCTAAAATACCATTCTCCAGTTTGACATATCGTACGCCCGTCTCCGTTGCTATAAAGAAATGGTGCTCATCTACTTGTTCTATTGCCGTAATACTACTATGCAATACATTGGGAAATCGAACTATATGAGCATCTTTAATATTATACAGCAATACAGTATCTTTACGACATATCCAGATATTATCATTGCGATCCAGATAACCACAACTTATTGCTTCAGAGGTATCCGGTAATTTATATACCATTTTGAAATCGTCTCTGTCGGCTTCGTATTGAAAGACTCGTCCTTGTTTGCCAACCACCCATATACCGATATGTGGTTCTGTATATAACCATCCCAAACGTATGGGAGCATCCAAAATAGTGCCTTCTTTATTTAATTTATAGTGTTTTATATCTTTACCGTTGTATCGGTCCATCCCTTCATTTGTAAGAAACCACATATAGCCCTGAGCATCTTTCTGAATATTGAATATCCGGCGATTGCTCAAGCCATCTTCTATTCCTATATATTTGTATGTTTGTGCTGTAACCCAAACAGGAAAAAAGAGAAGAATATATACAATGTATTTCATATAAATAGTTGTTTTTTAAACTACTTCTAACGATCATATAAACATAACAGTTAACGAAACTAGACAAAAACAATGACAAATGCAAAGAAATAGGAGAGATTCTACAAGAAAACATCTATTTAGAAACATTTTTATTTCCAAAGTTGATTATTTACTTTGCGAAGTTGATTTATCTGAAAGTGTTCTTTTGCTATATGTTATAATTAGCGCATGTTTTGTTTTTGTTAATTTAACTAATCAGATTTGATTCCAGTTTCTTCTTATAGACCCATATACTTATTGTAAAATAAATAAGTGCCTGTATCCAGAGAGTTATATATTCCGGTCTGATATCAGCCATACTGGCTCCCATAGAATTCAGTTTCACAAAAGCGAGTGTGCCTGGTGCAGCTGGGAAAATGTAATGGACTACTTTCCAATACCAGGGCATTAGTTCCATTGGATAGGAAACGCCGGAAAGAAAGATTAATCCTACGGAGAAGAAGGCGATCATGAGTAGGGGAGCTTCAGAATCCGTAAAATACCTGGATGCAGCCAATCCCAAGAAAGAAGTTGCCATCAAATATGGAATCAATAATAGTACGATGTACAATCCGTTTCCAATATTGGGGATGCTGAAAAAGTGAGGGAGCAAGCCTAATAGAAAAAAGGCAAAGATGGCATAAAGAGTACAGTACACGGACGTTTTTCCTGCCACTATACGAATAGCAACTCCCCAGCCATACCCCAAAGGAGTATATGCACGGATTCCTTTACTACTGTATTCTTCTCCGGTCACCATACCAATAACCATCAGCAAGGTCTGGAAAATTATAATCATCATGACTGCCGGAATAAGATAGGAACCATATCCTTCGGTATAATTGTAGAGTGCAGTGCCTTCCACATTGATCGGTTTCGCCATAGCTACGGCGAGCAATCCTTGTGGTGGAAGAAACACTGCTTCATCTGGCCGGTATTTATCATTAATAGCCAGCATGACACGTGAAGAAGCACCTTGCAAAGCTTCGAAATACAAGAAGGCATCAGTAGTTGCATAAAGGGAAAATACGGCTTCATCTCCCCGGAACACCCGTTCCTCAAAATCATGAGGCAGGTAGAGTATTCCCTGTACTTTGCCTTCTTTCATCCATTCTTTTGCTTCGTGATAGTCCATAGCCTGACTAAAAATCTCTGCTTGGGGAGTAGCATCCAGCCAACGGATAAAATCACGGCTCAATTCACTGTGCGAATTGTCGACTACGGCAACAGGTACATCGGTTACAATATTCGGTGCATACATATAATTGTAGAGCAACCCGTAAACGAAGATTCCTCCCATCAACACCAGTAAAACCGCATAACTGGTACTGATAGCTAGAAATTCACGACGAATGATGAATGACAACTGTTGTAACTTACTTAATGTTTTCATACTTATGACTTTCTATAGCTCGTTTTAAATGAGGAAGCAGCGACAGGGCCAGCAACGGGAAGATACAGAGTATCACAGCCGACGGCCAAAGATGGATAAACCCACCGCCTCCATAGAGCATGGTTTGCATCATTTCCGTAAAATGACGGACAGGGAACAAATTGGAAGCATCCCTCACCAACGGATACATATTGGGAACCGGAAAGGTTACTCCGGACAAAGTAGCCCCCAGAGAACCTACCATAGAAACTACACTTATAACCAACGATATTGCCGGAAACAGCGAGAATAAAAACAGCCCTAAAGCCTGTGTTGCAATGATGAAAAGCACAGTCATGATATTCATTAACCACCAACTCCCCTGAAAAGGAATATGCAAAATACCAAACATGACGTAATTAGCCAACCATCCTATCAGTATATATATAATGGTATAAGGTAATAATTTACCTAAAACAGCTGTCACTATATTGCCTTTTGCAGTCGCCAGCCAATCATCTGCTGTGCGGAACTTGATTTCAATGCCAACCGCATACACGGTAATCAACAGAATCAAAACCTGAAACAGCACAAAGAAAAAGGGCTGACTTAAATATACCGAATAATCCAGACTAGGGTTATATATCGGATGGTTATTAGCCTGTACGGGTAATAAAAAGGTGGTAATCTGATCCTGTTCTACTCCGAGTGCCATCGCTTGCATCACCACAGGAGAAAGAGCCACCGGAGCTAAGGAAGTTTCGAATGCCGCCATCAACTCACCACCTACCGACATTAATGCATAATGATAATAGTAGGAGAGTGTTGCATTCTTTCCGGTAATCGCATTCTGTTCAAATTGGGGAGGTATGGAAAGATATCCATAAATCTCTTTCTTTTGCACAGATTCACGGGCAGCTGCTTCATTTACAAAATGCTTTGTCACTTTAAAAGTTGGTACGGCAGAAATATTCCTGACTATCGTCCGGGAAGTAGCAGTATTATCCTGATCGACAATACCAATAGGAATGTTTTCCATCTGTCCGTTACCAAAGATCGTAGCCATAAAGAAAAGGGTGAACAATGGCAAGACAATGCAGACACCAAAATAAAGGCGCCGTGAAGTCATTCGCCGCCACTCTCTGAGCAGTACGGAACGAAAAGGGGAATATGTTTGTGATTCATCCATTCTCTGGTTTATTTGATGTCGATTAATCTAAAGTCAATAACACGGACATGCCGGGACGCAAGTCATCCACCTTTTGGGTTGGACGGGCATGAATCTCAAAGGTACGTAAGTCATAACTTCCGGTTTGCTTGGTTGATTTCCAGGTAGCAAAACTGCCTAGCGGACTAATATAATAGATTTTGAATTCAATATTTTTTTTACCGATAGCGGGCACATCCGCAACAAATGTTTCGTCCATTTTAAATTGCGGCATCAGATCTTCACGCACGTTAAGAACAACATGTATATCATCCATCACCACCAAATTCATAATGGGAGTTCCCGGTGCAACCAACTCTCCACGTTTAGGGAAGATTGTTGCTATCTGACCGTTTTCCGGAGCGGTCAACCGAGCATCGACCAGCAAAGCCGAGACTTCATCCACTGTGCTTCGAGCAGCATCCACCATGCTGGCAGCAGACGCTTTATCTTCTTTTTGTGCACCATCTACAGCCATCTGATACTGTTCATAGGCAGCACGTTCGGCTGCTACAGCCGCTTTATACATAGCTTCTACTTCATCCTTTCTTTGAGAAGTAATGACACTGTCCTTATATAAAGTAAGAATACGGTTGTAAGTTGTCTGGGCGAGAGTAAGGTCGCTCTTCGTTTTATTCCATAATTGCAGTGCAGTAGCCACGATCTGACGACGGGTTCCGGCATCTATTTTCTTGTTCTGTTGCACCGCCACCTGTTCCAAGGCATTCACTTGTTGATACTTGGCATGTACTTCAGGGCTATTAATGACGACAAGAGTATCTCCCTGGTGTACCCAGTCTCCCTCCTGAACGAAGAAAGTGTCGATACGGCCGGGAAGTTTCCCACTGATACGGATTTCTGTTGCTTCAGCTTGTCCCTGCAAGACCAGCGGCTGTTTATGCATTAATATAACTCCCAGGCCGGTGAAAATACCGACAGCCAGAAGAATGATGACAAAAGCCCATGATAGGGTTTTACTAGTTGGTTTCATTGTTTGTTACGGTTTAGGTTGATAGTTTGCAAATTGTTCCGGTGTGCCACAAAGCGAGAGTAGATTCATTAGTGCCACATCATATTCATAATATGCTGCCAGGCGAGCCACTTTTACACTGGCAAGCATGGTTTCAGCATCAATAACTTCGGTAGAAGTTGCCATCCCTTCTGTAAATGATTTCTTTCGGATGCGTACCAATTCTTCACTTAAGGCAATCGTTGCATTTAAAGCTTTTACATTATCCTGTGCCTTTTCCAGCTGCGTGTAAAGCTTATCTACCCCAACAGCCAGATCATCACGGGCTTTCATCTGCCCTAAAGCCAGAGTTTGTTCCGTTAATTTCGATTGCCGCACTCTTTTTTCACGATCCAGTCCGTCAAAGAGGTTCCATGTAAAACCAATGCCTACCATGGTTCGCGGTAATAAATTACTCTGAATGCCATGCGAATACAAGGTCTGTTTTCCGAAAAGGGCTATATTCGGCAAATAACCGCTTTGGGCAATCCGCACTTCTTGTTTGGCAATATGCTGCTGCAGCTGTAATTGGTTGAGTGTATAGTTCCCACTGTTTACTGAAAGATCAAATAGCATTTTAGGTGGCAATGAATCATTCATAAAAAGGGGAGAGGTAGGAATGATATTGGCATCTGCATCCTTTTTATTCAGCAAAACCTTTAAGGCACTTTGCACTACTGTTTCTTCTTTTCGCGCAGCTTCCAATGCACGTTTGGCTTCATCCATATTTACCTGGGCAAAAAGCCTTCCTGCTTTGTCAATCATTCCTGCTGCCTCTAACTTCAAGGCATTTTCATAATGTTTCTTCAATCCGTTGTAGGTTTCTTCACGAACCGTCACAATTTGTTGTGCCAGTCGAAGCCCGTAATAGCTTTCAACCAATAAACTTTGCTGATTGGCCGATACCTGTGCCCGACTTTCCCGTGCCAGATCAACCATCGTTCTTCCGATGTTGGTGGCATGAAAACGCTTACCACCGGAAAAGAGTACCCACTCGGCTGATAAATCAACAGTTGTCAAATTTCTTGGAGTCAAAGGAAATATAAGGGTATTTGCCCCAATTTGATCCAGTATAGACGAAATGATCTGGTCATCCGGAATAATGGAATGTACAAAGTCTTTAGCCGGATCGGTAAACTGCGATAAAGGCTGTTTAACTTCGATCTTCTCCGACATGTGTACAAACGCACCTGTAGACTGAAGACTGGGATACCAAAAAGCATTCAACTTATCACGTTCAGCCTTCGCAATCTCAATACTCTTATCCGCTATTTTCAGACTCTGATTTCCTTGATTCAACAGATGCAGTGATTCTTCGAAACTTAATGGTGTCTGTGCATCTATCTGACCGATGGAAAAATACAAAGTCAATAGTATACAAAGTCGCTTATTTTTTTTCATACTGGTTAGGTTATATCTGAATTTGAGATATTCTAACAGATGAAAAGAGAGGTTTGTTCATCAGAAAGAATATAGCAATACAACAAAAGAAGGTTTCAACGCTTTTTTATAAGATGTTCTATTTTTCATCTTCTCTTTGAATCACGTTTGTATCATTTCTATCAGATAGAAAAAATGATGCATAAAATAATGCAAGTATATGCAATAAGCGTGTTATTAATGGATATAAACTACTTGATTATACAAAATATAAATGCATATTGGAGTTGTTTCTTTAAAGGAAAAGCTCTGTTCCTTTAAATGGAACCAACCGTTGGTCGGTGAGAAGCGTGTTCTCCCTTTAAAAGGAAGCTACCAAATAGCCCATAAAGTACCTGTTTGTTTCTAAATCTTATTTATTTTGCTAGAAACTAAATCTGTCAATTTGAAATAATATAAGCAACTTTATTCTCACATATTCAATATTCATTCTCTATTTAGAACCTAGTGATAGATTATTCACTAAAATAGTTTATATCTGAATCTTATTAACCGGAAATCCTGGAGTTTTTTCTATAGCGACTATCGTCAATCTGTATATTTTTAATTATACGGGCTACTAATATGCGTTTTTTTATATCCGGTTGTTTTTCATCAAAACAAAAGAATTGAAGATGCTTTGATTTCTCTTTTTTCTTGCATTAAAATTTCTGCGATTTTATTTGAGATATAAAAATTATGTTTACCTTTGCATCACCATTTCATAAGGCTTTTGAGTCGAGAAATGCAGTAAATATGCGGTAATAGCTCAGTTGGTAGAGCACTAGCTTCCCAAGCTGGGGGTCGCGAGTTCGAGCCTCGTTTACCGCTCTTTTGAAAATCAGGTGGTTATCTTAAAAAAACTGCCTGATTTTTTATTTTTCAAGTCCCCTTTTCTATGGTTTTATCTATTATCGGACGAAACCTAAACTGAACATATTGTAGAATAACCCCAATTGAATAACCAATATGGCTAAGAAAATAGAGAAATATCTCCCCGTAGATTACAGTGACAGTTTTTCCATAGAAGTTACAGAAAACCATCTGTCTCCTAAAGATATTATTTTAGATTTTCAACGGTTTAATATAACCGTTTGAAGAATAAACATTTAACT
>ENA-ORIJ01000924-ORIJ01000924.1-human-gut-metagenome-genome-assembly--contig:-NODE-924-length-13907-cov-3.51112_pt1 | contig 13907 bp, 7 predicted proteins | sample MGYA00243030_ERZ508746 | MGnify/ENA primary metagenome ERZ508746 (study PRJEB26277, sample SAMN04329826) | human gut metagenome | biome: human-associated habitat | host: Homo sapiens | place: USA... | reverse complement strand
TACCTGTAGTTTATAATAATCAACTCCCGATTGTTACTGTGAACTATGTAAATGGGAAATCAGCCTCTCAAGTCAATCGTTCATATAAAGATGGGCTGGTTACTCAGGAACTTCTGACAGAGTATGGAGCTGCTACTACCTTAAAAACTCTGTATGAATACGATTCTTATGGGAGGGTCATAAAGAAAACGACTCCTTTGAATCTTGTGAGTACGTATGCGTACAATCCAAAGGGATTACTTTACTCTGTAAAAAATCATAAAGAACTGGAAACCACGTTCGAATATGATGATTGGGGTAGAAAAGTAAAAACTGACGCTCCGGATGGTTCTGTAGAAACTACTTCATATTCTTGGGCTACGGCTCCGGCTTCAGCTTTAAGGCTTACTACCGTTTCTGCTACAGGCGCTCCGACTTCCCGGACTTATTATGATGCTTTAGGGAGGGAAGTAAGAAGTGGAAAACAACGCTTTGACGGGAATTATATTTATACCGATAATGTGTATGACGAGAGAGGGAGGTTGGCTAAAGTTTCCGTGCCGTTCAAGGGAGCCACTCCTGCGCAATGGAATACATATACTTATGATTCAAATGATAGGATCATATCATTAAAATATGCATCCGGTAAGGAGGACACTTTTTCATACTCTAATACAAGCGTAACTTCGGTGGTAGATGGTGTTTCAAAAACAGAAAAACAGGATGCTTCCGGAAATATAATATCAGTTACCGACCCCGCAGGTACCACTGCTTATAATTATAGACCAGACGGTCAGATGAATAGCGTAATTGCTCCGGGACAGATTACAACTACATTCGGGTATGATGATTTTGGCAGACGAATTACGATGAATGACCCAAGTTTCGGACTAATCGAATACGGTTATGACGCTATGGGGAATGGAGTTCTGGAAACTGATGCCAATGGAAATACTACGAAGAAAACTTATGATAATTTTCATCGTTTAACAAACAAGGAGGTGGCCGAACATACAATAATCTACAGCAATAATGCTGACAATCTCATAGAATCTGAGGTAAGTTCAAACGGGACGTCTAAAACCTATACTTATGATGCTTTGATGAGGCTGAGGACTATGAAAGAAACGAATGTGGATGGAAAATGGCTCGAAAAAACATTTATTTACACCAGTGGGCGTATATCAGGCTTGGCGTATGCTTCTAATGTCGGCAGTATTGTGACTGAAAACTATACATATTCCTATGGTAATCTTTCGGAAGTGAAACTTAATAACTCGACATCCATCTGGAAATTAACTGCTGAAAACTCATTAGGATTAACGACCGGTATAAGCACAGGTATTCTGACCCGTACATATTCTTATGATGCAAACGGGATTCCAACGGGTAGAGTAGTTAAAAACGGTTCTACTGTTATTCAGAATTCCGGATATAACTTTAATGCTAAGACGGGCAATCTGAATTGGAGAAAAGACAATGTGAGGAACATTCAGGAGAGCTTTGGTTATGACAATCTGAACAGATTGACAAGCTTTGCCGGAAAAACGGCTGCTTATAGTAACAATGGAAATATAACCAATATATCTAATGTAGGAGCTTTTGTGTATAATGATGAGAAACCTTATGCAATAGCTTCGATTACTCCTTATGGTACGGAAGTTCCACTTCGGGAACAACAGATTACCTATAATGCTTTAAGAAGACCGGAGACTATTACTGAAAATGGTTATGTAGCAACATTTACATATAATGGGGAAGGTAATAGGGTCAAAATGAATCTGAAGAAGAACAATCAAGTCCAACTCAATAAATATTATTGGGGAAATCAATATGAATTCGAGACAGGAGTTGCGGGTTCAAAAGAAATTCTGTACCTTGGCGGCGATGCATATTCAGCGGCAGCAGTGTATGTGAAAGAAGGTTCAGGGGCTTGGGCTGTTTACTATCTATGCGGGGATTATCTGGGTAACATTACCCACATTGTTAATTCCTCCGGTGTAGTCAAGCAAGAGTTGAGTTACGATGCGTGGGGCAGATTAAGAAATCCTGTTAATCAGGCTTTATATGCAGTTGGCACAGAACCTGTGTTATTCTTGGGCAGAGGTTATACTGGGCATGAGCATCTGACTGCTTTTGGTTTGATTAATATGAATGCAAGGCTTTATGATCCAGTTATAGGCAGATTCCTGTCTCCTGATCCGCAGTTGCAAGAACCGTATTCGAGCCAGAACTATAACCGGTACTCTTATTGCTTGAATAATCCGCTAAGATATAATGATGTAAACGGAGAGTTCTTCTTTTCGATATTTGCGGGTTTTTGGAAAGCTATTTTCCAAAAGAAAAATATTATAAAAACGATATGGAGCACTTTTACAAATGAGGCAAAGATGTATGGAGGGTTATTTACGACTGATAAGCGTAAGAGTTTTTGGGGACAATCCTGGGAACTCTTAAGCCGCTTTACTTGGCAATTACCTCAGACTATGGTAGGTCATACTTACGCCCATATATCTAATCATGTCGGTCAAGTAGATAATGTGGATTATTGGGGAGGAGCAACTGTAATGAGCGGAAATAACTGGGGACAAAAAGCAGTAACTCTGAGTAGTTTTATTATTGGTGATCGTACAATTTCGGCTGATCCGAATAACTCGGTATTCCAACATGAGTATGGGCACTACCTGCAAAGTCAATCGATGGGGTGGGGATATTTATCCAGAATAGGCATACCGAGCTTGATGAGTGCTGACGGAAGTGGGGAACATAAATATCAGCCTCACGAACAGGATGCGAATGCCAGAGCATTTTTATATTTTAATAGGCATGTTTCTGGGTTCTATCAAACGGGGGATCAATATTATACCAATGTTAAAAAAGGAAATAATATTGGATGGAATTTTGCTGTTAACCCGTTGGATATTAATCGTACTGGCAAAGAACGTGGATATCATGATTATCATAATCCTCAAGTCAGGGAGGCCATAAATAGTTTGAGAATAAAAGAAAAATGGTATGATTATGCATCATGGTCGGTTCCGGTTATTGGTCCTATTGGTATTGGAATTTATAACAGCAAGAGTTCGCGATAAAGTGCCCTATTTTATACACATTAATTACCGATATTATGAAAATTATAAAAATACTAGCTTTATGCTTATTGTCATGCTTGTTATGGGCATGTCCGGAACGAAGTGAGGCATATATTACACTTGTCAATAAATCAGATCAAAATATCGTTTACCAAGAGTATAGAGATTTTGGTCATACATTTAGTGATGCATTATTTCAATGCTCAGTTGGAGCCGTAGAAATTCAAAAGAGGACATCGGTTGTCATAGAGAGTTTAGACTATGCAGGATGGAAAGCCGATTTCAATTATACCCCTTGCATACAATTTTTAATCATGGATGAGCAGACTTATTCCCGATATATGTTTGAACCTTGTGATACAATTCGCAAATATGTTCCTATTCTTCATCGTTATCGGGTTTCATTAGAAGATATGGAACAGGCAAATTGGACAATAGTATATCCCCCTGAAGGTGAGAACTGAAATATAAAACTAATACATAAAATATGAAAAAACAAATCATTTTATTAGCAATCAGCATCTTGGGCGTATTCTCTCTTCATGCTTAGGAAATAAACAAGAGTCTGAGGCAATCCAAAAAGGAAGTAAACTCACAGCCACGTAAGGGCACGGACTGGAATAAACAACCTATCGGTTACGTTTTTGCAGGTGCAGGCATAGGATATATTCCATCGGTAGAAAAGGTTGAGGGACTGGCTGCTTCTAATTACGTTACGGGACTTGACTGGAGAGTGGGAATGTCTCGTTACTACAATCGTTGGGGATGGGGAGTACTTGTACAGCAATCGTTCCAAGCAATCAGTTGCTTTCTATGATGGTGTACGTGCTATGGCTATGGATGATATAGGGCGGTTATTGTATATTGCCCCTCAATTTACCGGTCGATGGATTTTAGGAGAGAAACTAACCATTTATGGCGCAATCGGTTGGGGGTGGTTGCGCTATAAAGAGACAGTGAAAGGAAGCGGATTGGGGGAACTCAGTGGTACAACCAATGCTTTAGGTGGAAATTTCACAGTGGGTCTTGAATATCGTTTGAGTTCGGTAGTAGGTATGAGCGTAGATCTCGGTTTAATAGGAGGCGAAATAGGGAAACTAAAAGTGGACAATACTGGGTTGCAGGCAACAATTCGAGAAGCCTTATGAAATGAATGCGAGCAGAAGAGGAAAAGAATATTTTCAAAAATATTATGATGTATCATGGGATGAAGATAAAAACCCAACTTACAAACCGGTGAGTACTAAATTAAAATATTAAACAGTATGAGAAAGAAAATATTAAAATCTGTATTATGTTTATTGTTATTGGGATCTTGCGATAGTTGTCTTGAAAAAGGCGAAGCACGGTTATGTTTAGAAAACGAATCAGCACAGGATATATCTGTATTGTTGGGAGGAGTACAAACTACGGCAGATGCGGATACGATACTTCCGAATATAGATGCTCTTAATCTTCTTCACAAAATCCCTAAAGGGAAACAACGCGATATGGGCGGGGTAGGGAAAATACCAGATTGGGATGAAATATTTGAGTACTTGGGTATTGATACGATGCGTATTTTTATATTAGCTACCGATACAGTAAATATGTATGATTGGAATATAATTCAGAAGAATTATAATATTTTGCAGCGATATGATGTCAGTGTTGAAGATTTGAGGTACTTAAATGACTGCTTGTACTATCCACCTATTTCCACCATGCGTGATATCAGAATGTGGCCTCCTTATAGTAAGTAGGATTATCCCTTTTTTGAAAGTATCCATAGCAAATGAAATATTAAACTAATACATAAAATATGAAAAAACAAATCATTCTATTAGCAATCAGCATCCTGGGAGTATTCTCTCTTCATGCTCAGGAGATAAACAAAAGTCTGACACAATCCAAAAAGGAAGTAAACTCACAACCACGTAAGGGAACGGACTGGAATAAACAACCTATCGGTTACGTCTTTGGAGGTGTAGGTATAGGGCATATTGTCTCCACAGAAGAGGTTGAGGGGACTTCGTATATGTCCACAGGACTTGATTGGAGAGTAGGCATGTCTCGTTATTACAACCGTTGGGGTTGGGGAGTGCTGGTGCAGCAGTTTCGCGCCAAAGAGACAATGTCTCTCACTGACGGTTTTCAAACGATGGAGATGAAAGACGTAGGACGATTATTGTATATTGCTCCTCAGTTCACCGGGCGATGGGTTTTAGGGGAGAAGTTAACCATTTACGGTGCAATAGGATGGGGATGGTTACGTTATAAAGAAACCCTTAAAGCAGATGGTTTAGGTAAAATTAATGCTACAGCCAATGCTTTGGGCGGGAACTTTACGGTAGGACTTGAATATCGTTTAAGTTCAGTAATAGGTTTAAGTGTGGATGCCGTTCTTGTGGGAGGCGAAATCGGAAAACCGAAAGTTGACAATGATGAGCTGCAAGCCGCAGTGAATGAACTATATACCGGCAAAATGGATGCCAGTCGCCTATATGCAACGGTAGGGGCACATATCTATATCTGGAAGAAAAAGAGATAACATCTCCTATCTGGATATGTCCGGATTGCTTTGAAAAGATGAAAAAGGTGTAGTGCTTGGAAATTATTGAGGGAATCATTTAATGTTTAATTATGCATGCAAAACATTTTCCTCAACTAAAAGGTTATTTATGTAGTATGGTAACAAAGATACTATTTATTTATAATTTGTCATTATCTTTGTAGTCATATCATATCAATGATGTCATTGAGTAAGGAAGCTACACTTTTGAATTGATTAAGAATGAGTAATATCTTTAAAAGACTATTCTCCATATTGGGGAACGATGAAAGTAAACCGGACTTTCGGACCTGCTGTACCCCTATGGAGGTATTTGATAAACAGAAAGTAAAAGCCATTGTAAAACAGTGGCTTTTGTTCATTGCTGAATACGAAACCCTGCCTAATGACATCATTGCATTGAACTTCAACTTGTGGGAAGCTGTCGAAGAAAATGGGCAGAGCTGCTATACACTCGAACTGACAGGCTCTAAACAATATGACGTGGAAAATGATGACTGGGCCTGTGAAGAAGATTTCGATCCGAGAGAAAGGAACTGTGATGCTTTGCAACTTTCCAGCGAAATTCCGTGGGAGGAAGTACTGAACGGCCTGGTGGAAGTTCTGAAAGAGTTAAAGAAAGATCTGAAAGAAATAAGTCTTTTTCAGGTGAAACATATAACAGTTGGGTTTGCGGAAGGCGATCTGATAGTTATAAAATAGAAACCTTCCGCAATGTGTGTAAGCAGATCTGATCCTAAGGTCGTGCTACTTGAAGAATGAACAGGGCGTTTGCTTATATTGTTTCACAAAGCAACGGGTGAAGTACTTGGGATCATTAAATCCCACCCGGTAGGCTATTTCTGATACAATGACGTTATTGGTGCTATTCTCTAATATTTTCTTGGCAATCTGTAGCCTGTATAATTGGATGAAACGTACCGGCGGAAGTCCGGTGAGTGATACGAATTTCTTATAAATCACTGTATAACTGATGTTCAGTCTTTCTGTCAGATCCTTTACACCGAATTGAGGATCAGTATAGTTCTTTTCCAGAATATTCATAACTTCGTTCATGAACTGCTGGTCGGATTGTCCCACTTCCAGCAGAATAGGATTCAAGTCTTGTTCTACGAATTTCTTCTGACGCAAATCCCTGTTCTTCAAGATGGAGTCTATGTGGGCTAATAATACGGATTGTTCGAAAGGCTTGGTGATATATCCGTCTACTCCGTTTTCATAGCTTTCTATCCGGGCAGTCTCACTTGAATTTGCCGTGAGAAGCAGGAAAGGAATGTGACTTAAAAGTTTGTCCTCGCGCAGTCTTTTGCAGAAATCGGAACCATCGCATACGGGCATCATTAGATCGGATACAATGAAATCGGGCACGATATTCTGGGCTGTCTTATAGCCTTGCTCACCGTTGTTTGCTTCAGCGATATTGTATTTTTCTTTTAGCATATTCTTGATATAATGACGCATATCGGGATTGTCTTCTACCAATAACAAAGTCGGCTTGCTCCTGTCTATAGGAATGAACGGCTCGATTTTGTCTTCAACGGGTACGGGCTCTTTATATTCCTCATGAATTTCATTCTCCGCTGCGTCCGCCAGCGTAATGGGGAAATATAATCTGAAAGATACACCTTCTTTTTCCGAACTCTTGACTTTAATCGTTCCGCCTAATAGGTTGATAAGCTCTTTTACGATGTGAAGTCCGATGCCCGTACTGCTCTGTCCGTAGTTTGTATATTTGTTCTGTTCGGGTATCCGGTAGAAACGGTTGAATATTTTGTCTATTTCGTCAGGAGCTATTATGCTGCCACTGTTGGTGACGGAGATAAACTGCATGAGTTTGTTCGACTTGTCGATGAATTGGTTGGCATGCAATGTGATTTTTCCTTTATCGGGAGTATGCTTGATGGCGTTGGATAATAGATTGAACAGTATCTTATGCAGGTTTTCCTTATCAGAATAGATATGGTCACTCTTCAGGCGGTATATCTTTTCAAAGCTGATGTTTCGTTCTTTCATCAGGTTGGAAAAGTCGGTTATTGTTGTGTTCAGGAACTTGCTGAAGTTGAATTGAGAGTAATTGAGCGTTAAGTTTTGGGTATCGATCTTGCGCAAGTCAATCAGTTGGTTGACCAGTGAAAGCAGGTATTGAGCATTCCGGTTGATAATCTGTAAGTCTTCTTTTTCCTTGGGATCGGTAGTTTGCCTGATAAGCTGGCTTGCCGGTCCTTGTATCAGGGTCAGGGGTGTTTTAAACTCGTGTGCGAGGTTGGTGAAATAGGATAGCTTCTCTTTGTTGATAGCCTCCATCTGTTCGGACATGATCTCTATCTTTTCTTTCAGAAGTTTCTGGATATGCTGTTGCCTTGCATTATACCAATAGATGATATAAAGCAGAATGGACATTATCAATATAGCGATAAGTGAGTAGAACCATCCTGTTTTATAGAATGGGGGATGTACAATAATGCTGAGACAGGTGGCCTCGGTAGACCAGGTGTTGTCATGGTTGGTGCATCGTATTTCCAGCGTATATTTTCCCGGCGGCAGGTTGGTGTACTTGGCGTTTCTCTTTACCAATCCTGTGTTCCAGTGCTCCTCCAGTTCATGAATGCGATGGAAGTAGAATACCTTTTCCTGTTCGATATAGTCCAGGCAGCTGAATGTGATTTCAAAGGAATTCTGTGGTGGATATAAATGCAGTTCCTTGGTTGTTGAGATACTTACAGGCAGATTGTCGCTGTTCAGATAAGGTATCAGCTGGCTGCCGTTACAGACAACGCTGGTGAGGGTTATCGTCCGCTGCTTTTGCTTGGGCAGGTTTACCAGCGGGCTGAATGTTACGAAACCATCGATAGTTCCCAGTAACATATTGTGATTGATGGTCTTACAGCCGGATCTTTTATAGAATTGGGGTACCAGCAACCCGTCTCCTTCATCGAACTTGAAGGCCCGTTTTGTATTGATATCGAAGAAGTAAATGCCTTTTAGAGTGCTGATCCATAAGTTCCCGTTCTCATCGTCCAGAATGTTCGAGATGCTGGTGTCCGAAAGACCGCAGCGCACGGCATAGTTCTTGAAGGTATATTTTTCGTTGTTACCGTTGTCTTCCAACAGATAGATGCCATTTCCGAGGCTACCCAGATAAATCTCCCCTTTTTTAGTTTCGAATATACAGGTGATCTTTTCATTGATCTTGCTTTCGGGATCATCCAGTTTGTGCTGATAGTATATACATTCGTAGGTATTCCTGGAATCTTCCAGGTCGATGACGTACACGCCGTTTCCACCAATCCATAATCTTGACTGTGAGTCGATGAAGATTGTATTCATGTTATGAACGGGTTCTTTGGACTGTGTGTAGAACTTTAGCCGGTTGATGGCTCCCGTAGAAAAATCGAGTGTATTGATATGGTTGCCGTTGCATATCCACAATGCATTCCGGGCAGAGTCCAGGGCTATGTCATGGATGTCATCGGAAGTCAGGGAGGAGTTCAAACTGTTGTAATGTTCGAATACGGGATGTGACAGATTGTTTTTATCCAGTTTATCCAGTCCTCCGCCTATTGTTGATATCCAGTAATTGCCATGCAGATCCTGAATGATACCCGAGATGTTGTTGTGAGCCAGTGAGCGAGGATCTCCCGGGTTGTGTTTGAAGAACGAAAAGGAGTCGGCACCTTTCCTCTTAATGGCAAGTCCGCCATCTACAATTCCTGCCAGGATATTTCCTTCTTTGTCTTCGAGCACCGTGCTGATGATGTTGGGCACTCCTTTCTCATACCCTTGCAGTGAATAATTGAAAGTTATACGTTGCGGAGCCATGATATTAATTCCGCCGAAGTCGGTCCCTGCCCAGATATTATCATTCTTATCAACAAATATCCGGTTGACGATATTATCATTCAGGGACCGGGCTTGTATACCTCTGCTGAAAGTAACGAATTGGTCATTCCGCTGGTATATGTTCACTCCGTTTCTGGTTCCGATAATGATGTCGCCTGATGAGTTTTTATCAATATCTGTGATGAAGTTGGAGGAAATGCTGTGAGGATTATTGGGGTTATGCTGATAGAGTATGCAGAACTGATTCTGGGTGTTATAGCAGTATAAGCCACTTTGGGTACCGATCCACAGATAGTCACCATACGAAAACAGGCGGTTGAAGATTGACTGTGAAGTATCTAAGTTTGCAACTACGGGTATATTGCTGTAATCCTGTTTACCCGAAGGAGTGAAATGCAATAAACACTTATCGCCTCCCGCCCAGATATCACTTCCATGTTTTACAATGGTTCTGATATCCACGTCTTTTTTCAATATCCGGATATCTTTTATCTGCCTTTCTTCGTCCAGAATGATGTAGGCGAGTCCGTCACTTTTACCTACCCAGAGATTATTGAAATCATCGACAAGCAGGGCCTGAACGGGAGAGTAAAGCACATTATTGTTCTTGCCGGAGTATTCCTTATAGAAGTTGAGATTTTCGTGAAGGAGATCAATGCTCATGATGCCGGCTTCGGAAGCTACCCACAAATAATTGTTGTCGTCTTCGTCAATGTCATTGATGTAATTACTCTCAATAAACAGATACGGTTGCCTGGGAGCTGTGGAGTAGTGTTTCAGTTCGTAACCATCGTAACGGTCGAGCCCGTTGGAGGTTCCGAACCACATGAATGAGTTGTGATCTTTGTGTATGGCTCGGATAGAGTTGTCGCATAATCCGTTCCGGATAGTAAGATAAAGGTAATTGTATTGGTTTGGATTATCCTGAGCAAGCGCTAAACCCTGCCCTTGCAGGAAGCAGAGCAGGCTGAGGATGAGCGCTATTGTCTTCGTATACGTCACATCCGGCATGGAGATTTAGTTATTGAAAACTGATCCAGTCGATTTCAACTTTACCGTTTCCTTTCAGGGACACATATAAATCGTGAATGCCGGTCGGAGCGGAATGAACCGAGGATTCAATATTCGTCCATTTATCGGTTTTGGGAACTTTTATTTCCGAGATAACCGGACCGTTTGTTCCGTTTATACGTATTTGCAGTGTTCCTCCATTGTCCGAGGTTACTCTTGCTTTCACTTTCCGGGGGGTACTATCTCCGAAGTTCACCCGGTTGTACTGCACCCATGCACCGTTTTTGCTCAATAAAGTTTTCCAGCCTTCGAATTTGTTTGCCTGGTTCAGGTAATCGATGGCTGCTCCCTGATTGCTTAACCGGCTGTAGCGATCCAGCTGAATTTCTTTCCGGGCGTCTGTTATGCCCACTCCGCGCAGGGTGGGGATTACTTTTTGGATAGTGCCGTCCGGGTTGAAGAATAAGGAGTCAATCCGTGCCGATCTGTTTTTATCGAATTCGGGGGAGTAATCGTTGTGGTGATAGAACAGATACCACTGGTCTTTGTATTCCACCAATGAGTGGTGATTGGTCCAGCAGCCGGTTGGTGATTCGTCCATAATGATACCCTTGAACTCAAAGGGTCCCATGGGGTTGTCTCCCATCGCATAAGCCAGAACTTCCGTTTTCTCCTTTACCCAGGGGAATGTAAAGTAATATTTTCCGTTGCGTTCAAAGGCGAAAGGTCCTTCTTTGAAGCCTTCGGGTAACCCTTGAATTTGCATGGGCTCTGAGGCAAGTTCAAGCATATTGTCTTTCAGTTTTGCTACTGACATTCCGCGGCCTGACCAGTATATGTAGGCTTGCCCGTCTTTATCAATGAGCACGCAAGGGTCGATGCCGTTGACTCCTTCAATGGGAGTGGCTTGCGGGGTGAAAGGGCCGTAAGGCTTGTCGGCTATGGCAACTCCGATGCTGAAACCGCGTTTGCCTTCACCTTTAGGGGTGGATGGGAAGTAGAAATAATATTTCCCATTCTTGTATACACATTCGGGAGCCCACATGGAATAGGAGTCAGGAGCTACCCAAGGTACATTTTCCTGGCTTAGGATCACTCCGTGGTCTGTCCAGTCTACCAGATTGTCTGACGAGAAAACATGGTAATCTGCCATACAGAACCATTCTTTCAAACGCTCGATGGGGCTTGGAATGTCATGTGAAGGATAGACATACATCTTGCCTTCAAAAACTTTGGCGGTAGGATCGGCAGTGAACTGATCCGTAATAATGGGGTTCTGAGCTTTTAATGTACCTATTATTACCAGAAATGCGGATAATAAAAATAGTCTTTTGTTTTTCATAAGTTAATTGTTTTTTATGTGCACGGGTTTTCTATTTCTTCATCCGGACACAAAGATAATGCAAATCGAATGTAGAACTTTCATGCTTGCATGAAAAAAATATTTTTATAGTAAAGTGACTTTGACGGATTGCAGGTCCCGGTCTGCGGAACTTGTTCCATAGAATAACTCGTACTTGCCCGGTGCCACACGCATGGTGTTTGTAGAAGGATCAAAACATTCGAATGATTCGGATGGCAACTCTATCTTGACATCCTGTTTGGCTCCTGCTGCGAGTTCTACACGTGCATAGGCTTTCAGGGACTTTAATGGTCCGTCAGCATCATCTGTTTTGCGTATGTAAACCTGTACGACTTCAGTTCCGGACCGTTTGCCTGTGTTAGAGACTGGTACAGTCAAGGTCAGCGACTCATCTGTACGGAGTTGGGTTTTGTTGCAACTGGCTGTACCTACGGCGAAATCCGTGTAACTTAATCCGAATCCAAAAGGGAACAGAGGGTCGGACATATACCGGTATGTACGTCCTTTCATGGAGTAATCCTCATAGTCGGGAAGTTGTTTCGTACTTTTGTAGAAAGTGACGGGCAGCTTGCCGGAGGGGTTATAATCACCGAACAGCACGTCGGCTACAGCATATCCACCCAGTTCTCCTCCATACCATGCCTGGAGAATGGCGTCGCAACTTTCCGTTTCGGGCAGTAATGCCATAGACGATCCGGAACAATTGACAAATACTACTTGTTTTCCGGCATCTTTCAGGGCTTTCAGGAAGTTCCGCTGTACAGCAGGTAATTCTATATCCGTACGGTCGCCTCCTTTGAAGCCGGGAATATTCACAGGCATCTCTTCCCCTTCCAGTTGTGGCGAAATGCCGCCTACGAAGACCACTACATCTACGCCTTTAAGTTTCGAAATGCTTTCACTGTAATTGATCGGGAATTCTTTGCCGAGGTTGAACTTCAGGTTTGCAGCCCAGTTTTCTACTTGTGCATAGAGTATTTCTATCTTATATTCTTTCCCTTTCTCCACTTGTAGCATGGTGCGGGTATCGGTGGTTCTCCAGGTGCGCCGTTTAGTCATTGACTTGCCGTTTACCAATAATTCAAAGTAACTGCAACCTTCGAGATTGAGGAGAATTTCGCCTGATTCCTTCGGAGTTAATACGGTTTCGTATTTGGCTGAGAACTTTTCAAGGTTCACTCCTGGGCCGAAAGTATGTAATCCGTATGTAGTCACGTTGATAGGCTGGGTGGTACGGAGCGAAGAGACAGGCTCTCCCTGGCGTTCCGGATTGTTCCAGAATGTAGCTTTTATGCCGGGTTTTCCATCTATGCTGCATTGGTCAAGATAGGACTCCAATGTTTGGTCATTCACCAGATCACAGCCTTTCATGTAGACGATCTGATTCTTTTTCAGCTTACTTTTGAAGCCGTCCAGGATGGTAATGGTCTGATTCGGAGTTCCGTTGTAGTTGCCCCACAGCATAGGTTTGTCATCGGCATTAGGACCGATAACCGCAATCTTGCGGATGGATTTACTTAAAGGCAATACATTGTTCTTGTTCTGTAAGAGTGTCATTGTCTGGCGTGACATATTCAGTGACAAATCTTTGTGAGCCTTACAGTTGACTACCGACATCGGTATTTTTGTCCAGTTCACTAATGACGGGTCATCCATTTCTCCGAGTTCAAAGCGTCCTTCCATCAGGCGGAGCACATGTTTGTCCACTTCTTCTTCCGTTATCAATCCTCTGGATACGGCTTCCGGCAGTTTCTGATAGGCATATCCGTATCCACATTCCACATCTGTACCTGCCATGGTTCCTTTAACGGCTGCATGCACGGCATCGGAGGAACTTTTGTGGGAAGTCCAGAAGTCGGCGATGGCTCCACAATCGGAGACTACGAGATATTTGAATCCCCATTCATCACGGAGTATTTGTTGAAGCAGACGGGTGTTTCCACAACAAGGATCATCGTCCAGACGCTGGTAGGCACACATCACTTCGCGTACATCGGCTTTCTGTACCAATGCCTTGAACGCAGGCAGGTAGGTTTCCCACAGGTAGATCGGAAGAGCACACGTCTGAACT
>ENA-ORIJ01000899-ORIJ01000899.1-human-gut-metagenome-genome-assembly--contig:-NODE-899-length-14351-cov-9.41739_pt1 | contig 14351 bp, 8 predicted proteins | sample MGYA00243030_ERZ508746 | MGnify/ENA primary metagenome ERZ508746 (study PRJEB26277, sample SAMN04329826) | human gut metagenome | biome: human-associated habitat | host: Homo sapiens | place: USA... | reverse complement strand
TTGTAAGTGACACGACCTACCCAATCTTCTTCGTAAGCCGGGAAGTTCATCACATTCTGATTTGTCGATTCGTTCATCTTACGGTTAAACACAAACAAGGCACTTACATCGTGATCGCCAAACTGGCGGTTGTAATTCAATGCTAATTCGTAATAAAGTTTACGCCCGTAAGCCTTGAAGCCGTCATAAACACCACCAACAGGCAAATCTCCGGGAGCGTTCTCATCCGGATAGCGTTTCTCGGTATAATTATAAGTAATTGTTCCGTCAGCATTATAAATAGGATTGGCGTAATCATACACACGATTCATACGAATATGCGTACGTTGGGCAACCAAATCGTCTTTACCTAAAATCTTACCCGGCATGATCTGGGTGGTCCATGATGAAGAAGTAGTGTAAGACAACGATGCTTTCAATGATAACCCCTTTGTAATGAAGTCCAGCTTTTGATTCAGGATTACATCGTAAAAACCTTGATGCTGTTTAATATTACGACTACCTCCTTCATTCATCAGACAGGCTATATTCTGATCGGAGCTTAACCCGTCTCCCCATATTCCATTACTATATTTAATCGGAAATTCATTACTTGGAGCCGTGAAAAACGTTTTAAAAAAGCGTTCATCCGGAGAATCGACATTCTCATAATAAGACGGTTGGTTCTGATAACCCATCTTACCGGCCACATTGAACGACAGTTTAGTGGTACTTGTTATATTGAAATCGAAATTACTACGCCAGTTATAGCGACGGTAGGAGAAGGAAGGATCGAAATCCTCTTGTTTGGTAGTATTAAAAATATCTCCGTCATGCAAATAACCCAAGGATACGAAATAACTCATTTTCTTCGTACCACCGCGTACATTAAGATTATAAGCCTGTTCATAACCTACATTCTTTACCAGTTCTTTCCACCAGTCCACTTCGGGAAAGACATCGTTATACGGACCGTAATTTCCGGTAGCATACGCATTTTCCCATGCGGTAATGGTAGATTCGGGAACCATTGCTCCCCAGTTACCATCATTAGCCTGTGCCCTGTTATACTGTTTCATAGAGGTCACATAGTCAGACCATTCAGGAGCGGCAGAAGGTTGTTTAAAACCGAAGTTAGCAGTGAATGAGATTTCCGGTTTCTGTTCGAGTCCGCGTTTGGTTGTCAGCAAGATAACGCCGTTCGCACCTTTCACACCGTAAACCGCAGTTGCCGAAGCGTCTTTCAGTACGGAAATAGATTCAATTTCGTTCACATCGACATCGTTGAAGTCACGTTCGATACCGTCCACCAATACTAACGGAGCAGCTTCTCCCCAAGTGGACTTACCACGAATCAACAAAGAAGCTTTATCGGCTCCCGGCTTTGAAGTGGAATTGATAGCAACCACACCCGGCATCTGACCTTGCAAGGCTTCGGAAACGGAGTTCACGCTACCTATCTTTAATAAATCATCTCCTTTTGCAGTAGCAATGGAACCGACACTGGACACCTTTTTCTGTACACCGTATCCAACCACTACCACTTCTTCCAGGGTCTCCGTATCTTCTCCTAAAGAGATTACGCCTAAAGTCGTTTTATTCTTTAAATCCAGTTCCAGAGTTTTATAACCCACATAAGAAATGACAAGTATGTCTCCTTTTGATGCCTTCACAGTAAAATTACCGTCAAAATCAGTAATCGTACCGCTTCCCGTACCTTTCACGCGAACACTGACGCCAATCATCGGTTCACCGGATACTGCATCCTTCACTTGTCCCTTCCAATAGTCTTGTTGTGCCTGCACGTCCAGCGCACAAAACAAAAAGCAACAAAGACATAAGAAAGAAAAATAAAGTCTGTCTCTTTTCATAAACATTATTTTTAACTGTTAACAAATTCTTTATCTCAAGACACAAATTAAGCGGGAAAATCTTCAAATGAAAGGGAAGAATCTCCTTAAAACCCGTACAAATGTGCAAAATAGATTTCTCTACTACATTTCTGAACAAATCATTTCCACATTGGCTTTATGACGTGCTCTTTGTCTACGGTGATATTGTATATGCCATCGTTTCCTTTCTTCAGGATGAGCGGAACAATACGTGTTTTACGAGGAGACACGGTGGAATCCGAACGATGAACGTGGTAAACATAGTAATATTTTCCATCCAGCCCTTTAAATACATCTCCATGTCCTGATCCGTTTTCTCCTACGAGGCTGCGATGAATGATCGGACTGTTCGGGTGCTTCTTCCACGGACCGAAAGGGGAAGAAGCAGTAGCATAGCCTACCGAATAGTCGATATTCATAAAATGATTGGCAGAATAGAAAAGATAATATACCCCGTCCCACTTCATAACAGTCGGCCCTTCCATCACCGGTGCAGACTTATAGTTCGGAGTCTTTTCCCAAGGCTCCGTACAGTCCATACATTGTTTCAATGTTTCCGGTTTGATACTTCCTTTCTTTATGTCAAACTCGGCTACCCAAAGGTAATTACCTTTATTAAAGCGGACATGATATAGGTAGTACTTCCCATCATCATCCTTAAATAGGAAAGAGTCTATATTCTTAGCGGAAGCGTCTATCGGCTTGACTTCCTTCTGCCGGAAAGGACCGAACACCGATTTTGAGGAAGCAATTACTGTTTGCTCATTAGCGGTATAAGTGAAATAATAAGTTCTTTTATCCTTAAAGTATTGAGGTGCCCAGAAGCCTTTTTCACCATACGTTTGATCTCCTTTCCGCAGAATCAGTTGTAGAGAAGTGTCATCAGGCACCGTCCAATGCTCCAGATCGGTCGATTCGAGGATAGCAAAGCCCTGTGGTTCCTGATTGCGTGTGCCGGTGAGGTAATACTTGCCGTTCTCCACATAAATTGTAGGATCGGCATAAGTAATCTCCTTCTCATTAACCGAATCAGCTCGTACCCCAGTGACAGACAAACCAATGATTCCTAATGCGAGAATAAGTCTTTTTGTCATTTTATGTTTTTTCATACCTATTTTATTCTATATCTGATCTTTATCTCATCTACAAAATTTCAATCTAACATCCAAACCAAACCGGGTTTCTCCCCTGCGAGATTCCATATTGCTTCATCCCAAGAAAGAGCCTTGGCAGCATCTATCGGGGTACTCATCGTAGAAAGACCATTGTAACGGTCGGCACCAAATGTTTGTGCTCCGTAATCGGGTATTTCTTCGTCTACGATAGCGGGCGTATTGGCAGAGAAACGACATTCCATATTTGGATTCGCATAGCAATTATTAGCCTCATTCTTGTTAAAGCGTCCGCAAATTCTTCCCGACTTAGGTGCACCGTTAGAGAATAATTTCTGGTTCCAAGCCACACAATGTGTTACGGTGATTCCTGTCGCCTTGTTAGCAAATCCCATAATACCGCCTACCTGATTTTGAGCGGAAATCTCGCAATCGGAATAACAATAAGAGATCACAGCTGTCGGACTAGGATCTACAAATCCGGCAATACCACCCGCAGGATTCGCCACTTTCATCGGGAAAGCTTGTGCAAGACCTGAAGAATAACACTGCGTAACGATAGAATATAACATACGCCCAACAATGCCTCCTACACATGATTCAGTCACAATATCCCCAGTGGAAGAGCATTGAGAGATCGTTGCTCCGCCTCTCGTTTCCCCACAAATACCGCCGGCGCACCATACGGCAGTAATATCCGTTGCCGATGTACACTGATGAATTTTACTATCTGCACCATGAAGTCTTGCACAGATACCACCAGCCTGACCGTTATCCCAGGCAGCCGCTCCCGTTCCCGAAGTTAAAGAAATCGTACCGGATACCCGAACATTCTCCACGATACCCGGAGAAGTAGCAGCTCCCACCTGTCCGGCAAGGATGCCTGCCATCTTTGTATTGGCTGTAATCTGCGCATTTTCAAAGTTTATATTAGAACACTTACCAACCAACAATCCAAAGAATCCCTGATTAACAGAAGAGGAAGTATTTACTTTCAGATTACGAATCGTATGTCCGCCTCCATCCAATACAAGTTGTTTGGAAACCGAGGTCTCTATCGGTTGCCAGTCTACACCTTGCAAATCAATATCATTCTCTATCTTGGCATAGATCGTCTTACCATCTTTGAGTTTCTCTCCGAGAGTTATCAGGTCGTTCGTTGTCGTCAAGGTATAAGGGTTGTCGATTTCTCCCTGTTTCTGTTGCAGGAAGAAAGTCATTGTACTTTTCTCTTGATTGACTGCAAGATCGTCGGAAACCAGTTTCAAACCGAGAACGTATTTCTTTGATCCGTCAAGCGTACCTAAATCATGGAAGCGCAAATTTACCATACGCAGGACATCGTCCCCCTTAAAATTAAAATTACTTCCATCCAGATCATAATATTCCACAGGTAAGAGGTGATATTCTTCACCAAACTCTTTGGCATCAACAACAGCCAATTTCGCCTTTGCTTCTTTTTCGCAATGGCTTTTCTCCACCATAATGTTATATTGGTATTCCGGCTCATCCAGATATAAATCATATTTGCCTGTCTGATAAAGCGACAAGGTAATATTGGAATAGGTAACTTCAGCCTTTTCCGGCTGTGTCAGATCCATGACTTCACCACATGATATCAACGAAAACGCCATTAATGACGCTACAACAGGAATGTATCTTTTCATAATATCTTTCTTTTAATTATTAAAAAACAGGGATTACCATACCGACGTTATCTCCTGACAACCAAACTTTATCTCCATCTATACGAACTACCTCCATCTCCATCCCTTCTTTGAGGAAAGAAACTCCTTGGAATGAGAATTCAGTCTTCATCTTTTGACCAACAGCCGTGGGCTTCCCGTCAAACTTCACATGAATGTATTTGCTTTGATCCGAATTTTGCAGGCGATAAGTCAACCGTTTAGGATTAATTGCAGCCTGAAGTTGTTCCTGCTCTGTAAAAGTACAAATTCCATCCAAACTATAAAACCCAACTTCGGTATATCCTGTTATATTTTTCTTATCAACCCCGTTTTCGGCATATTCCGTCTCCGCACAAGAGGTGAAAGCCAACAAACATGCCAACACTACATATATTACTTTCATAAGCGAATAAATTTAAGATAATTACTTTCTAATAGTTGTCGACAACATTTCTACCGATCCATCCTTATAAGTCACTTCGGCGGTAAGTATTTGTCCGTTCAGGTTCTTATTCACTATATTGATTTCCTGTCCATCCAGCTTTACTTTATAAGATGAGACATCATCCGGCAAATTTAATAGTTGTACCAACATATATCCATCCACTTGTTGATATTTCAACAAAGGAAACTCTCCTGTTACAGACTTGGTCTTAACATCATCCTTCCACAACACGGCATCATCCGATTTCAGCAATGCTACATGATAAGTCGTTCCGGGAACAAGATTTTCAACCAATGTATAGTCATTCTCCGAATCAAGCGATCGACGCACCACCTCTGTTCCCTCCTCATCTGTTACTGACAATATACCTGTTTTATCGGCTCCATTACCCCAACTTATGAACAATTCCCGTTGTCCTCCGACAAGGCTGGAAACTGCCAATCCATCCCGGGCAGCAATAAAATCAGGATATAACAATGGATTGGGATTGTAGAATCCGTCTGCATCCAGTCCTAAATAACGGGAAAAATAAATTCCTCCAAGTTCCCACATTTCAGTCTTCGCATCGTAAACAGCTCTCGCTCCACCGGGAACCACACTAAAACGTCCGGTAATGGCATACGTATCATATTTCTTGAATACTTCATAAAAAGTCTTATACCAATTCTTCGGATACCAGGAATAACTCTCAAAAAGGCTCTTGAACTCGGTTGCACTCACCGGTGTACCGGCGTTAGCTTTTTCGGCTATCAGATTAAGATATTCGTAAATTTTCATCCCGGCCGTATAACCATGCTTGGTTCCCCATTCTCCCAGCGCATCCGCCACATGAGGATTTAAAGCACGCACCATAGAGAATTCCGTGCAAATCAGCTTTTTTGTTACGCCGTACTTATCACGGATAATCCGAAAATCATCTTCCGCCTGGTTGATTTTCAATGCGTGAACGTGCAAGTCGAGCCCTACAACATTAGGATTGTTATTAACCACAGAGACTACCGCAGGTACCGTTTCGCTCTTCGGCAATTCGGATACACGGTTCAATGCTCCGGCATAAATATCAAATGTCCATCCATTAGCCTGTTTCCAGGCAGTCAGCCGATTGGCAAACTCATTCAGAAATGCCCGATAATCCTCACCGTCCGCATGACAAAGATCGGTATCCAATGCATTCTCCCATTCCGGTTCGTTACCCATGACAAGTATTTCAATATTCTTCGCCATATCATAGGTTTTCAGTAATATTTCCGTTGCCTGAAATATGTACTCCATCTCCTTAGTTCCTACTTTGGGAACCGTATCGGTATATAATTCAAAAGGTATTTTCAGACTCAAGATGAATTTCACACGGTCGCCCAACGCTTTCTTGGCCTGAATAAATTTCAATGTAGGAATATGTGTCCTGATGGCATTTTCTTTCACACCAACAATCTTCCCGTTTTCATTCTGAAGAAACAGATTGGGGATATTGACAAATCCTCTCACCCAAGTCACTTTCGACTGTTTCAACATCTCTATTTCCGTAATCGGGTAATCTATATTTTCATTATAGTTCGCCCCCAAATCCTGCGCCTTTGTTCCCATCGAACATAAGAACAGCAATACAAACATTAAAAAAGCTTTCATTTTCATATACATACTTCAAGGTTAATTGTCCGACATCGAACAGAACAAAGGTAGAGAAATAAACTCCGGTAGAATAGAACGATTGTTTTATCAACGGGATTTATGTTCAGAATAAACATTTGACCTTATTTTAATGGTTCTTCTTCTACTTCGCTGCGATAATAACCATCCACTTCAGCAAAGAAATTCTGCTTCAGGGAGTCCAGAAGTTCGGGCTGTTGTGCCGCCATATTCTGGTATTGAGTTCGGTCGGCTTTTACATTGAATAAACCGTATTCACCCAAGTTACCCAATTCATTTCCGGTCAGGTTGCGTTCGGAACCTTTATAAGGAGGCATCATAATCCAGTCGCCCGAACGATAAGCCATACGTCCTTGCGCTTCCAACACTACATCCTTGCGGGCAGTCTGCTCTTTTCCGAAGAAAGCATCCAGATAGTTCCGACTATCCAAACCTTCCGGCAAATCGGCATGTATCATCGACCCCAGAGAAGCAAGAATATCTACCTGGCAAACCAGTGCATCGGACACAACCGGCTGAATCTTTCCTTTCCAATAAACAAACAAAGGAATATGCGTACCACCGTCGAACAAACTATATTTACCTCCGCGCAGACCTCCTGCAGGAAGGTGATCGCCTGCCAGTTCGGGAGCACCGTCTTTGTAACCGTCATTCAGAACCGGCCCGTTATCACTGGAGAAGATAATCAGTGTCTTTTCCAACAATCCTTCTTTCTTCAAGTGGGCAAGCAGTTCGCCGACACACCAGTCTGCCTCAACGATGGCATCGCCACGAGGCCCCATCGTTGTTTTGCCCACAAATCGCTGGTGGGGAGCACGAGGTACGTGAGGTTCGTGCAAGCCATAATACAGGAAGAAAGGAGCATTTTTGTGTTCAGTCACAAAGTTCTTTACCTTATCTACAAAATAGTCGGCCATATCCTCGTCTTTCCAACGGGCTTTCTGACCGCCTTTCATATATCCGATACGGGGAATTCCGTTTACTATAGAGTTATTGTGTCCGTGTGCCCACTGCATTTTCAGCATCTCCGGATGAGAAATGGCAGTCGGTTCGCCTTCAAAATTATGCTCGTAACTCACTTCGATGGGATCGGCCGGATCGAGTCCTACTACATCGCCGTTTTCCACGTAAACCGTCGGGACACGGTCGTTGGTTGCTGCAATCAGGCAAGAGTAGTCGAAACCAATTTCTTTGGCACCCGGTTTGACGGTTTCGTTCCAGTTGACATTGCCGTCTCCCATCCCCAAATGCCACTTTCCGATAGCTCCGGTCACATACCCGCATTGCTGCATCATCTTCGGCAAGGTAAACTGATTTTCATTAATGATAAGAGGAGCATCTCCCGGCAGGATTTTTGCATCCTTATTTTTCCACGGATACATTCCGGTCATCAAAGCGTAACGACTGGGAGTGGAAGTTGCCGAAGTGGCATATCCGTTCGTGAAGCAGACTCCTCCATGAGCCAAGCTATCGATATTCGGAGTATGAATCGTAGTCGAGCCATAAGCACTGACATCGCCAAAGCCCAAATCATCGGCAAGAATCACAATCACATTCGGCTTTTCTTCCACTTGCTGAGAGGTACAGCTGACTAAAGATAATGTTGGAACAAGATAGATTAAGTTTTTCATAATAGTATGCAGTTAATAACGATGCAAATTTAGCCACCACTTGTTTATTTATATAGAACAAATGTTTAATAATGGGGAGTCATGTACATCCTGCAACGATTCCTTGGAAGATTATTACAAATATTTGGGCAAATATAAAAAGCCGGTTTCTACAGAAACACCTACCTTTGGTTATCATTAAATATCCAATTAATAATTCCAAAAAGACACCATCTACAATGAAAAACCTATTAATTTTCACAGTTACTCTCCTGATCCCTTTATGCAGTTGCTCGCAAACAGAAAATACGGACACTGATGAACCGGTGATTCCTCCCCCAAGCAACAATTACGTTCTGCAGGGCAGTATGCAAGGCAGCGCCGAATTAGTAGAAGCCGGCTACACTCAAATACACCAATATATGCGAAAGATTGGTTGGGACTATTCCGAACATCCCAACAGCTCTTCCTTAGACCACAAGGACGGAGTGCACGGAGAAGTTATTTATGATTTGTTTATTCGACAATACATTTTCAAACTCTCCATTCATGCCAATGAAAAAGCACTGGATGGAGACCGTGGCAAATTAATAGACCGCCAACGCAATGAGATGAAAACACAGACCACGCCTTCCTGGTATAAGTTAAACGGCAACTGGGATGAATGGCAACAACTAAAATGGAAGTTCAAGATTCCTAAAGATTTCCGTCCGTCCGGCAGTTTTACTCATTTACATCAACTAAAGGCACAGGAAGGCAACAACGGTTCACCCGTAATTACTATCACTGCACGAAGCAACGGAAACGGGAGTAATCGCCGTATACAAATCATTCATAACGGAGATACCGAAGAAACAACGAAAGGTACTATAATAGACAATCTCCCATTGGAAGATTTCGAAGATGAATGGATTCAGGTAGAAACTGAAATGCACTATACCCACAATGGCTCGTTTAGTATCACTTTAAGCCGACTCAGTGACGGGAAAAGACTTGTTCAACGTTCCTTTGATGACATAGATTTATGGAGGAAGGGAGCAATAAGTATCCGCAATAAATTCGGCATATACCGTAGTTTCGGCAAAACCCTGACGGATGAAAATGACCGTCCAACCAACGGAATCAAAGATGAACATATTCTACTGGCGGATTTCAAGGTATACGAGAAAAACACGAATCCTGATCCGCAACCGCATGATTAAGAAAAAACTGCTAAAATGACTAGATGAAAATGGGGAAGCCCAAACTTCCCTCATCTTCTATTTTCTATTTACCAATTGCAGTCGCCCAGTTATCAGCAAAACGGAAATTACCGACTCTGCCCTTATATCCTCTGCGATATCTGAATGAAATCCCTTTCAACCCATTCTTCAAATCATTCTCTTCACCGTCGGCAACAAGCGTAGCTTTAGGTTCCTTCTTACTCAATTCCGGATTAACAAAAAGGGAAGCCTGATTCTTGTCGTAATCGACTTTCAATATCAAAAGGTGGGTTTTGTCATAATCATAAGTTTCTGTTCCCTCTGTACGCATATTGCGTACAGAGACTCCAAACTTAATCTTATCCTTACCTTCGCGTGCAACAAACACCTTCCCTCTATTGGCTCCTCCCGTATAATTAATATCCAAAGCCACAAAATCGGCAAAGTTGCTACCTCCCAACTTGGAGAAGTTGGCTAGAAAAGCCAGATAATAGGTTCCCTTTCTATATTCCTTATTTACATCCGTAAGAGAATAAACACTAAAACGACTACCTTTGATATCAGCCGGAAAGTTGCCTATATCTATGGATAATCCTCCTTCCGGATACCCTTTATAAGAAAGCGCCTTGCCTACTAACGGACTTCCTACTCCTTCCAGCGGATTAGTGGAAAACGCCCCATTCCAGGAATCGGTACGAATCGGCTCTTTCTTATCACCATAAACAGCTTTTTCCAGTTGGTCACCTGGTTTATAATCTTTCAGGAGATCCTTTTTCAGAACTTGCGCATTTGCCAACAGAGCAAAAGACATGATTGCCACTGATAATACTACTTTTTTCATCACATTATTATTTTAATAATTATATTCATAAAAACTTGAAACGATCATTTCTGATAATACAAATCAAAAGTTATAGTTGCATTCTCATTATTCCAGGCAGAGTCCTGAGTAAAATCCACACCGATTGAAAGAATGCGCATGATACCAATCTTATCCCCCTTATGCGGTGTTTTGAAGGCGATCACGCTTCCAACTTCGAAAATAGACTCGTCTTTTGTTGTCTCATCCTTTTTAAACGTGCGTATATCCCGTCTTTTTATATCCATTCCGGCAAATGCATCCGTAGATAATTCTACCATCTTGCCATCCTTCACTTTATCAATAATAGCTTTCTGTGCTTCATCCGTTTCCGACAATATCAGGAATGTGGTCTTATTGGAGTAATAGTTTGGGAAGAGTCTCTCAACATCTTCAGCTTCAGAAGAAGAAGTCAGTCCTTCCAGTCTTTTTCCCTCACACCAGCAGTTTCTCAAATTCTTTCCAAGCCGTTCGGGACTTTGCAGATTAAAATCCATAGGGCTATTGCAGATGGTAGCAAAGTCTACTTCTCTTTCTCGCTCGGTAGTCAGAATACAAGCAGCTACCACTTCGCCCTTGTCGGCAATCATCATACTTCCGAAAGTAGAATTACGATGTGCTCCCAGTTTAAGATTAGGATAAGACAGCCATGCCATTACCGTTACCTGGCAAGCAGGAGACAATTCTATCTCTTTTTCACCATTCGCATAAACCAGTTTCACAGCTACCGTAGCAGTAGTCTCAAAAACCGGAACTTTGAATATCAGTGTTTCTTTTTCCAGACTTATGACTTCCGCTTCCGTCTCGCCAAACAAAACTTTTTCGATAGATGTCAGTTGCGTACCGGTAATGGTAATCAGCTCTCCCTCCGTTACCGTGGCAGGAAAATCCTCTGAGGTGACCGTCGGATCTTCCGGTACTCCGGGCTCTTCAGGCTCTGCCGGTTCCACCCGGGTATATCTGTAAGTCGTTTGTCTCGAAGCGTTGTAGCCGTAGGTTATCACCAATTCGTCATTATCAAATTCAAACCGGTTGATGAATCCGCGTTCATAGACGAGCAACGAATCTCCCGCCACCCGGTATTTTCCTTGCGGGTAATCGGTCACAAGATTATCATCCACATCGAATGTCTGTATAGTTGATGTATAGTCGCTGCCAAAAATGGCAAGCACTTTCGGATAAGCCCCTACACGTTGCCACGTCCCTTCTACGGAGTTCACTCCCAAGTTACCGCTATCCCATTCGGAATCATCGTTATCACATGCGGCAAATGCCCAAAGTATCAGCGGTAATATAATAAATATACTCTTTTTCATATCTTCCTTTCATTTAGTCATTAATCTTTCTGGAAATAGAAGTTCAAGGTCATCGAACCTTTAGTGTCGGAAACACTTTCCATCTGGACTGCTACAAGTTCCACAAAACCTATTGCCACCAGGTTCTTGCCATCCACATCACTATACACCAAAAGCAAATTGATGCCTCCAATATCAAATCCTTCCAGATTGGTCTTGTTATAGTTGTCATCCAAAAGCTTATAACGGGCTACCTGTTTGGTGCTGCCTGTCAGATTCAATCCGTCAGCTTTCGCCTGCTCGATGCTGATTTTCTCCAAAGTTCCATTTTTAATCTTATCCATATATGCTTTCTCTGCCGGAGTCGTTTCGAGCAGCTTGCGGAATCTCAGATTGAGTCCGTCGGCTTCGAGCGCCTTGCCGTTACATTTGAATTTATGAATATTCAGCTTTTTGGAGAACCCTGCCAACTGCATACCGTCGCTGTTTTGTGTAGCGCACAAATGGATAATCTCTTTATTATCCGCAAACTCACAAGGATTATAATATTTACCGGTTGTTCCGCTAAATAGATTCGCATTCTCACTGCCATGCCCGTAAAGGGTTATGTTTTTCCAGATATATACTTCGGGGACAATGACCTGGCAGTCTTCGGCCGTTTCCAGTTTCGTCTCGTCATAATAATAAAGAGTAATCTTCTTTGTGCCTGTGACCTCGTATTCCGCACTCAGCTGACAGGTCAGTACATCGGTTGCCCGTTTGGTGATTTCCGCTTTATATTCACCCACGAACACACTGTCTACTTGTGTAAGATTCACGCCTTTGATTTCAATCGAAGAGCCGGCGGAAGTCATTCTCGGATAGTCGCTGACCGACGGATAAGCCAGCTCCAGTGAGAAAGGCGTGCCGGAAGTACTCACCTGGCGAATCTCCGTCCCATACTGATAATTCAAAACAATATCCACCGCCTCATCTTTAAAGTAAGGTACTTCCACTTCTATTTCTTCCCGCGTCTGGGTGACAACCGTCGCCTCTTTGGTTCCGAAAAGTACGCCCGTCACAATGTCCAGGTTCTCTCCCGTCAGGCCAACAACGGTATACGGCCGGGACTTATTCACATAACCGGTCAGCTCGGGAATCACATATTCCATCGTAAAGCTTTCTGAGGTCTTTATACTCCCATAAGGAGTAAACACCTCAATAATGCCCGATACAACCTCATTCGTCACTCCGGCAATAACCAGTGAGCGGTTAATCCGATACTTCACGTCCGTCTTCACTCCACCTATCTTGATGGAGTCTACCTCTTGCAGGTTAGCGCCCGTGATACTGATCTCTGTTCCTGCCACTCCGTTCTTCGGACTAAAGTCGGTCACTTCGGGCGGATTCTGGTTCGCCTCAAACATGCTCAATTTCTCATTACAGGCAGTAATGCCCAGCAGTAGGGCAACGGCAGCCATTAATGTATATATATATCGATTCATATTCATTATTTCAAGTTTTTAAATTTACGGCAAAATGGTCTGTCACACACCTGAATATCCCGAATTCTGCGTAGCGTTCGGAGCAGTAATAATCACGTTGTAGGGAATAGGCAACAGTAATTGCCAGTTTTCCAAAAGCGGGTCTTTCACATATACGGGCGTTTTCTCGTTCGCATAGTAATCGGTCAGAGCACCTGTACTCTTATTGCGCATCTGTTCGGTCGTATAGTGTTTCCTCATTACATTTATCAATTGTTCCGTCCGGAGCAAATCGAACAAGCGGTGGTTCTCCAAAGCAAACTCCAGCCGTCTTTCTTTAGCCATCGCTGTCCGGTATTCCGACTTGGTTGTAATGGGCTGCACCTCTTCGACCTTCTTCAGTCCCGCCCGCAGACGGGTTGCGTTGATATAGTCGAGTGCATTTTGCGTGGGTCCGTTAAATTCATTTTCTATCTCACCCAACATTAGCAACACATCGGCAAACCTGAGAATAGGCCAGTCGTTTTCAGCATCATAACGCACCGTTACCGGACTTAGATACTTCGTCACATAAGACACATATTGCGTTGCCCCCTTCTGGTCAATCCAGAACTCCTTCAATATAACATCTTTCCGAGTCTCACCTGCTTCCGAATTATAGGTGCTGATCAAATCCTCCGTCGGACAGTTGTAGCCGTTTCCGCTACCGGTCAAAATCATATTCTCACTATTCACCGGAGCGAAATAATTGGCGAAAGGCGACCCCAGTCCGTTTCCTCCAGACAGATAGCGGGACACAAAAATCATCTCCTTATTCATCTCATTCGAAATACTGAACACATCCGCATACGAGCTTGTCACCAGTCCGTATCCGCTGTTCTTCTCCACATCTTCCAACAAGAGTTTGGCCTGAGTAAGCATCTCCTTGTCCATTCCATTTTTGGAAAGTGTCAGATATACCTTTCCAAGAAGCGTCTTTGCTCCCCATTGGTCTACGCGTCCGATATTACTGCTGTCATATTTAACGGGCAGTTTTCTGGAAGCATAATCCAGATCGTCAATAATCAACCGATAGACGGCATCCACCGTACTCCGCTCATAATTTTTAGCTTCCTCGGCCGTGATTCTTTCAGTCACAAGAAAAAACGGTCCATACAGG
>ENA-ORIJ01000875-ORIJ01000875.1-human-gut-metagenome-genome-assembly--contig:-NODE-875-length-14683-cov-6.29662_pt1 | contig 14683 bp, 9 predicted proteins | sample MGYA00243030_ERZ508746 | MGnify/ENA primary metagenome ERZ508746 (study PRJEB26277, sample SAMN04329826) | human gut metagenome | biome: human-associated habitat | host: Homo sapiens | place: USA... | reverse complement strand
GTTGATGTGTCACCCACGGAAGCACAGGCGCTCGCTGTGGCTAAGGAAGCCGGAGACCTTCAGGTGTCTATTCGCGGTCTGCGTGAACCGGAGACCAAAGATGCGGCCGGCACCAGCGCAGTGAATGAGAAGACCGCTGCCGTCACGCATCTGCAGGATGCCACGGGCATTCTCGGCACGCAGCGGCCGGCCGCTAAGACTGTCATTACCTATCAGGGTGCGGCTGTTGCGCCCGTCACCTTCTAACCGATTGAAGAGAACCATCGTGCAGATTCCACACCTTGAAGATTCAGTCAGCCGTTCTTCCCGTCTGACCCAAAACCGGAAGCCGTCGCGCGCCGTATTTGCGGCAGCCTGTCTGGGCGCACTGCTCGGTCTGGCTGTTTCCCCAGCATCGGCTGCGCTGAAGGCACAGGTTCCGACAGACGTCAAAGTGCTCGAAGGCGCTTCAAGCTTGAAAAACCTCAAGCTCACCAAGCCGACGAGCAGTCTTCGCGTCTTTTTAAAAGAGGGCGCTCTGCTGCAGCTCCCGAGCGCAGCGGCAAAAGTGCTTGTTGCAACGCCGGGCATTGCTTCCTATCAGATGCCATCGCCCGATCAGGTCTTTTTCTTCGGCACCGCTGCCGGATCAACGACTTTTTATGCGCTTGACGAAGCCGGCGCGGTGATTGCAGCAGTCCAAGTGACGGTTGAACACAATCTCGAAAAATTGAAGGCCGACATCAAGCGGGCCGTGCCGAGTGCGAGCATTGAACTCGTCCCGGCGCTCAACAACCGCATGATCGTGCGCGGCAAAGTGAAAACGGCGCTCGACAGCCGGCGCGTCACCCAGCTCGTTGAATCCTATTTAGCCTCTTCGGCCGCCGCAGGCGGTCCGGGGCAGGGCGGCGAGCAAGGCGGCCAGGACGGAGGCGGTCAGGGCGGCTCCGCCGGCGGTCAGTCGAGTCCGGTCATCAATCAGCTCAAAGTTGAAGTTTCTCAGCAGGTGAATATTCAGGTGCGGGTTGTTGAAGTATCCCGTTCACTCACGCATTCGCTCGGCTTTAACTGGGGTGCGGTGCTCAATACCGGCCGCGGCCCGCTTTTCCTTGGCAACGGCACATCGCAGGGACTCTTCTCCTCGCATGCGTCCAACAATTCACACTTCAATCCGGACGGTTCCTTTGAGGACGGCAATGCCAACATTCCGGGGCTGATGCCGGATTCGAACACGGCGGGCGCGGCGCTCGGCGGCATCTTCAATATGGGCCGCATGTCCTTGGGCGTGCTCATCAATGCCATGAGCGAATCCGGTTTTGCTTCGCTCCTTGCCGAACCCAACCTGACGGCGATGTCAGGTCAGCCCGCCGCCTTTGCGAGCGGCGGCGAAGTACCGATCGTGATTATTACGGGCAATTCCATCACCATCGACTACAAGTCCTGGGGCGTGATTCTGCGCATGACGCCGACGGTGCTTTCGCCTAACCGCATTGCAATCCATGTGGCGCCTGAAGTGAGCGAACTTACGAGCGAAGGGCAGGTGATTCTTTCGGAAGGCTCCGTGATTCCAGCGGTGCGCGTGCGCCGAGCAGAAACCACGGTTGAGCTCGCGAGCGGCCAGAGCTTTGCCTTGGCCGGCATGCTTCGCAGCGAATCATCGCAGACCGTGAACGGTGTGCCGGGACTGCGCAACCTTCCCTTCGTCGGCCGTCTTTTTGAATACGAACAGACGCAGGTCGAAGACAGCGAACTCGTGATTCTGCTCACCGCCAATATCGTCGACCCGGTTTCTTCGGGCGATCTGCGCGTGCCGGGACGCGGCATCAATGCCGTTGACGCTTATGCACCGCGTCAGGCTTCAATCGGCTACCTCTTCTAATTGAAACGGATGCGGATGAAAGATATGACACACAACAACAATCAGCGCCGCTTCAGTCTGAAGACTCAGGCGCGCAAAGGCACGGCAGCGCTCCTGAGCATTGCCTTGATCGCAGCGCTTACGGGCTGTGAAAGTTTGAGCTACATGGGCAATGCGGTTCAGACGGCGGGCGGCTACGCCTTTGACAAAGCCGAAGCAGGGTACCGTGCGGTTGAAGGGCTTGAGACCAAGACCGTTGGCCGTGTGCGTTCCTCGAATTTTGCTCAGACGAGAGACGAGGCGCTCTCCATGAAGGTTCAGGCGAAGTCGCTCTACCTTCGTGCTTCGGCAAACGGTTCGGGTCTCACCGATGAGTCGATTGAGTCTGCCAACAAGTTCCTCTTGTCGCAGGGACCGATCCGCCGTCAGGTGCTCACCGTCGTACCGCTCTCCGAGCGAGGCGAAAAGCTCGCTCGCCGATTGGCCGAAGCGCTCGAAGAAGCGGGCGCTCAGGAACCCAAGCTTGCCGTCTATGTAAATGAAAAAACCGGCAAGCGCGACTTTCCGGACCGCCGCGTGAGCTGGGACTTGGAGCTCATCAGCGAAGCCTACGTTGTGCATGCGCCGGAGTGCGAGGTGGCCGATCCGACTCGCTGGACGATTGAGCCTTACGAGGCCGTCGGCACGTTGGGCTGCGCCAACAACGCCAACATCGCCATGATGGTGAGCGATCCGAAGGATCTCCTGCGTCCGCGTGCGCTTGAAGGCGCTGACGGCACGGCCAGCAATCTGGCCGTACAGAAATATCAGACGGGTGATCAGGAAGACCTGATCGACATCGACTTCAGCCAGGAGGATTGATCGTGGATAAGGAAAACGAAAACAATGCCTCCGTCGAGGGCATCACGACCGCGGTGTTTTGCCGCGAAGGCGATCTGAAGCAGTTCACCGACGTATTCGCTCGGCTCGGGCGCAGCTGTACAGCCGCTCAGAAGGGCGGCATCGACGAAGCTCAGGCCTGGCTCACGCAGCATGACGCCCCGGGGCTCTTGATTGTTGATATTTCTGCTTCGCCTTTCCCAGTGCCGGCCTTAGCAGATTTGGCCGCCTTGGCGGGCCCGGGCTGCCGCATTGTGGCAGTAGGCGCAGAAGAAAATGTTGAACTTTACCGTTCGCTCCTCTCTGCCGGTGCATTTGACTATCTGGTTTCGCCGGTGGCAGATGCTTTGGTGGTGGAGCTCCTGACCCGTGCCGACAGCGATCGCTGGCTCGGCATGCCGGATGCTTCAAGCGTGCGGGTCGGACAGACCATTGCGGTGACGGGTGCTGCTGGCGGAGCGGGTACGAGTACCGTAGCGGCGCTTTTGGGGCGCTGGATTGCAGAGGCTGCCAAATATCCGACGCTCCTCGTTGATTTCGATCGCCGCAAAGGTGACCTCGCGCTGCTCCTCGGTCTCAAGGCCGACAACGGCTTGGCCGGCATTCTTTCGGCCGCTGAAATCGACTATCGCCTCATTGCCCGCACGGTGCTCGCAGACGGTGAAAAGAAGCGCCTGTCGCTCCTTGCTCAGCGTCCCGGTCCGGAAACGCCGGTTGATCCGCAGCTCCTCCTTCAGTTGGGCGGTGCGCTTTGCGAACTCTTTTCTGTTTCGATTTGGGATATCCCGTCGCATCGCCCTGCGGGGAGCGCAGAAATTCTGAAGAACGCCGATGTCTGCGTGATTCTCATCGACTACACGGTTTCGAACGCCCGCGCAGCGAAAATTTTGCTCGCTGAACTCGGTGCGCCGCAGCCCGGTCAGCGCCGCTTCTTGGTGGCCAATCACTGCCGAGCCGGTGCGGGCAAGCGCAGCAAGCCCGTGCTGACGCGTGAAGAGTTTGAAAACTTCCTCGGCGTCAAGGTGGACTTTGAACTGCCCAATGCCGGGACGGTCCTTGACGCAAGTCTCCTGCAGGGAGCGCTCACTTCGCAGGCGGCTCCGGCCTTTGCCCGCAGTATTGAAGGGCTCGCCTGCGGACTGCTCGGGCGCGCAGGCGCGCACTCGACGACTCCGGGTTTTGCAGAGCGGTATTTCCCGACCGTCATGAAGCTGCTCAAGCTTTTGAAGCTCACCGGAAGCAAGGATTCCGCCAAGGCTGCGGCTTGATGAGCGGCTGCCGACCTCAAGAAAAGAGACCGTTTGGAGAATAGTGAAGATGCTCGTTGGTACTCGTCGACCCATTCCGGCCGCTGCCCCTGCGCCGCGCCCAGCCCAAGAAGTTCGGCAGGCTGGGACTGTCCTCGGCACTGCGCAGCCAGGCGCCGAGCCGCCGCCGGCAGCGATGCCGAGCCGGCCGTCGTTTGCTGCCGCCTCGAACGCTGGGAGTGCAGCCGTGCGCCGCCCCGGCATGCGTTCCATGCCGCAGAGTGCTGCTGCGGCACCTCAGGCTCAGGCACAGGCTTCGGCGGAACTTGCCCGCGTGCGCCGCACGATTCACGATCAAGTGTTTGCGCAGATTGACCCAATGAAGGCGGCGACGACCAGCAGGGATAATCTCGCAGAACAAGTCGCTCAGCTCATTCGTGAGATCTGCGACCAGAACCGCTTTCAGCTGACGGCCGCTGAAGAACAGGCCATCAGCGCGCAGATGCTCGACGAAATGCTCGGCATCGGGCCAATCGAGCCGCTGCTCGCGGATGAAACCGTCACGGATATTCTCGTTAACGGCGCTGATAAGGTGTTTGTCGAGCGCTTCGGCAAACTTGAACTGACGCCCATTACCTTTATTGATGAAGAGCACGTCTTCAATATTGCGCAGCGCATTGCTGCGCGCGTCGGCCGCCGCATTGATGAAGCCAATCCGATGGTCGATGCTCGTCTGGCAGACGGCAGCCGCGTCAATGTTGTTACGAAGCCGCTGGCGCTTGACGGCACATCCATTTCAATCCGCAAATTCAGCAAGCATAAGCGCAATTTGGAAGAACTCTCCGAGGGCGGCGCACTCACCAAGGAAATGGTGGAGCTCCTTTCCCGCGCTGTGATGGCGCGCCTCAATATCGTCGTTTCAGGCGGCACGGGCGCGGGCAAAACAACGCTGCTCAATGCCTTGTCCTTCAAGATCGGGCAGAAGGAGCGCGTGGTGACGATTGAGGATGCGGCCGAACTGCAGCTCAATCAGGAAGACATTGTGCGTCTGGAAACCCGTCCCGAAAGCATTGAAGGCGGCGGACAGATCACCCAGCGCGATCTTGTTAAGAACGCGCTTCGTATGCGTCCGGACCGCATCATCTTGGGCGAAGTTCGCGGCGGCGAGTGCTTTGACATGCTCCAAGCCATGAACACCGGTCATGACGGCTCGCTTTGCACGGTGCACGCCAATAATGCGCGCGACGCCCTGATCCGTCTGGAGAACATGGTGCTGATGGCCAATCTGCAGCTCCCGCTCAATGCCATCCGCCGTCAGATCGGCGGCGCGGTGAATATGGTCGTGCAGATTGAACGCATGCGCGACGGCAAGCGCCGTGTGGTGTCGATCGTTGAAGTCTGCGGCATGGAAGAGGACGTCATCCAGACGCAGGAACTCTACAACTACCGCATCAAATCCATCTCTGCCGACGGACGGATCGTAGGCGAATTCGTCAATACGGGGCTGCGCCCGAAGTTCTATCAGGACCGCGCACATCTCTTCGGCGGCAATTGAGAGGACAAAGCTCATGCTTAATCTTTTCACGATTTTGGTGTTCCTCTTCGTACTTTTGGGCGTGCTGGGACTTCGTGCCTTTACGAACCGCGCACGCCGCGAAGAAATGGTTCGCGAAAGACTCACTGAGCTTTTGACGCAGGTTGAGGAGGAAGCCAAAAGCGTTGCGCCGGTTGAATATCCCGATGAATCCGTGCTGATGGGGCTTGACGACTATCACGGGCATTTCCCGAAGCTCCATGCCCGCATCGTGCGCATTCAGAAGGGACTGGAACTGCTCGGCTGGACCAAGAACCTGCGCCTTCGCGTATTGGTGCTTGGAGCTCTTTCCTTCACGGCAGCCGCACTGGTGGGCCGCATGACGGACTATCCGTTCCTGATCGCATTTTTCGGAGGCGCTGCGCTTTTCGCCTCTGCGGCGGCGCTCCTTTATCTGCGCGCAATGGGTGAATGGACGGAAGACCTCGGCAAATCGCTTCCGGAAGCGATCGACTCCATCGCGCGAATTTGCCGCGCCGGCGTGCCGGCTCAGACCGCCTTCGGACTTGCTGCACAGAACCTGCGCGGAGCGCTCTCGGAAGAACTTCGCACCATCGACCGGTGGCTGCGCCTGGGTGTCCCCTTGAAGCAGGTGCTTCAGGAATCAGCACACCGCGTGCCGCTGCCCGAATACCGGTTCTTTGCCGTCATCGTGATCATCAGTCAGGAGTCGGGCGGCCGTCTGGCCGACACGCTCGAGCGCTTGGCGGCCACGCTTCGCGAACGCGCGGAGCTTGCGCTCAAGGTGCAGGCCAAAACATCCGAGGCTCGTGCGTCCATCAAGATCGTCGCCTGCCTCGTGCCCGGCGTGCTCATTTATCAGTACATCCAGGCGCCGCAGGACTTTCAGTTCCTCGTTACCGATCCGACCGGCCTCAAAGTGCTCGGCTACGCTGCCGCGAGCGTTGCTGCCGGGCTTTTTGTGACCTGGCTGATGGTTCGCCGCATTCAGTGAGGCTCGAGTCATGACTACATGGATTATCTTTTTTGCGCTCGCGCTCCTCTCTATCGTCGTCTTTGTGTTTGCACTGCGCTCCCAGCAGGATGCTGAGGCGCTTGAAGATCGTCTGGCGGGCACCATTGATGAAGAAGCGGCTTCGCATCCGCATCAGGCGGGCGGCATCGAGCCGCTGCCGGAATGGATTCAGCCGGCTGCTCGCTTTGGGCTGAAGCTCGCCGGGAATGACAAGAGCCGTGAGACAACGGCGCTCCTCCTCGCCCAAGCCGGTTTTGCGCGCCCGGGTTCGCTCGGCGTCTTTTTGCTCCTCAAAACGATGCTCGGACTCGGCATTGCGGCTGCGCTCTTTTTCGGCACTCAGGAGCGAAGCATCGGCACCATCGCGCTCATGGGGGCGGGCTACTTTGCGGGCGGTATTCTGCCTGAATGGATTTTGAAGTCGATGGCCGCACGGCGCTATACAGCGCTTGAGCGCAGCATGCCCGACGCCCTTGACCTCATGGTGATCTGCGCCGAGGCCGGCCTTCCCTTTACGCGCATTGTGAAGGTGGTGTCGAGAGAACTGGAACTTTCCGCCCCGGTTCTCGCTCATGAACTCGCACTCACCAATGCCGAACTTGAAATCATGCCCGAGCGTTCAGCGGCGCTGCGCAATCTCGCCGAGCGTACGCGCGTGCCGTCTATTGAAGGCATGGTTTCAACGCTTATTCAAGCCGAACAGTTCGGTACGCCTCTGGCGCAGGCGCTCCACAACATTGCCGCCGAATCTCGGTCGACCTTGATTTTGACGCTCGAAGAACGTGCCGGGAAGCTCCCCGCCCGTCTCTCTTTGCCGCTGATGACATTGATTCTGCCGCCCGTCGTAGCGATCGTGGCCGCACCCGCACTGATGCGCGTCATCCGCAGTCTCCTCACCTGATTTTTTTCGATCATGACTACTTCTGTTCACAGTTCCTGCCGACGCCCGCATCCGGCCATGAAGGCCGCTATGCTCTTTGCCTTTTCGGCAGCTGCGCTGATGCTTTCGGGGTGTGCGTCCCTCGCCGGCGCGGGGTCGGACAGCCCGATGCCTGAACGCACCATCAAGGAGCGCACGCCTTCAGAAGTCGTAACAGCGCCCAAGAAGGATCGTGAGTCGGCGCTCCGCCTTGCGCGCATGCTGGTGGCTCAGGGACGCTACGAAGGGGCGCTCGGCGTTTATGCTGAACTCGACCGCCGAGGCGGCATGGATGCTAAGACCCTTTTGGAATATGCAGGGATCGCGTCGCTCATTGAACCGCCGCGAGCTACCTTGACTTTGTTTACCAGAACCAAAGCCCTTGCAGAAGCAGAAAAAGTGAAATTTGCTCCGGCTGAAGAAGCGGGGCTCCTCACTGGTTTAGGCCGTGCTTATATGGCTTCAGCCCGCATGAGCGATGCGCGAAGCGCACTCGCGCGGGCCGTTGAGCTCGACGACAAGAACGTTTCTACGGCATTGTTCTCGATGCTGCGGGTGAGCACGAGGAAGCTGTCAAGTACTTTGACAAGGCGCTTGCCCAGTCGCCGACGAATGTGCAGGTGCTTAACAACTTGGCGCTCGCCAAGCTCGGCATGAACGATGCCAAGGGGGCCTTGAAGGTGCTTGGCGACGCAGAGAACTTCAGCTCGTCGGACGCTTCCGGCGTTCTGACGCCCAAAATGAATCTCGCCTTTGTGCAGTTCATGACGGGGTCGGCTGATCGTTCGCGTGAGACGCTTCAGAGTTTTATGACGAATGAACAGGCCGAGGATGCTCTCAAAAAGTTTGCGGCCATGAAAAGCCGCATTGATGCCGGCGAATCTACGCTCGCCGATGAGTGCCTGCGGGCGGCGGAGAAGATGATCGAAATTCGCCCGAAATCTGCGGATGATTCGGACTACGGCTATGAAGTGCCGCTTGTCGTTGAGCCCGTGAAGACGATCGAAACAAAGGGCGCTGCCGGTCTTTCTTCCCATGCCCAGACGTTCCCGAAGGGCAGCCCCGAAGCAGCAGCTGCGCTTGAGGCGCTGAAAAAGGGCAGCGCTGGTCAAAACGGGAGCAAGCCCTAAATGACTGTCGGGATCTTCCGTTCGCGAATCTTTACCGCCGGCCGTGCTTTCCTGCGCGACGGTCGCGGCGTCTCCGCGGTTGAGACGGCTTTTGCTTTTCCGGTGATTCTGGCGGCGTTCTTCATCATTGTGGAATTTGCCAATATGGCGCTCACGATTCAGGTTGGTGAAAGCGCAGTCTCGAGCGCGCTTCTGCGCTTTCGCGATGCCGGTGAGCTGGGAGCGTCCGCTGAAAATGACATTCGTCAGGGTATTGCAGCCTATTCATTTGGCTACCTCAAGCCCTCGAATGTCTCCCGCGTAACCGTTGAGGCCTATGAGTCGCTGGACGCGCTCGGCAACCCGGGCGGAACGAACGGCGCGGGCGAGGACGATGAGGAAGGCACCGCAGAAGCGGACAGCAGCTATCCCGCCTGGAAGGTGGTCGTCGTGATCACCAAGGACTTCATTACGCCGCTTCCGCGCCTCATTCTGACGAACCGCAAAGATTTCACTTATCGCTACGAACGCGTCATCGCCTACTACCCCCGCATTGAAGAAAGTGAAGGGGCGTGAAATGATTAAAAGTTCCTTTTTCAAGAAGATTGCGGCGGCCGCTTCCGGGCTGCATCGAGAATCCGGGTCGATTGCCGTGGAAACAGCGCTCGGCATCACATTTTTGGTGAGCACTGCCGTGATTCTTTCGGATATGCACCAGATCGGCATTGAGCGGGAACGCCTTGAAGCGGGCGCGGGCAGCATTGCTGTAAATGCTGCGCAGCAGCCTAAGCTCACGCAGTACGGGCTCAATGCGCTCGTTGACGCATCGCTCGAGACCGAAACCCGTGACACCGAAGTCATCATCATGAATGTGCTGCAGTCCGGCGCCGTGCAGTGGATGATTCGCCGCGGCGACGGGGCGATGCTCTGCGAACTCAATGTCGAGGGGAAGTACTTCACGGGCGAACTGCCGGTGGATCCGCCGGAAAATTCCGGCGAAGGCAATGACGAGAGCGATGTGGACGGCAGCACGATGTCGATGATTGTGGTGGATGTCTGCCGCCGTACGGCAGGCTTTGAATTGGGCAAGCACCTGCGTCTTCCCCGAGTGATTCAGGTGGAGAACATCTACCGCTCCAACAACCGCGAAATCAAGCTCGACGAAGCGCTTGAAGAAGAAAATCTGATGCCGTCGGACGATGATGGCGAAGGGAGCAACGCATGATTTCTCTTCTTTGCAAACGTGCCCAGTCGCTTTTGGCCCGTGTTCTCCGTGAAGAATCCGGTTCGGCTGCGGTCAATGTGGTCTTTTTCCTGATCGGCGGCATTGCGCTCACGGCCTTTGTGGTGGACGCAACGCGCGTGAGTGCCGACGGGGCTCGCCTCAAGCAGGCGACTGATGCGGCTGCACAGGCTGTGGCGATGGAGGCGGCGAAGGACTCCGAGACGGATGTGCTGGGGATGGCTCAGCGCTATGTTGCCGTCAATCTGGGTTTGGATAAAGAGCAGCTCTCGCGTGACTTGAGCGTTGCGGTAGAGCCGGTGACCTGGAACGACTATGAAGGGTATCGAGTCTCGGCAAGCTTTCGGGCGCTGCCGTCACTTTTAGGCGGTCCGGGGAAGACCGTTGAGGTGGCAAGTGCTGCGGTGGCGATTTACAACCCGCTTGAAATTGCTTTGGTTGTCCCCTCCACGATCAATGAGACGCAGCGAGACATGCAGGCGATCCGCGACATCGGCGAGGCCTTTTATGACGAAGTCATTGACGGACGGGCTGACCGCTGGATGGCCTTAGTGCCTTATTCAGACGGCGTCAATGTTTGGGACGATGCCAAGGGTGTTTCGCGTATTCGCAGCTGGGCGCTGCCGGATCGAATTGAGCCGCAGTGGTTCCGCTATATCAAACAGGGGGCGGGTGTCTCTAATTTGGCCTCTCCCGATATGCCCGATGTCCGCAAGAAGATTCTTCATGTTCGTCGGGGAATGCGCGGCGGGGAACTCTTCGATTGGACTGAACCGCCGGGAGGATCTTTTGAAATCAGCGCTGAAACCTGTTACGGCGGCAACTGCATTATGTCGAACTATCCCGGCGGGTGGCCCTACATCACGTGGCGGGGACCGGTGATTCCTTCTGCGGGCAACGGATTAACGGGCCCGACAGATCAGCGCTGGATTGCGGCTGACGGGACAGTGCCGCTCACAGCACTCCTGCCGCTCACGGATGAGCGTGAAAAATTTACGGCACGTCTGCAAAAAATGATTGGCGATCATGAAGAAATTAATCACGCCATCAACATGAATATTGCAATGGGATGGGGAGCAATGGCGCTTTCGCCGGGGTTCCGCGGTATTGACGGCTGGGGAGATCTCGACCACCCGCGTGACTTCAGCGAAGACGGCAAGTCCACCGTCAAGGCGATCGTCATGCTGGCCAATTTGAATGGTCCGCTGATTGACATCGACATGGATGCCAACAACTTTTATCTCGATCTTGAGAGCTTGGGCGGCTATGCCGATACCGGAGACCGAGATTTTGTCCGGCAGCGAATTGAAGATTTGTGCGGCAGCTTCAAGTCGCATCAGGACTTCTATTTCTACATGCTCATCGTTCCGCCCTCAACAAATGAATCCGGGCTTCGCCGCTACAACGAGCTTAAGCCCACGCTCCTGGCCTGCGGACGCAATTCCGGCGATGTGTCTGAAGTTCAGACAACGAGCTTCGCAGAAGGCAAAGAGACGGTGATCGACGGATTGAAGCGTATTGCATCGGATCTTGAAAGTAAGAGCAGCTTTGCGCGGCTCATTGAATAAGTTTGAAACCCAACCCAAAAGGGAAGAAGCACAAAATGACTACAGCGAATCTCTCCTACGGAAGCCTTGAGCTTGCGCTTGAGCCGCGAATGATGTTTGACGCGGCGGCTGCGGCTACGGCGGCAGAAGTGGCGGCGGATGCTCAGGCGGATGCCAATCCGCCAGTTTCAGCGGATCCTTCCGCTGGCGACATCACCGTGGATCAAAACGGCAAGCCGGGTGCGCAGGTCGATCTCTTCGGCAATGTCCAGGCTGAGCCGCTTGCTGACGGCAAGAATTACGACTCGCTGACGCTTCAGGTTTCTGAAAGCGGCAAAGGACTGGCCCTTATTGTTGATGGAAAGGAAGTTCTCCTCACGCAGGGCAACAAGGTTCAGATCGGTGACCCAGACGCGGACCGCTACGCAACGGTGACGGTCGGTGCGGACGGCACGGCAACGGTGGTCATCAAAATCGGTTCTACTCAGAATGCTGACCAGCTCAAAACACTCATTGATGGGCTTGCACTGAAGGTTGCAGACGGTACTGCGCAACCTTCAGCGGATGTGACCGTCAAGATCGATGCGCTTTCTTATATGAATGATGGAGGCACGGCTGATCTGGATATAGATCGAACCGTGAAAATCGAGAGCAGCTATAACTTTGCGCCGGAAGTGAATGTTGGCGGAACAGAACTGTCCGGTCTTACAAATGCACCCGGCATCGAGAATGCCACAAAGATCTTTCTGTCAGACAACGGGAATTTTGCCTTTGTAGGCGACAAAGACGGCGATATTGCTGTCTTTAAAGTGACTGACGGGAAGCTTTCTTATCTGCAGACTTTTGATCATTCAAGTGTTGATGGGCTTGGAAGCATTACGGATATTGCATCTAGCGCTGATGGCCGTGTCCTTTATGCTGTGAGCGGGAATAATGTATTTCGTTTCCAAGTGGCAGATAATGGTGATTTAACCACTGAAGGTCAAAAGGAAATATCAGGAACTGGCACATCAATTGCTGTAAGTTCTGATGGTACTACCTGTTATATCGGCTATTTTGCTGATTATGGTTGGGGGAGTTCATACGGCGGTACAAAAATATCTTATGAGAACGGTCAATGGAACGATTCGGATATTGGCGAAAATGCTTCAATGGATTTTGTCAGCTGCGGAGACTATGTCATTAAATTCCGCAATCATGAGTTTGCCTATGGCCCAGAACTTAAAGTATATGGTGCTGACGGTGAAGAGTTATTCTCTCAAGATCTTGATGGAATAGAAGAGGGTGATGGTGTTCTTAATATTACGGCATCAGATAACGGGCTAATAGCTGTTCAATTTGGCGGTAAGATTCAAATTTATCAGGCTAATTTTGCTGAAAAAACTTTTTCTAAAATAGCGGAAACTGATAGTTCTAACGTTGTGGATATTGCGCTCTCTCCAGCTGGAGATCGTCTTTATGTCCTTTCAAGCAATGACTCTGGGACGCTTTCAGAATTTCGCGTGACGCAAGAAGGTCTTACCCCGATTAAAACAACACCTGCAGTAGGTGGTGATGCAGCCGGACTCGTTGTGTTTGACTCAGGAAAGGTTGGGATTGCCGCGGGCGGACAGGTGCTTTCTTATGAAGAGGCGGAAGTTCATAACGCTACCTTAGGGGAGTCGGTTAATGTCGGCGGGTCGCTTTCCATTACCGATGCCGATCGCGATGCTGCCAATTCCGGCAGCGGCAACTACGGTAACGTTTCTGTCACCTTCGAAACGAATGATGAAGCCAAACCTTCAACAGCGTTTGAATGGACGGGAGCAGACGGTTATACGCTCGAAAATGGCGTCATCAAGAACGGAGACCGTACGATTGCGGCGGTTGAGACAGCTGATGGGAAAATCGTTCTGACATTTAAGGATGGCGCAACAACAGCCGATGTAGCCGCAGTTGTCAAGCAGGTTTCCTTTACAGTCCAGTCTGCAGCTGCAGACGGCAGCGTTTCCGTCAAGACGACCGTAACGGATAACGACAAATCCGTTGAGAAAACGATTCAATACGAATTCTCTGCCAATCAGGCTCCTTCAGCATCCGGTTCTTCTGCTGTAGAAAATGAGTATTACAACACGACAGGCATGTCATCGCCTATCTTCAAAGATGTGGCGATCAATGTCGGTGAACTCAATCAGAAAGTATCCTCGATGGAGCTCACGGCTTCGGGTGATTTTGCTGAAGGTGAATATTGGGTGGTCGACGGAGTGCGTATTCCTCTGAATAGCTCATCAGACGGCACTACGAAGAGCGGATACGCCTATCAGTATGTAGTCGCTGACGGAAAAGGCGTGCTGACCATTAGTTTTGATGGTGGCATTAAGACTGGGGCCGCTCAAAACGTTGTCAATTCGATGACATATGTCAACGAGAATGCCGAGGCTCAGGTTAGTGAGCGTGTTTTCGCTCTGACTAAAGTGACCGATAACGGCGGCGCCGATAACGGCGGGTCTGATTCATCGATTATTGATGATGTCACGGCGACCATTCGTGTGCATCTCAGCGTCGATCCGGATGTAAGTGTTGATGCGCCTGAAACCTCCGACACAATCTTTATGCATGACGGCGTCATTACAGGGGCAGATTATTACGTCAACGATCTAGCACAGACTCCGGACGGCAAGACGGTTTTCGTGATGTCGTCTTCCGGCAGCGGTGGCTCCGGGACGTACACCTTCTACATTTACAGCCGCGGTGATGATGGCGCATTAACACTCAAAAACTCTTTCGAACTTGGATCATCGCCAGGGGGATATCCTGGGAGCATCGTTGTTTCCGCCGACGGCAACTCTGTTTATGTCAAGGCAATTTCCGGTGAAAACTCTTTTGTCATAGGCGTTCATGGATTCATGGCAGATGTCGACGGGACTTGGTCTCCCATTGAAGGCATTGATCTGACCTCTGAGTCTGATTCGTGGCTGGACATCTCCTTGGATCCTTCCGGCAAGTACTTTGCGGCGCTCACTGAAGATACTTTGTACCTTTATACAGTTGATGCTGACGGCAGTTTGAAATTGATCTCGCAGTTCACGCGGGATGAAATGAATTTTGCAGATCAGAATCTAACGGCCATTAAATTTTCCGGTGACGGCAAATCCATATATGTTCAAAAAGACAGTATGGGCGAAAAGAGCGGAATTGCTGTTGTCGCAGTGGGTGAAGACGGATCGCTTAATCTGCTTCAATCATTGAATTACGAGACCATCAATGCGGATGAGTCTGGGGTCAAAGTCGATGATGAATTTATGCTGTGGAAGGTTGGGAGCGTTGTTTCATCGGCGGATGGTCAATATCTC
>ENA-ORIJ01000866-ORIJ01000866.1-human-gut-metagenome-genome-assembly--contig:-NODE-866-length-14852-cov-6.89694_pt1 | contig 14852 bp, 14 predicted proteins | sample MGYA00243030_ERZ508746 | MGnify/ENA primary metagenome ERZ508746 (study PRJEB26277, sample SAMN04329826) | human gut metagenome | biome: human-associated habitat | host: Homo sapiens | place: USA... | reverse complement strand
CCGGTGAGAACCTGCTCCAGATCATGGAGTGCCGTCTGGACAACGTCGTGTTCCGTCTGGGCTTTGCTCAGACCCGCCGCGATGCTCGTCAGCTGGTGTCTCACGCTCACTTCACCGTCAACGGCAAGAAGGTCAACATCCCCTCTTACCAGGTGAAGGCCGGCGATGTGATCGAAGTGCGCGAGTCCAGCCGCAGCTCTGCAAAGTTTGCAAAGCTGACCGGTGCCGAGGCTCCCGTCGTGGCTCTGCCCGCATGGCTGAACCGCGAGACCGGTTCTCTGAAGGGCGTTGTCGCTAAGCTGCCCGAGCGCAGCGATATCGACTACGAAGTCGCAGAGCACCTCATCGTCGAGCTGTACTCCAAGTAATCCATTAAGAAGGCAGTGCCTTCCTTTTGGATGGTACGCTTTCGCATTCTTTTTTGAAAGAATTCAATAATGGGCCGGTGGAAACACCGGTTTGACAAGGAGGGCATAGATATGATGGAGATTGAACGTCCCAAGATCGAAACGGCAAGCCTGTCCCCGGACGGCCGCTACGGCAAATTCGTGGCAGAACCTCTGGAGCGTGGCTTTGGCATCACACTGGGCAATAGCCTGCGTCGTGTGCTTCTTTCCTCTCTGCCCGGTGTCGCCGTGACCAGCGTCAAGATTGACGGTGTGGTCCACGAGTTCTCCACCATTGAGGGCGTCAAGGAAGACGTTACCGAAATTGTCCTGAACCTGAAGGGTATTGCTGCAAAGCTGTACACCGATGGTCCGAAGACAGTGCGTGTTGAGGCAGTTGGTCCCTGTGAGGTCACTGCTGACAACATCAAGCAGGGCGACGACATCGAAATTCTGAACCCTGAGTGGCACATTGCAACTCTGGGCGAGGGTGCCAAGCTCGTTATGGAGCTGACTTTCGACAAGGGTCGCGGCTATGTGCCCGCAGAGCGCAACAAACAGGCTATCATCGAGAAGAACGATATCAACACCCTTCCCGTTGACAGCATTTACACCCCTGTGCTCAAGGTGAATTATAACGTCGAGAGCACCCGTGTTGGACAGGCCATTGATTACGACAAGCTGACCATTGAGGTTTGGACGGATGGCACGATCAATGCACAGGAAGCCGTTTCTCTGGCTGCCCGTGTGCTGACCGAGCACCTGAACCTGTTCGTCAACCTGTCGGACGAGGCCGCCGGCGCTGAGATCATGGTAGAGAAGACCAACGACGACAAGGAGAAGGCTCTGGAGATGACCATCGAAGAGCTGGATCTGAGCGTGCGTTCCTTCAACTGCCTGAAGCGCGCAGGGATCAACACGGTGGAAGATCTGGTCAGCAAGAGCGAGGACGAGATGATGAAGGTCCGTAACCTCGGTCGCAAGAGCCTGGAGGAAGTCATGGCTAAGCTGGACTCCCTTGGCTTCAAGCTGAACACGGATGACGAATAACTAAAATAATTTAAGGAGTGAAACGGGATGCCCGGTACCAGAAAGCTCGGTAGAACCAGCGACAGCCGCAACGCTATGATGCGCGCTATGGTTACCTACCTGTTAGAGAATGGCAAGATTGAGACCACTGTCACTCGCGCTAAGGACGTTCGTTCCATGGCCGAGAAGATGATCAGCCTTGGCAAGGCCAGCGACCTGCACACCAAGCGTCAGGTCTACGCCTACATCACCAAGGAAGATGTTGCAAAGAAGCTGTTTGATGAGATCAGCCCCAAGTACGCTGACCGCAACGGCGGCTACACCCGCATCATCAAGATCGGCGCTCGCCGCGGCGACGCTGCTGAGATGGCAGTTCTGGAGCTCGTCTGATCGACTCTGACTGTTCAAACAGTGTAACAAAGGCTCTTTCCCTTCGGGGAAAGGGCCTTTTTTGCATCGTGCGGGCCGATTGGGCGTTAGCAGCTGGGGCTTGTGATGGCGGGGCAAGAATGCTATAATTATACTGTATTTCTGCACGACTTTGCGAATTTTCCACAGAAGGGAGGGGCGGCGGTTGAAAAGACGACGGTTTCTGGTGCTGAGTGCAGGCTGCATGATGGGCCTGCTCTCGGCGTGCGGCCTTCCGATGTCGGAAAATGTGCAGGTGGAGGAGCTGCTGCGTGCCCCGCGCCTTCCGGGCGACTACGGTGCACTGCAAAATGCCCTGAACGAATGGCTGGGGGAGAGCGCCCAGCTGAAATACCCGATGCAGGGGGATCTGCTCTCGCCGTTCCTTTTGCAGGATCTGGATGGTGACGGCCAGCAGGATGCCGCTGTTCTCTACACCACGGCCCAGAGCTCCAACGTCTGCATTGCATTTTTGCAGAAGGATGCCGCAGGCGTGTGGCAGGTCCGCCAGAGCATCGAGGGTCTGGCGGATACAGTGGACAATGTCCGGCTGGCACAGCTGCAGGATGGTGCCGCCACCCAGCTGGTGGTGGGGTACCTCGCCGCGCAGGGGGACAGCTATCTGGCGGTGTACTCCTACGAGAACGGCACGGTCAATGCCATTCTGGAACAGTCCTATGAGCAGTATCTGGTGGAGGATATCACCGGCGGCGGCAACGAGGATCTGATCCTGATGTCCACGCTGGAGGACGGCGGGGTGCAGATCGAGCTGCTGACCGTTGACCGGGACGGGATGTTCCAGCAGGTGGCTGTTATGGGCCTTTCGGCAGATAAGTTCTCGGGCTGCGCCGCTGTGGCGGCGGGCCTGGGAGCGGACGGCAAGCGCTATCTGGTGCTGGACGGCTGGACCGGCCTTTCGGGCAACAATCTGGCCACGGTGCTGCTCTACTTCGATGAGGAAAGCCAGCAGATGCTGCCCGCCGAGCAGATCAGCACCAGTGAGCTGTACAATGCGTCCCTGCGCAATGTCTCCACGCTGGTCAGCCGGGATCTGGACGGCGACGGCATCGTGGAGATCCCCACCCAGCCTGACGAAGCGGGCCTGCTGAACCTGAGCCAGAGCCGGCGGATGGATTTCATCGTCTGGATGGACTATACCAGCCCGGAGCCGGAAAAGAGCTTCGGCCTGCTGGACGAGGAAAGCAGCTGCTACATTGAGCTGCCCGCTGAGTGGGAGGGCAACCTGATGCTCACCGACAGCGCTGAGGGAGAGGAGGCCGTGGAGCTGCACACCGTGGACGAGGGCAAGCTGGTGCTGACTATGCGTCTGGTCCCTTCCAGCGAGAGCGCGGCGGGCTGGACCCGCCTGGGCGTGGTGGCATCCCGCCAGATGCAGGCCAGGTTTGGGCCGGACGTGGTGCCGAAGGATCAGAGCTATCGACTGTCCCGGTCGCTGTACCGGTTGAATTGATGATGCCGCTCAGTTTTGCAGAAGTTTACCGGATGCAGGCTGGGTGTTCTGAGGTGAAATGCTTCTTCGTGTGCTCTTGGGCAGAGGGAGAAGGCAGAAAAATATGGAGGTCTTAGATGGTCAAGGTACTTGTGGTAGAGGATGAAGCCAGCATCCGCGAGATGATCGCGCTGAACCTGCGGCTGGCGGGGATGGAGGCGGTGGAGGCCGACAGCGCCGAAGCCGCCCTGCCTCTGCTGGAGCAGAAGCCCGGCTGTGATGCTGCCATTCTGGATGTGATGCTGCCCGGCATGAATGGGTTCTCGCTCTGCGAGACCATCCGCCGCACCGACCAGAAGATCGGCATCATCATCCTGAGTGCCAAGGGGCAGGAGCAGGACAAGATCCGCGGCCTGTCCATCGGCGCGGATGACAATATGACCAAGCCCTTCAGCGTCAGTGAGCTGCTGGCCCGTGTGGAGGCCCTCTGCCGCCGGGTGGGCCGCTCGGGCGGCGGCTCCGCTGCAGACGAAAGCGCCCCCACCACACTGGTCAGCGGGGAATTTGTGCTGGATGAGAACCGCCGTGTTCTCCTCAAGGCCGGGCGGCAGATCGAGCTGACCCAGGTGGAGTTCCAGATCATGGAGCTGTTCTTCCACAACCCCGGCATCGCGCTGGTGCGGGAAAAGATCCTGAAGGGCGTGTGGGGCGAGAACTACTTCGGCGATGTGAAGATCGTGGATGTGAACATCCGCCGCCTGCGGATGAAGGTAGAGGATGAGCCCAGCCACCCCACCCACATTATGACAGTGTGGGGCTACGGCTACCGGTGGGAGGAGTAAAGAAAAACCTCTCAGTTGCGCTGTACTCGACTGCTCTCCCAATAGGAGAGCCAGGATTACTGACAGAAAGGAGGAAAAGCAATGCGCAGTGGTATTACCCACCGCTGGCTGCGGGGAAGCCTGTTCCTGACGGTGCTGCTGGTGCTGTTGGTGGAAAGCATGTTCGTGTACAACTTCAGCCGCAGCTACTACAACAGCGTCCAGCAGACCATGATGCGGCGTTTTTCCTCCATCAACGGTCAGCTGAAAATGTACACCGGCGACACGGCCCAGAAGACCGCGGCCAACCGCAGTGTGGCCCTGCGCCGGATGGTGGAGCAGTTTGCGGATAAAGACAAATATGAGTTCATGCTGCTGGACGGTTACGGCGGCGTGATTGCCTCGTCCAGCGGCACAGGTGCGGACGGCATCGTGGTGCAGGACGATTTTAACAAGGCGCAGGATGCCCCGGACGGCGTGGGTGTGGCCATCTACCGCACCGCCAGCGGGGAAACGGTCATGGCCGTGTGCAGTCTGGTGCCCTATGCGGCCGAGGACGTGGCTGCCATGCGCCTTGTCACCAGCCTGACGCTGGTGCAGGCGCAGCTGAAGAGCGTTTTCATCGTCAGCCTGGTCGTGGTAGCAGCCATTCTGGGCTTTACAGTGGCCTCCGGCCTGTACTTTGTGCGGGGCATCGTGGTGCCGCTGGGGCAGGTGGAGCGGATCGCCGCCAGCATCGCCCGGGGAGAACTGGATGTTCGCCTGCCTGTGACCGGTGACGAGCGGGACGAGGTGGACCGCCTGCGCGGCACCATCAATCAGATGGCCGAGGGGCTGGAAGAGACGGAGAAGATGAAGAACGAATTCATCAGCTCGGTCTCCCATGAGCTGCGCACGCCGCTCACCTCCATCCGGGGCTGGGTGGAGACCCTGCGCACCCTGGATGACCCCACCGATGAGAACTACCGCAAGGGGCTGGAGATCATCAACAACGAGACCGTCCGCCTGTACAACATGGTGGAGGAGCTGCTGGATTTCAGCCGCCTGCAGAATGGCCGCCTGAAAATGGAGTGCCGCCCCCTGGACCTTGTGGCCGAGCTGACGGACGCTGTCCTTTTCTGTGAAGCGCGCATCCAGCGGGAGGGGCTTCTGCTGGCCTATGCGGAGCCGGAGGAGATGATCCCGGTCTACGCCGACCCCGACCGCCTGCGGCAGGTGTTCATCAACATTCTGGACAATGCCATCAAGTATTCGGCCCCCGGCGGACGCATCACGGTCAAGATCTGGCAGGGCGAGTACAAAGCCTTCATCGAGATCATCGATCAGGGCCGCGGCATCCCACCGGAGGATCTGGAAAACGTCAAGACCAAGTTTTACAAGGGCAGCAACTCGGTGCGGGGCAGCGGCATCGGCCTTGCGCTGGTGGATTCCATTATGACCGCACTGGACGGCACCATGGACCTCAAGAGCACGCTGGGCCGGGGCACAGTGGTCACCCTGGGCTTGCCGATCTACAAACGATAAGAGATTGTCCATATTTATCTGGTAAGATAAAGGGGCAGTTTTTACGATAGAGAGGGGCCGCAGCGCCCCATAGGAGAGCCAATGAATCAACCGAACAAGGAACGCTTCAAGACGAGTGTGGGCGGGCAGGCCCTGATGGAGGGCATTATGATGCGGGGCCCGAAAAACATCTGCTGTGCTGTCCGCAAGCCCGATGGAACCATTGAGACCAAGGTCGAGCCCACCCCCACCCACGGCGTGTGGACAAAGATCCCGCTGGTGCGGGGAGCCATCTCGATGATCGAGAGCCTGATCATGGGATACAAGTACATGATGTACTCGGCACAGGTGAGCATGGGGGACGACTACGACCCCGCCGAAGAGGAGACCGCCTTTGAAAAATGGGTGGGCGACCATCTGGGCAAAAAGGCCGAAGATATCATGCTGGCGGCAGCTGCTGTGATCGGCGGGCTGTTTGCCATCCTGCTCTTCACCGTTCTGCCCACGGTGCTGGTGGGCGGCCTGAACCATCTGGTGCCGCTGGACCGCTGGGCCAAGGTGGTGCTGGAGGCGGTGCTCAAGGTCGCCATCTTCCTGACCTACATGGCCGCCATCTCCCGGATGAAGGAGATCCACCGGGTGTTCGAGTACCACGGGGCCGAGCACAAGACCATTGCCTGCTACGAGGCCGGAGACCCCCTCACGGTGGAGAATGTCCGCAAATATACCCGCTTCCACCCCCGGTGCGGCACCAGTTTTTTGATCCTGGTGGTCATCGTCAGCGTGTTCCTGTACAGCGTGCTGCCCTGGTCCAGCACCAGCCTGCGGGTGGTGTTCAAGCTGCTGCTCCTGCCGCTGGTCATGGGCATCAGCTACGAGCTGCTCAAGTGGTGCGGCCGGTCGGACAACATTGCGACCCGCATCATCCGTCAGCCCGGCATCTGGGTGCAGCATCTGACCGTGTTTGAGCCGGACGACAGCATGATCGAGGTGGCCATTGCCGCCGTCACGCCGGTCCTGCCCGAGGACCCGGAGGACGGCAGATGGTAACCGCAGGGATGCTGCCCCGGGCAGCAGTCCGGGAGGTGGAGGCACGCCTGCGCGCCGCAGGCTGCCCCGACGCAGATTTTGACGCGGCCGAGCTCTTCCGGCTGGCAGCGGGCGGGGATGCCCGCCTTGCCGATGCTCCGCTGGGCGCAGAGCAGGCGGAGCGGCTGGAAGCCCTGACGGCCCGTCGCGCGGCCCGGGAGCCTTTGCAGTACCTTTGCGGCAGCTGGCCCTTCCTTGATTTTGAGCTGGCTGTCGGCCCCGGCGTGCTCTGCCCCCGGGCCGATACTGAGGTGGTGGCCGAAGCCGCCGCCGGAATGCTGGCTGGGGTGGAGGCACCCCGGGTGCTCGACCTCTGTGCCGGCACGGGCTGTTTGGGGCTGGGCGTGAAGCGCTTCTGCCCGGCGGCACAGGTCACCAGTCTGGAGAAGAGCCCTGCGGCATACCGCTATCTGGAGCAGAACGCCCATCTCTCCCCGGTACTGACCATCACCCCGGTGCGGGGGGATCTGTTCACCTACTGGCAGACCCTGCCGGAGGGGCAGCTCGACCTTATTGTGTCGAATCCGCCTTACCTGACCGCCGCCGAGATGGGCGCGCTGCAGCCCGAGGTGGCGCAGGAGCCTGCCATGGCGCTGGAAGCGGGGGAGGATGGGCTGGTAGTTTACCGCGCCATTGCGGAACACTACCAGAAAGCTCTGCGCCCCGGCGGTGCCCTTGCCCTGGAGATCGGCTGGCAGCAGCGGGAAGCTGTAACGGCCCTGCTTGCCGCCAACGGGTGGACGGATATCGTGTGCAGAAAAGATTTTGGCGGCAATGACCGCTGTGTGATGGCGAGAAAACAATAAAAATATCTACAACTTCCTGTTGTAATATCTGTAAAATGTGTTATACTAGTACCGAAAGAATTGGAATGCCCGCGCCTGCGTTTGGCCGCACCGCGCCGGGAACAGATGACAAAGGAGCATGACACTATGGCAAAAAATCAGAACAACAACGTTGCCCCGGCGACCCAGAAGACCGATCCCGGTGCCAAGAAGGATGCGCTGGCCACGGCACTGGCCCAGATCGAGAAGCAGTTTGGCAAGGGCGCTGTGATGAAGCTGGGCGACAACGCCGCCATGCAGGTGGATGCCATCTCGACCGGCAGCATCGGCCTGGATCTGGCACTGGGCGTGGGCGGCGTGCCCCGGGGCCGCATCATTGAGGTGTACGGCCCTGAATCCAGTGGTAAGACCACGCTGGCCCTGCATGTTCTGGCCGAAGCCCAGAAGAAGGGCGGCGATGTTGCCTTCATCGACGTGGAGCACGCGCTGGACCCTGTGTATGCCGAGGCGCTGGGTGTGGACATCAACAACCTGCTGGTCAGCCAGCCCGATACCGGTGAGCAGGCCATGGAAATCTGCGAAGCGCTGGTGCGCTCCGGTGCCATTGATGCCATCGTTGTGGACTCTGTTGCCGCCATGGTGCCCCGCGCTGAGATCGAGGGCGAGATGGGCGACAGCCATGTGGGCCTGCAGGCCCGCCTGATGAGCCAGGCCATGCGCAAGCTGACCAGCGTCATCGGCAAGACCAACACCGTCTGCATCTTCATCAACCAGCTGCGTGAAAAGGTCGGCGTGGTCTACGGCAACCCCGAGGTCACCACCGGCGGCCGCGCCCTGAAGTATTATTCCTCTGTCCGCATCGATATCCGCCGCGTGGAGGGCCTGAAGGATTCTTCCGGCCAGTTCATCGGCAACCATACCCGCGCAAAAATCGTCAAGAACAAGGTGGCTCCTCCGTTCCGTGAGGCGGAGTTCGACATCATGTTCGGCGAGGGCATCTCCAAGATGAGTGAGCTCATCGATCTGGGTGTCAAGCTGGGCATCGTTCAGAAGAGCGGTGCATGGTTCAACTACGGTGATATCCGCCTGGGTCAGGGCCGCGACAATGCCAAGCAGTTCCTGCGCGATAACCCCGAGATCGCCAACGATATCGAGGGTCAGGTGCGCGCCAATGCCGACAAGCTCTATGCCACCCGCCGCCCGGGGGGCAAGGCTGCTGCCGCCCCTGCAGAGGGGGAACCGGCAGCTCCTGCTACAGCAAAGGAGCCGGTGGTCAAGGCTCCCGCCCGCAGCAGCGAGAGTGAGCTGGATATCATGGTGGAAGAGTAAATGGCCTTTTACAGCCGTGGCCGCCGCCCGCTGGCCGAAGAGGAAAAATCTACCGATGCCGCCAAGGCCCGCACCCGGGCCATGGAGCTGCTGGCCGGGCAGGAGCTTTCCTCGGGCCAGCTGTATGAGCGGCTGAACCGCCGCTATACCCAGCAGACCAGTGCCGCCGTGGTGGCAGAGATGGTGCAGCGGGAGTATATCAACGATGCCCGCTATGCCGAGACCCGCGCCCACGCCCTGCTGGCGGCAAAAAAGAGCCGCCGCGCCGCTGCCCAGAATCTGCGGCAGAAGGGCCTGGCCGCAGGCGAGATCCAGCAGGCGCTGGATGCTGTTTACACCCCCGATGTTTCCGGCGAGGACCCGGAGCTGGAAGCCGCCGCCGCTCTGGTGGAAGGGCATTACCGCAAAAAGCTGGAAGCGGGCCGCAGGGATCTGGTCATTGCGGCCCTGCAGCGGCGGGGATTTTCGTATTCCGTCATTAAGGAAGCCATTCGCAGGGTGGAGGAGGGGGAATAACCCTCTCAGTCAAAGCCTGCGGCTTTGCCAGCTCCCCCGAAGGGGGAGCTTTTCCGGAGCAAATCGTAAAAAATCAAAAGCATCCCTCAAAAGAGAAAGAGAGTATCATCCCTTATGAAAATTGCATGTATTTCCCTTGGCTGCCCCAAGAACCAGGTCGATCTGGACGTGATGGTGCACATCCTGCTTTCGGCCGGTCACGAGACGGTGGCCGACTTGGGTGAAGCCGATGTTATTCTGGTCAACACCTGCGGCTTTATCGAGAGCGCCAAGACCGAGGCCATTGAGAACATTCTGGAGGCCTGCGCCTACAAGCAGCAGAACCCGGAGCTGAAGGTCATCGTCACCGGCTGTCTGGCCGAGCGTTACCGCAGCCAGATCGAGGAGGAGATCCCCGAGGTGGATGCTGTGGTGGGCTGTGCCTCCAACAAGGCCATTGACACCATCGTGGCCCGCCTGTTCCACGGTGAGAACCATCTGGAAAGCTACGGTGCCAAAAAGGACTTCCCGTTGGGCGGCAAGCGTGTCATCGGCACGCCTGCCCACTATGCGTACTTAAAGATCGCAGAGGGCTGCAACAACCGCTGCCACTACTGCGCTATCCCGGGCATCCGCGGCCCGCTGCACAGCCGCGATCTGGCCGACTGCGTGGCCGAGGCCCGCTGGCTGGCCGGTGAGGGCGTGAAGGAGCTGATCGTGGTGGCCCAGGACCCCACCGCCTATGGCGAGGACTGGGGCAAGCCCGGCAGCATCTGTGAGCTGCTGGACAAGCTGAACAAGGTGCCGGGCCTTGAGTGGATCCGCATCATGTACGCCTACCCGGAGCGCATCACCGATGACTTTATTGCCGCCATGAAGCGGAACGAGAAGGTGGTGCCTTACCTCGACCTGCCCATCCAGCACTGCAACGATACCATCCTCAAAAATATGAACCGCCGCTCCAACCGCGCAGAGCTGCTGGAGGTCATCGGCAAACTGCGCCGGGAGATCCCCGGCATCACCCTGCGCACCACCCTGATCGCGGGCTTCCCCGGCGAGACCGAGGAGCAGTTTGAGGACCTGTGCAACTTCGTCAAGGAGGTCAGATTTGACCGTCTGGGCTGTTTTGCCTATTCTGCCGAGGAGAACACCGTGGCCGCAAAGATGGACGGCCAGATCGATCAGGAGACCAAGGACCGGCGCGCTGAGCTGGTGATGCAGATCCAGACCGGCATCATGGCCCAGAAACAGGCCGAAAAGGTGGGCCAGACCGTCCGTGTGCTCTGTGACGGCATCGACGAGGAGAGCGGCCTGTACCTCTGCCGCACCACCGGCGATGCCCCCGAGGTGGACGGCAATGTCTGCGTTTCCAGCGAGGAGCCGCTCTATCCCGGCCAGTTCTATGATGTGCTGGTGGAGGACAGTGACCTTTACGATCTGTACGGCACGGTTGCAAAATAACAAATTGGAGGAATCCATATGAATCTGCCCAATAAGCTCACCCTGACCCGCATCATTCTGGTGCCGGTGTTCATGGTCTTCGTTTCCCTGACCCAGATCGGCACGGAAGATTTCAACCCCACCTGGTATCTGGTGGCAGGCATCATCTTTGCCGCGGCCAGCTTTACCGATTTTCTGGACGGCCATCTGGCCCGCAAGTGGAACATGGTCACCGACTTCGGCAAATTTGCTGACCCGCTGGCCGACAAGCTGCTGACCACCGTAGCCTTCATCTACATGATGCGGGACGGCGTGTGCAGTCCGGTGGTGCTCTGCATCATCCTGGCCCGTGAGTTCGCCGTGTCCGGTCTGCGGATGGTGGCCGCCGGTGCCAAGGACGGCAAGGTGATCGCCGCCAATATGTGGGGCAAGGTCAAGACTGTGCTGCAGATGCTGACCATCATCTTCTACTACTTCGGCACCGCATTGACCTGGGGCAATTCCATTATGATAGGCGCTGACTGTGTGTTCCTCTCTTACTGGCTGTGCTGGCTGGTGGCCATTGCCACCGCCATCTCCGGCATCAAGTACCTGTGGGACAACCGCAGCTTCATCAATACCGCAAAATGATCAAGAAGATCGCCATTCTCTGTTCCATTTTCCTGAACCTCTGCATCGTGCGGTGGGAGCCGGTGGCCATCCGGATGACCTGGGAAGCGGTGGGCAGCCAGACCTTCACCTTTTACACCGAGAACTCCAATGTCTTTGCGTTCTTCGTCTGCCTGCTGGTGGCGGTGTGTCAGGTGATCTGCCTGTTCACGGGGCGGCAGCTGCCCCGCTGGGTCAAGACGCTCAAGTACATTGCCACCTGCTGCCTGACCATGACCTTCCTGACCGTGGTGTTCGTGCTGGGGCCCTACTGTGCCGACCAGGGCGGCGTGGTGTTTCTGCTGACCGAGAGCTCCATGCTCTACCACCACCTGCTCAACCCGCTGTGTGCCTTTGTCTCCTTTGTCCTGCTGGAACGGGAGCCAAAGCTGCCTGCGCGGTGCGTTCCGCTGGCGCTGGTCCCCACGATGCTCTATGGCTCTGTGGCCCTCTGGGCCAATTACCAGCGGCTCATCACCGGGCCTTACCCGTTCCTGCTGGTCTATCAGCAGACCACCCGGCAGACGGTGCTGTGGTGTGCGGCCATCCTGGCCATGAACCTGCTCTATGCCTGGCTTGTCTGGCGGCTGGGCGGGAACTGCCGCAAAAAGAAAAATGTGGGCTTGCTTTTCAGAAGCTGAGATGCAAAAAAGGCTCTCTGCCGGTTTTGGCAGAGAGCCTTTTTGCATATTTTGCTTACAGCAGGGGGATCCCGGCCTTTGCGCAGGCCGCGCGGGTGGCTTCGTCCCAGACGCTTGCCTGTACCTCGCCGATGTGGGCGCTGCCCAGCAGCAGCATGCACAGACGGCTCTGGCCGATGCCGCCGCCGATGGTGTAGGGCAGCTCACCGCTCAACACTGCCTTGTGGAAGGGCAGGGTGCGGCGGTCGTCACAGCCTGCCATGGTCAGCTGCCGGTCCATGCTCTCGGGGCTGACGCGGATACCCATGCTGCTCAGCTCGTAGCTGCACTGCAGGGGCTCGTTCCAGAACAGCAGGTCACCGTTCAGGTCCCAGTCGTCGTAGTCGGGGGCGCGGCCGTCATGGGGCTTGCCGCTCTTCAGGGGAGCACCGATCTTCATCAGGAAGGTGGTACCGTTCTCCTTTACAAAGGCGTTCTCGCGCTCCTTCGGGGTCAGGTCAGGGTACTTGTCCTCCAGCTCCTGGGTGGTGATAAAGGTCACGTTGGGGGTGTGAAGGGGCAGATCCTGCAGCTGGGGGAACATGGCGTGCAGGTTCATCTCGGTGGCACAGACAGCCGACACGATGGAGCGCACCACGTTCTTCAGGTAGGCCTCGCTGCGGTCCTCCTTGCGGATGACCTTCTCCCAGTCCCACTGATCCACATAGACGGAGTGGAGGTTGTCCAACTCCTCGTCCCGGCGGATGGCGTTCATGTCGCAGTACAGGCCCTTGCCCACGCGGAAGCCGTAGTCCTTCAGGGCCTTGCGCTTCCACTTTGCCAGTGACTGCACCACCTGTGCCTCAATGCCGCTGTCCCGGATGTCAAAGGTGACCTTGCGTTCCACGCCGTTCAGGTCGTCGTTCAGGCCTGTGGAAGCCTCCAGAAACAGCGGAGCCGACACGCGGTAGAGGTTCAGCGTGGCACACAGGGTGTCGGCGAACAGCCGCTTCACGGTGCCGATGGCACGCTGGGTGTCGTACAGGTTCAGCGCGGGTGTGTAGTTCTGCGGGATCATCGTTTTGCTCATAACAGTATACCCCTCTCTTTCCGTTCTCCGCCGCCGAATTGCGGCACCGGAACGGCTTTCCCTTTAATACAGTAAATTATGGCACAATTTCAGAGCGTTGTAAAGGGGAGAACGCAAAGCCGGTGCAATTCGGGAGCTTACGCCTCTGCCACGGCCTCAATCTCGCACAGGACACCCTTGGGCAGATCCTTGACAGCAACGCAGCTGCGGGCGGGCTTGGAGGTGAAGTACTTTGCGTAGACCTCGTTGAAGGCGGCAAAGTCAGCGATATCGGCCAGGAAGCAGGTGGTCTTGATGACCTTGTCGTAGCCGGAATCGGCGGCTTCCAGGATCGCGCCCACGTTCTTGCAGCTCTGCTCGGTCTGGGCGGCGATGCCCTCGGGCACAGTGCCGTCCGCGGGGTTCACAGGGATCTGGCCGGAGGTGTAGACGAAACCGCCTGCGATGAAGCCCTGGGAGTAGGGGCCGATCGCGCCGGGAGCTTTTTCAGTAGCGATGACTTTCATGGAAAATACCTTCTTTCTGTGTGTTTGATGGAGCTTTTCTCTTCGGGGAGAAAAATTCTGCTGCTTGAAGTCTACACCATGCGGCGGGATGTGTCAATCCGGGAGGGACTTTTTGCCCGCGCGGCCTTTACAAGCAGGCAAAAAGGCGGTATCCTTAATCTATTGATACACCACCCTTCAGGAGGAACCCATGGATATCCGCCAGCTGCACTATTTTCTGGTTTTGTGCGAAGAAATGAACTACACCCGCGCGTCACAGCGGCTGTTTCTGTCGCGGCAGGCCCTGCGGCAGAGCATCACGGCGCTGGAAGCCGAGCTCTGCGGCCCGCTGTTCGTCAGCGCTCACCACAAGCTCTCGCTCACCGAGCGGGGGCTGAGCTTGCAGCGCCATGCGGCCCCGGTGGTGGAGCAGTTCCAGCAGATGCAGGCGGCCCTCCATGCGGAGATCCAGTCGGCCCAGCCGGTGCGCATCGGCATCAGTGTCTCGCTGGTGCCGGACTACCTGCCCGGGCTGGAGACCCAACTGGACAAGTTCCGCCAGCAGTACCCCCACATTGAGATGCGGTTCCGCCTGCTGGAAAACGATGCCGTGGCCGATGGTGTGGAGCAGGGCGAGCTGGACGCGGGCCTTGTGATGGATCTGGGTACGGCGGCTCCAGTGCTGGCCCGCACCACCCTGCGGGCCGACCCGGCCTGCCTGCTGGTGCCGCGCGGCCATCCCTTCTGGGAGAAGGAGCGGGTGCCGCTTTCGGCCCTGCGGGGCCAGCGGGTGCTGCTGCCCAGCCTGCGGCAGGATCTGTTCAGCCCCCTGTGGGATGCCTGCGCCAGGGAGGGCTTTGCGCCCAACGCGGAAATCGGCCCCAGCTTCTATCAGGCGTACTATCTGGTCCAGGAGCAGCTCTGCACCTGCCTGACCCGCTACGAGCCGGGGGCACGGCGGGAGCTGGACCGGGTGCGGGACGTGCTGCTGGAAGATCTGCCGCCCCTCTGCGTCTCGATGGTGCAGCGGCGTGACCACAACTCGGCCTATCTTGACCTGCTGCGGAGCTACCTGATGGAGGTCATCGGGGGAGCGGCATCCCTGCCGCCCCGGCGGGGCCGCCCGGCAAAGCCCTTCTACAACTTCCCGGTGCTGTCCAGCGCCGCCCCCAAGGCAGCACCGCAGCACCCGGCTCCGGGCACCCAGCTGCCCTTTGCGGGCGGCAACAACTTCCGGGAGCTGGGCGGCTACCGCGCCGACGAGGGCAAGACCG
>ENA-ORIJ01000846-ORIJ01000846.1-human-gut-metagenome-genome-assembly--contig:-NODE-846-length-15240-cov-7.51788_pt1 | contig 15240 bp, 10 predicted proteins | sample MGYA00243030_ERZ508746 | MGnify/ENA primary metagenome ERZ508746 (study PRJEB26277, sample SAMN04329826) | human gut metagenome | biome: human-associated habitat | host: Homo sapiens | place: USA... | reverse complement strand
CAGAAGAAATTCTTGCTATGGGACCAAAGCTGGTTGCCATTACATTGGGAGAACATGGCGTTCTTATGGCAACAAAAAGCAGAAAAGAAATCATCAAAGCGTTTAAGACCAATGCAGTCGATACAACCGGAGCGGGGGATTCTTTCTGGGGAGGCGTATTATGCAGTATTCTTTCTATAAATAAGCCAGTAGAAAAGATGGAATGGGAAGAAATCAGAAAGTGTGCTGTTTTGGGAAATGCAGTTGCAGGATTGTGTGTGCAAAAGCGAGGTGGAATACCTGCGATTCCGACGAAAGAGGCAGTGTTTGAATTTATGCAGAAATAATGAGTGTATGTTGCAATACTGGTTTCTACAGCAGTTTGTGATGTGCTGTCATACCTTGTGAAGTAGTATCTGGAAAATTGATGATTCCGGCTTGACTTAATTTAACATCTCAAATATAATAATTGCATACATCAGAAAACGTTCACTCTTCACCGGATGAGTGGTTAAAGCGTCTGGGAGCAAATCGTAGGTGCAGTAATTTACACTGTAAGATTTGTTTCCGGGCGCTTATTTATTTTGGAGGATAGATGCAATATGAATAAGAAAAAAGAATTATTGGTACAGATTATGTGGGAGCTTGCGGGAAGCATCTTTTATGCAATAGGTATATATAACTTCGCTTTGCAGGCAGAGTTTCCTATGACAGGTTTTTCGGGTATTTCAATTATTTTATACCGGCTGTTTAATATTTCCATTGGTTTATCAACGGTCCTGCTTAATATTCCGGTTGCGATACTATGCTGCAAATTATTGGGCAGGAAATTTTTTGTCAGCTCAATACGATGCATGCTTTTGTCTTCTTTTATTGTTGACTATGTTGCGCCGTTATTTCCGGTGTATCAGGGCGACAGACTGCTTGCGGCATTGTGCACAGGTGTATTTTGCGGAATAGGCTATGCCATGATTTATACAAGAAATTCTTCAACAGGAGGAGCCGATTTTATCATCATGGCTGTAAAAGCATTGCGGCCTCATTTATCGATGGGCAATATCTCTTTTCTTACTGATGTCGGAATTATTCTGGTTGGAGGACTTTTGTTTCGGGATATTGACGGAATGATTTACGGCATGATAGTGAATATACTGTCTGCGGTTGTTATTGATAAAATGATATATGGCATGAATTCAGGCAAAGTAGCCTTTATCGTCACAAAAAATGGAAAGAGAATATGCGATGTAATTGATGAATGCAGTCAGCGCGGAAGCACTATTCTTAAGGCGCAGGGAGGATATAAGCAGGACGATATTCAGGTGATAATGTGTGCATGCAACAGTAAGGAAATGTACCAGGTGCGTAAATCCGTAAAAGATGCAGACCCGGACTCTTTTATTGTGGTTGTTGAGTCTCATGAGGTGCATGGGGAGGGCTTTAAAATGACAAATATTGGAGAAGCAGAGAACTGAAACATATCTGAAACAAATATAGTGTGAAGATTGTATTTTAGCCTGAAAAAAGCTATACTAATATAGTGATGTAGAGGTTTTATGGCTGAAATTATATATTTGGGAGGTAATTACATGTTAGAAAACTGGATTAAACCACAAATTCCGGAGGAGGAAGAGCTGGATGAGCGCCTGCATGCAGCGCGCTCTAAGCTGTCTGTGCTTCAGATGCAGATTAAGGAGCATGGACTGCCTGTACTTGTGCTGTTTGAGGGCTGGGGTACTGCAGGAAAGGGCAGTGTGCTCGGTAAGGTAATCAAGAATATTGATCCGCGATTTTTCAAGGTCGCAACCATGGACGAGCCGACAGAGGAGGAAAGACGCAAGCCTTTTTTATATCGGTATTTTGTAAAGATTCCGGCAAAGGGGAAGCTTGAGTTTCTTGATTCGGGCTGGATGGATGAGGTAGTAAAGGACGTACTGCACGACAAGATAGGAGAGAAGGAGTACAAGAAGAAAATTGAAAGCGTGAAGCGCTTCGAGCGACAGCTGACTGACAATGGTTATCTTGTTATGAAATTTTTCTTCCAAATCAGCCGGAAGGAACAAAAAAAGCGTATTGAGGTATTAAAGGAGAATAAGGATACCAGATGGCGTGTCAGTGGAGATGAAGACTGGCAGAATAAGCATTATGACAAGTGTATGCATGTGTTTGACAGATATCTGAATGATACAAATTCGCCTGCAGATCCTTGGTATATAGTTGATGCAAAGAATAGAAAATGGGCTGAGCTTCAGGTGCTGGAGACGCTGGTTAGTGGAATAGAGACAGCACTTAAAAACAGTAATCTTGCTGTGCCGCTGTTACAGAATGTGTTCCCGCTTGAGAAGATTCCAAAGCTTTCTGAGATATCACTTGATAAGGAACTGTCTGAGGAAGAATACAAAAAGGAGCTCAAAAATCTGCAGTCTAAGCTTAGCGAGCTGCATAACAAGCTATACAGGCGAAAGATTCCTGTTGTCATAGCATATGAGGGCTGGGATGCAGCAGGAAAGGGTGGAAATATAAAGAGAATCACAGGGGCGCTGGATCCGAGAGGCTTTGAGGTGCATCCGATTGCAAGTCCGCTGCCAAACGAGAAAGCCAGACACTATCTGTGGAGATTTTGGAATCGTCTTCCTAAGACCGGTCATATAGCTATTTTTGACAGGACATGGTATGGCAGGGTTATGGTAGAAAGACTAGAGGGCTTTTGCAGCGAGAATGAATGGCAGCGTGCTTACAATGAGATTAATGAATTTGAAAAGGAGCTGTCAGACTGGGGTGCTGTCATCATAAAGTTCTGGGTGCAGATTGATAAGGATACACAGCTGGCTCGATTTGAGGAACGCCAGAATACTCCGGAAAAGCAATGGAAGATTACCGATGAGGACTGGAGAAACAGAGAAAAATGGGATCTGTATGAGACTGCTGTAAATGAGATGCTAAAGAAAACCAATACCACTTACGCACCATGGCATGTGCTTGAGTCAAACGACAAGAAATATGCGAGAATCAAGGCTCTTAAGATTGTGATTGATGCGATTGAAGCTGCTTTGGATAATAAAACAAATAAAAAGTAAAGACAGATGTATATAAACAGAGATATGTAAAAAAGAAGCCGGAATAAATCCGGCTTCTTTTAAAGTGTTGGTAAATTAATTTGGGTACAAAAAATGCGCCTCCAGGGGCTCGAACCCTGCACACCCTGATTAAGAGTCAGGTGCTCTACCAAATGAGCTAGAAGCGCAAACATCTGTGTGAATATCTGTGTCACACGGACAAATGATATTATACACAGGGTTTTACAAAAATGCAAGTACTTTTTTTGAAAAATTTAAAAAATTATAAAAAAGACTTTAAAACACTAAGTACTCCGTTTTCCCAGTAAGGCGCACAGGTGTGTTTTGCGGCTGCGATAACTTCCTGGCGGGCATTTGACACGGCGTAGCTTATACCGGCATTTTGAAGCATCTCAATATCATTCAGATTGTCACCGAAACAGCATACTTCGTCCGGGAGCAGGTCGAATCTGTCTATTAGGTATGAGAGTGCAGTCCATTTGCTGACACCCTTTGCGTTGCAGTCTACCCATTCCTTGCCGGCGGCTGCCAGGTGAGCTTTTTTATTCCATGCCGGAATGAAAACCGGTGTACACAGCTCTTCGCATTTGTCGGGATGAAAGACAGTGAATTTGATGATGTCATTTCTGTCAAGCCTTGTGATGTCATCAACCTCACGCATCTCAAAGCCGTATGAATCACGAAGCAGATGAAAGACTGGGCTGCCACCATCCTCTGCAAAGCAGAAATCAGGAGTAGCAGCAAAGTAATCGCATGCAGGCAGCTCATCGCGGACCATCCGGCACATGCCCTTCCATATATCCTCGTCCATAGGATAGGTTTTTAGGATTTCCTTTGGAGTGCGCACGACTGTTCCTCCGTCTGTTATATACAAAAGCTTGTGCTTTATCGGAGCAAACAGCTTAAATTCGCTTGAAAACTGTCTGCCGGAACAGACTACAAATATTATTCCTTTGTCGATGAGCCTGTCGATGACAGACATGTACTCAGGATCTATGAGCAGTGAGCCGTCCTTTACAAGTGTTCCGTCTATATCTGTTGCTATTAGTTTTATCATTATTTATCTCCCCGGGCGTATATCTTTTGAATATTCAACTATATCATTATAAGAAATTATAATCTCATATGCAAGGGACTTATAGTGTATTTATTACTGTTTGTGAAAGAAAAAACAGAACAAAAAAACAGAATATATTGAAAGTTTCCTACTCATATTGTATAGTAGTAATACTGGCTTCATCTTCAATGCGTTGAAGCAATGAAAACTAAGGGGACGATATTTACTATGATAGTAGCACTTATTGAAAAAATTTATTCTTTTTTGTGGGGAGATCTGATACACATTCCACTGCCCGGAGGTGGGAGTGTGGGAATCTCCCTGCTCATAATTCTTTTGATTCCGACAGGAATTTATTTCACTGTAAGGACAAGACTTTTACCAATCAGAATGTTTCCGGACATGATAAAGGCGCTGACAGGTAAAAAGAAAAATAAAGACAGCCTGTCCACGTTCCAGACACTCATTGTCTCTACGGCGACGAGAGTGGGCATGGGTAATCTGGTTGGTGTTGTAGCTGCCATATCAGTGGGAGGCGCAGGTGCGGTTTTCTGGATGTGGATAACAGCCATTATAGGTTCATCCACGGCTTTTGTGGAGGCTACACTGGCACAGCTTCACAAGGAGCCGGATCCATTGTACTCAGGCTATCGTGGAGGTCCGGCGTATTACATACACCATTACTTTGAGGATAAATCAGGCAAAAAGAAAAAACATGTTATTATAGCTGTTTTGTTTGCTATATCCGGACTAATCTGCTGGTGTGGCATAAGTCAGGTGATCAGCAATTCTGTCACATCATCCTTTGAAAATGCATTTGGCGTACCACCTATTTATACTACAATAATCCTGGTGGCAGTGGCTGCTGTAATAGTGCTTAGGAAAAATGCTACGGTAAAGGTGCTTGACATAGTTGTTCCTATCATGGCGGTGTGCTATTTTGCCATAACCATTTTTATCATAATTAAAAATATAGGCATGATGCCATCGGTTTTTTCAAGGATATTTGAGGAAGCCTTCGGTATCAGGCAGGTGGCTGCGGGAGGCTTTGGAGCGGTGCTCATGAATGGTGTAAAGAGAGGTCTTTTTTCAAATGAGGCAGGCTCAGGCTCAGCTCCATGCGCTGCAGCGGCGGCAGAGTGCGATACTCCTGTAAAGGCAGGACTGACGCAGGCGCTCGGTGTATTTATAGATACGATAGTGATTTGCAGCTGTACGGCAATGATCATGCTCACTGCACCGGAGAATATAGTGGCAGGGAAAGAGGGCATGGATTTATTACAGTCAGCTATGAGGTATCATCTTGGAGATTTTGGAGTTATTTTTATAGCAGTCACATTATTTTTATTCAGCTTTTCCACCTTCCTTGGTATACTTTTTTATGCAAGGAGTAATGTTGCGTACCTGTTTGGGGATAACTGGATTTCACAGACCATGTACAAGGTGCTGGCTCTTGTTATGCTGTTTGTAGGCGGTATCGCGGCATACACATTTGTCTGGGATCTCGGAGATGTAGGAATCGGCCTTATGACTATATTCAATACAGGTATTCTCTATCTGATGGGTGGACAGGCAATAAAGGAGCTGCGAGTTTTTGAAGAGAGTAATAAAGCACAAAGCAATAGTCAATGCTCACAGCAGAGTGATAACGTAACGCAATAACAATAGGAGATATATAAATATGAAAAGAGAATCATTTAAATCACGTCTGGGATTTATACTGGTAAGTGCAGGATGCGCTATAGGCATAGGCAATGTATGGCGTTTTCCGTATGTGACAGGTCAAAACGGTGGCGGTATTTTTGTACTGTTTTACCTTATATTTCTGGTATGCATGGGACTTCCGGTGCTTACGATGGAGCTTGCTGTAGGCCGAGCCTGCAGAAAAAGTGCTGTGATGAGCTACAAGGCTCTTGAGAAAGAGGGCAGTAAATGGCATATTCACGGATGGATAGCCATGCTTGGCTGCTACATGCTCATGATGTATTACACAACAGTCTCAGGCTGGATGGTTGCGTATTTCTTTAAATTCCTAAAGGGAGATTTTACATCAGGCATGAATACTGATGACACGGCAGCTGCATTTGGAAACATGCTTGCAGACCCCAAGCAGATGGCTTTCTGGATGATAGTTACGGTTGTGCTTGGTTTTTTGGTGTGCAGCCGTGGTCTGCAGAATGGGCTTGAGAAAATCAGTAAATTTATGATGAGTGCTCTGCTCTTGCTTATCATTGTCCTTGCGGTGCACAGTATCACACTTTCAGGGGCTTTGGAAGGAGTGAAATTCTATCTTGTTCCAAATCTGGATGCGGTCTCTGAAATTGGAATAAAGAATGTCATAACAGCAGCCATGAATCAGGCGTTTTTTACGCTGAGTCTGGGTGTGGCCGCAATGGAGATATTCGGCAGCTATATGGGAAAGGACTGCACTCTTGCAGGTGAGGGTGCCAAAATATGTGCTCTTGATACATTTGTGGCTATAATGTCAGGCCTTATCATTTTCCCGGCTTGCTTCAGCTATGGGGTGGAGGTAGACGCAGGACCAAGCCTTATCTTTATCACTTTGCCAAATGTGTTTGTAAATATGCAGGGAGGCCGCATATGGGGCTGTCTTTTCTTCTTGTTTATGACCTTTGCCAGCTTTTCAACCGTTATTGCGGTATTTGAGAATATCATGTCGTTTGCCATTGATATGTTTGGCTGGTCCAGAAACAAGGCTGCGCTAATAAATGGTGTGATAATACTTATTGCAAGTATGCCGTGTGTACTTGGATACAATGTGTGGAGTAATCTGCACCTCATAGGAGGCAGGGATGTGCTTGACAGCGAGGACTTTATGGTAAGCAATCTGCTTCTCCCGATTGGCTCACTGGTTTATCTGCTTTTTTGTGTGACAAAGTGGGGCTGGGGCTTTGATAAGTATATAGATGAGGCAAATACAGGAGCAGGACTTAAGATTTCAAGGAAGCTTAAGCCGTATTTTCAGTTCATACTGCCGCTTTTAATTTTGTTTATTTTTATCCAGGGATTGATATAGTTACGTATTTTTGAAAATCAGACAGGAGAGTGTAAAATATGTTAGATCAGAATACATTTATAGAGACAGTGCAGAGCGTGGCCGAGATTATCAGGACATCAGCGGAGCCTATTGGCAGAGATGAAATCATGTCTTATTTTAAGGATATGGAGCTTAATAAAGCGCAGGAGGATATGGTATTTGAATTTCTCATCACACCGCATGAGCAGGAGAATGAGAGTGCAGGCGATTATGAGGATGAATCACATGAGGACGAATTACATGGGGATGAATCGTCTGAAAATGCTGCATTGAACAATGTAATTTACTCAGAAGGAGATTCGATGGATGCCATAGCAGGTGGAAAGAATAATAAGGCTGAGCAGGATAATGAGGCTGAGCCTGATATAGACGAGGACAGCCTTATCCCGGATTCACCTATGTTTAGGATGTATCTTGAGGAGCTTGAAGAGATACCTGATTACACAAAGGCCGAGCAGGACGATATGTACAAAAAGCTGCTTGCAGGTGATGAGAGTGTGATACACACTATATCAAATTTCTGGCTCAAAAGTGTGCTTGCCATGGCAAAGAAGCTTGCTGTTACATCAGAGGGCTTTGAGGACGTAGTACAGGAGGGAAACATGGGACTTTTCATGTGCCTTACTGAGCTCTGTGGCTGCGGGGATGAGATAGATATGGAAAAAGAGCTTTTGGATGCCATAGAGGAGTCTATGAAAGAGTGTATCAGGGAGCAGACCGGTGAGGATGAGAGCGAGAATACTGTGGTAGGAAAGGTTTCATTGGTAAACCGTGCAGTGGAGAAACTAAAATCCGATAAGGGTTTCGAGCCGAGCCTTAGTGAGCTTTCAGGCTACACCGGCGTGGATGAGGAAGAGCTTGAAAAGCTTCTGGAGCTTATCAAAAAGGCTGATGTGGAGAAAAATAAACAGGACAGCAAATAATCTGTGTCATTTGTAGATTTGTGTCATATATTAAACCATACCTGAATATATGAAAGGATGGAAAATATATGGCACGATTTACTAATCAGGCACAGCTTCGTTATGGCAACAATGTAGCCAATTCAAATATAGCAGTCGGAGAAATACTGGAGGTGCTTTCTGCTACGAAAACAGCAGTCAAAAACACCTACAATCAAAACGATACAATAACCTATGTGGTGAGCATCGTAAACTCCGGAAATACCGCGATAAACGGTCTGACACTTTCTGACAATCTAGGTGCTTATACCTTTAACACCAACACTCTTGTACCATTAACCTATGTGAATAACACTGCAAAATACTATACAAACGGCACACTCCAGGCAGCGCCTGCAGTAACCCAGGGACCGCCTCTTAGCATAACAGGCATAAGTGTCCCGGCAGGTGGCAATGCAACTGTCATCTATGAGGCAGCGTTAAATGAGTATGCTCCTCTTGGCACAGAGGCATCTGTCACAAACACCGCTACAGTAAGCGGCACAGGAATCACTCCGGTCACAGCAGCAGAGACAGTAAATGCCGAGGCTGCACCAAATCTTGCAATTACTAAGTCAGTAAGCCCTGTTCCTGTGACGGAAAACGGTACACTGACCTATACCTTCAGGATTCAAAACTACGGAAGCGTTGCGGCAACCAATACCACAGGCGTGGTTATAACAGATACATTTGCTCCGGTTTTGAACAATCTTACAGCCGCATTAAACGGCACAGCCTGGACTGCAGCTACAGATTACACTTACAATGAGGCGACTGGCACATTTTCGAGCACTGCAGGTGCAATCACTGTTCCGGCGGCAACCTACACACAGGATAGCACAACCGGAGCGTGGGTTGTCACACCGGGTGAGAGCACACTTGTCATCACCGGAACAGTGTAGCGGCAGAGGTGATTAATTTTAAGAATTGTTTAATTTAAGGGATAAAAGTTGAAATATTGATACTGAATATGTAAAATAAATATAGCTATTTATGAATAAGATGATGAAGATGATCATCGGCAGTTTAAAATGATTAACCGGGGGATAAGATAAATGAATAATGCACAGTTAGTGATAGACGAAGTAAAAAAGGCAGTAAAGGGCAAGGATGATTGTATCATCAAGGCATTTGCTGCCTTTTTGGCAGGTGGACATATACTGCTTGAGGATGTGCCGGGAGTGGGAAAGACTACGCTTGCAGTAGCTTTTTCAAGGGCTATGGCGCTTGTGAATCACAGAGTACAGTTCACTCCGGATGTGCTGCCTGCTGATATACTTGGCTTTTCTATGTATCAGAAGCAGACCGGAGAGTTTGTGTACCGCGAGGGTGCCGTGATGTGTAATCTGTTTCTGGCAGATGAGATTAACAGAACAAGTCCCAAAACACAGTCTGCGCTCCTGGAGGTTATGGAGGAAGGAAATGTTACTGTGGATGGAATAAGCAGGAAGGTCCCGGAGCCGTTTATAGTGATGGCCACTCAAAATCCAAAGGGCAGCGCCGGTACACAGCTGTTGCCGGAGTCACAGCTTGACAGGTTTATGATATGTATGAGCATGGGATATCCTTCGCATGATGCAGAGGTGGATATCGCAAAGGGCAAAAGTGTGAAGGCTGATGAGTATACGATAAAGCCTGTTATGAATGCACAGGGACTTGTTGAGATGCAGGGAGAGGTCGAGCAGGTATTTATCCATGACAGTATTTACTCGTACATTGTGGATCTGGTTGATGCGACAAGGACAAGTCCGTACATTGAGCTGGGAGTGAGTCCGAGAGGTACGATTGCGTGTGTTAGGATGGCAAAGGCATATGCGTATCTGAGTGGGCGAAGCTATGTCATACCATCTGATGTGGTTTCTGTATTTGCGGATGTGACAAAGCACAGAATCGTGCTAAATACCAAGGCGAGAGTATCACATGTATCAGAGCTTTCAGTGATAGATGAGATACTAAAGGCTGTTAAACAGCCGACAACTTATGTGAAAAAGGCAGGTAATCGTGATTAGTTTTTTGATAGGAATAATTACTGCAGCTGTAGTTTTTTATATGTCGATGATATACGGTAATGCTGCGCTGGCACTGCTTGGCTGCTTTATGTGTGTGTTTATGGTGCTGACATTTATAGCATTGCTTGTAAAGGCGCATCGGGCAGTGGCAGCTATAAACATTCCGATAGCTATCGCCACACAGGGCGAGAGTATCAGGGTGAGTCTTTCCTGCCGGCTGAAGGAGGCAGGCTTCGATGGTGTAAAATACCGTGTAACGGTGAAAAATAATTTATCCGGCGAAAAAAGTACAAAATGGCTGTCAGGAGGCAGTGATTTTTTGTACAGCGTAAACCTATGCGGCAATTATGAATTTGAGCTTGTAAGGATAAAGCTATATGATTTTTCGAGGCTTTTTTATGTCACGAAAAGAGTTAAAAAATATGCAAATGTTGAGGTGATGCCGCAGATTGATGAGATTCCTGTGAGGATAACGGACAGAGTAAGAAATTTCTTTGGGGATTCTGATATCTATGATGATTTAAGACCGGGATATGATCCGTCGGAGCTGTTTGATGTCAGAGAGTTTCAAAACGGTGACAGGCTGCAGAGTGTGCACTGGAAGCTTTCTGCAAGGACTGATGAGCTGATGGTAAAGGAGAACAGCCTGCCAAAGGCATGTGCGGTGGCCATAGTAGCAGATTTAAGAGGAATAAAGAAGGGCAGACAGGCGGATGCTTTTATGAAGCTTCTTGTCTCGCTTTCTTTTTCGCTTATGGATCAAAAATGCTCTCATTATGTGGCGTGGTATGATACCGCCATAAACGATATTGTGAGAGCCAGAGTGGATGACGAGGAGGGCTTTTACATATTTTTGAACAGTTTTCTTAAAATAAAGCCGGATACAAAAAATGATGCACTTTTTTTGTATGAGGAAAAGTACCGGGCAGAAAAGCTTGTGTGTCTGCTTAGTGTGGACGGAAGACTTCAGATAAAAAGGGGAGAGGAGATAGTTGGCAGAGCGGATGAAAAAAACGAGATTGTCATTTAGGAAAAGCAGATGGCAGAGATCTGACACAAATGAGATAAAGCCTGATTATAATAATGCATTTACAGTGCTTGGGGTCCTGCTTACTGAACTTGCCAATGCAGCTGCAGCAGTATTTCTTACGGTGTGTGCAGTGTCTGTTGTGAATACGACTGTTTCACATGTGAGATGCCCATATTATGTGTATGTGTGGCTGTTTATTTTTTCGGTGATAAGCGGCTTTATAAACAGGCTTACATCGCTTGACACAAGAAAATGGGTGCGCCATGCGATAAATACGGGGCTGCTGCTTGTATTTGTGCTTGGAGTGTTTATTGCAAACTGGCAGGCAGCAGAGCATATAAAAGACGGCTTTTTGTATGTAAAGGGCAGGTATCTTGAGATAATAAATGTGTACTATGGTACTTCATTTGTCTGTCCAAAGGGCGATAAAGCCTATGCGGGGGCATTTGTTGGCTTTGTATCGTTTATAGTTATGCTTTTTCTGGTGACACTGGCGGTTCAAATTAAAAGAAGACGCATGCTCACATTATTTCCAACGCTTATGCTTGCGGTACAGCTGTGCATAGGCAAAAGCCCAAGTGTCAGTGAGGTTGTTATGCTCACGCTGTGTACACTCTGGTGTCTTATCGCAGATGGCAACGCACGCACAGTGGCAGGATATGATGTAAATGGCAGTGCACAGGGCAATGAGGCTTTAAGGATAGCGGCGGCGTTTTTATACATGGCGGCGGTGTCTGCAGTACTTTTCATATGTGTATTTTCATTTAAACCTCTTGCTGATACACTTGCCGATAAAAAGCCACAGATGCTTGCCTTTCAAAAGGATTTGGAGGGCAGCGTAAAATCATTCTTCAGCGTGGGGATTGATTTACAGGATGGCACGGTTAGTAATCACTATCCAAGCTACAGTGAAAAAACAGTGATGACGGTAGAAGCAAAGGCAGGAGTACCTTCTAATATTTATCTGAGAAGCTTCTACGGTGATACCTATGAAAATGGCAGATGGATTAAAAAGTCTGATTTTTCCGGGATGGAAAAAGAGTATCATGATGCTTCAAGGATGACAGCCTGGCAGACTACAATCGGATTAGCAACGCTGCTTGATGGTTATTATGATGATGAGACCAATCCGGCCACCGAAAAGTATACAATCACGATGGAGAAGCTTTCCACCAAATACGCCTATTTACCGTACTGTATAGACCCATACAGTATAGATGCCAAGGGTGATATAGATTTTGACGAAGACTTTTTTATTACAAAGGATAAAGGAACAAAGACTATCGAGGTGTCGGCGTGTCCAGGCTTTTTCGATGGTAGTCTGGAAATGTCTATCCTTGAGCCGGAGCAGCCTCTTGAGGTCAACAATGATTTTTATGCGGCATACAATAATTATGTAATGGAAAACTATACTGCAAAGCAGGGCGGTGACGGAATTGTTGCGGAAGATGCAAAGTGGCTTCTTAGGACAGGACAGCTCACAAGCAATATGATGTACACAGGCTATATAAGAGAAAATGATGCTAACAGGATTGCGGCAGCACAGCTGGTGCAGCAGTTTCTGACATCGAAAGCTTTTAAGTACAGCAAAAATCCTCCCTCCACAGGCGGTAAGGATGTGGTTGAAAATTTTCTCTCAAATAGCAGACAGGGCTTTTGTGTGCATTTTGCATCGGCTGGCACGATGATACTCAGACAGATGGGCGTTCCATGCCGCTATGTAAGCGGATACTGTGCAAAGGAGGACAGCTTCAAATCCGGTAAAAATGATGAGGATATATGTGAGGTGAAGGATTCGCAGTCGCATGCCTGGGTTGAAATATATCTGGATGATTTCGGATGGATTCCGGTGGAGATGACACCGGGATATTTTGAGTATGTGACAGGTGAGAATCCGTTTGACTATATTGGTGTCAACGGAAAGAAAACAAACACCGGTGCTGCTTATAATGATAGTGAGCATATGAATGATACTGCGGCAGATGAAGATGCTGCAAATGAAGATACAAAAAATACAGATGCAGAAAATGATGACACAGCAAAAGATGATACATCAAAAGCTGCAGCAAACAGTACATCAGGTGATGGCAGTGAGAATGCTTATGGTTCACAGCCAGGTGCGGATAAACGTACAGATGCTCAGAACTTAAAAACGAGACCTCATATACCACCGGTGATTTTAAAAACCTCACTCTGTGTGATTTTTCTGACTGCACTTACAGCCATCATAGTTTATATCAAAAGGCGAAGAAATATTTTGTGGGAAGCAAGACTTGCAAAAAGGGTGAAAAAAGGCCGTTACAGCAGGGTAGCAATAATGATAAACAACCGCATCTACAAAGGACTGGGACATCCTTCAAAGAACAGGACAGATGAGCTTTATCTGGCTAACCTTAAGGAAAAATACTGCGGACCGGATTATTGCGGAATCCACTGGGACGAGTACATGCGCATCATACAAAAGGCTGTGTATTCATCAGAGGGCATCACGGGGGAAGAATGCTTTATGGTGATGGAAACATGGAGGCGTCTGGAGAAAAAAGACATTAGACATAATTCACAAAAAAACATGTATAAAAACAGCATGATTAACAAAAAATAAATTCGTTGGGAAAATTGTGTTGAAATGATAAAGCTTCTGTGATATAAACTTTAACAGACGTGTTACTTTTAGGAAGGCATTTGTCGTACATAACTTTTAACAGGGTTAGTGTATGATAGGTGCCTCCTTTTTGTCGCTGGAGCAAAAAAGAATGATAGGTGCAAATCGGTACATACCCTGCATTTATAGGAGGAAAAGCTCATGAAAGACAAAATTTTTGGTGTCCTGCAGAGAGTAGGACGAAGCTTCATGCTTCCAATCGCAATCCTTCCGGTAGCAGGCTTGCTTTTAGGACTCGGAAGCTCATTTACCAACACCACAACAATTGAGACCTATGGTTTACAGTGGCTGCTCGGAGATAAGACTATACTCCATGCACTTCTTGTAATCATGAATGCGGTCGGAAGTGCCATATTCGATAACCTTCCGCTCATTTTTGCGGTCGGAGTAGCAATCGGAATGGCAAAGAAGGAAAAAGAGGTGTCAGCACTTTCAGCAGTCATAGCATACTTTGTTATGAATGTATCAATCAATGCGATGCTCAAGATTTCCGGAAAAATCCTTGCAGACGGAAGCATTGCAAAGGATGTGCTTGATGGAACCATCACATCAGTATGTGGTATCCAGTCATTGCAGATGGGTGTGTTTGGCGGAATTATTGTAGGACTGGGAGCGGCAGCACTGCACAACCGTTTCTACAAGATTGAGCTGCCGAATGCATTGTCATTTTTCGGTGGAACAAGATTTGTGCCTATCATCTCAACCGTGGCATATCTGTTTGTAGGAATCCTAATGTATTTTATCTGGCCGACAGTGCAGAACGGAATCTATGCACTCGGCGGAGTGGTGACAGGAACAGGATATTTCGGAACACTTCTCTTTGGTATTATAAAGAGAGCTCTTATTCCATTCGGACTGCACCATGTATTTTACATGCCGTTCTGGCAGACAGCAGTCGGTGGAACGATGGAGGTTGCAGGACATATGGTTGAGGGTGGACAGAACATCTTCTTCGCACAGCTTGCTGACTCTGCAAATATCGCACATTTCAGTGCCGATGCCACAAGATATTTCTCGGGAGAGTTCATTTTCATGATTTTCGGTCTTCCGGGAGCAGCACTTGCAATGTATAAATGTGCAAAGCCGGAAAAGAAAAAACAGGCAGGAAGCCTTTTACTTTCTGCAACACTTGCATGTATGTTTACAGGAATCACAGAGCCTCTTGAGTTCTCATTCCTTTTCGTAGCACCGGCTCTCTTTGCAGTACAGGTAGTGCTCGCAGGAAGCGCATACATGATAGCACATATTTTAAACATCGCTGTAGGACTTACTTTCTCAGGAGGATTACTTGATTTCTTCCTGTTTGGTATATTGCAGGGAAATGAAAAGACAAGCTGGATGCTCGTGATTCCGGTGGGAATAGTATATTTCTTACTGTATTACTTTATTTTCAGCTTCCTTATAAAGAAGTTTGATTTCAAGACTCCGGG
>ENA-ORIJ01000842-ORIJ01000842.1-human-gut-metagenome-genome-assembly--contig:-NODE-842-length-15285-cov-8.38194_pt1 | contig 15285 bp, 14 predicted proteins | sample MGYA00243030_ERZ508746 | MGnify/ENA primary metagenome ERZ508746 (study PRJEB26277, sample SAMN04329826) | human gut metagenome | biome: human-associated habitat | host: Homo sapiens | place: USA... | reverse complement strand
GGAAGTGGCTTGGGTGGCCGGTCTGCTGGCAGGCGAGATGGGCGTGAACGTCACGCTGGCCCGCCGTGCCGGTCTGCTGCATGATATCGGCAAGGCCCTTGACCACGAGATCGAGGGCAGCCATGTCCAGATCGGTGTGGATATCTGCCGCAAGTACAAGGAAAACACCCAGATCATCCATGCCATTGAGGCCCACCACGGCGATGTGGAGCCCAAGACCCCGCTGGCCTTTATCATTCAGGCCTGCGATGCCATCAGCGCCGCACGTCCCGGTGCCCGCCGCGAGAACGTGGAGAGCTATGTCAAGCGTCTGGAAAATCTGGAGGAGATCTCTTCCAGCTTTGAGGGCGTGGAGCAGGCCTTTGCCGTTCAGGCCGGCCGCGAAGTCCGCATCATGGTCAAGCCCGATGTCATCAGCGATGATCAGGTCATCCTGCTGGCCCGCCAGATCGCCAAGAAGATCGAGGATACCCTCGATTATCCCGGCCAGATCAAGGTCAACGTCATCCGCGAGAGCCGCGCCATCGAGTACGCGAAGTAAGATCAGAACCAGGAGGAGCCCGTTGTGTTCGTACAGCGGGCTCCTTTTTTGTCTGTGAGCCTCTCGGGCGCGTCGTGTCAGATCTCCGGGCAGCCACTACGTCAAGTGCACAGACGCAGAGTTTGCCCAGTGGTGCAGGTAGACCATATCCTCCCAGCAAATGCAAAGCGCCCCCGCTCACCGGTGTTTCCGGCAGGCGGGGGCGCTGCTTTTTGTAGGAAGTTCAGAAGGTCAGCCGCATCTGGTACCACACCACGCCGCCGTGGGTGGAGCCGGAAACGCCTTCGCTGACAAAGCCGAAGCCGGCGTAATAGTGCACGAGCCTGTCCTTGCAGGTGAGCACCAGCCCCCTGCGGCCCTGAGCCTTTGCATCGGCGATGGCCCGGCGGAGCAGCTGCCCGGCCAGGCCCTGCTTCCGGTATTCGGGCAGGGTATTCACCCCAAAGATCATCTGCCACGCCCCATGGGCATCGTGCAGGGAAGCGTCAGCGTACATCTCGTCTGTCAGGTCGGGGGTATCGGTCACAAAGCCGTCCACAAAGGAGACGAGCTTCTCGTCCTCGAACAGCAGCCAGAAGTGGTCGGCGTAATGGGCCAGCCGCCCGGCAAATTCTTCTTTTGTGGCCGCCTCCGCAGCCGGGAAGCAGGCCGCCTCCACGGCGGCAATGGCATCCAGATCTTCAAAGGTGGCAGTGCGAATCTTTTGCATAGTCATTCTCCAGAGTTTGATTTATTGAGCTGAGTATACCACATCATCCCGCAAAGCGCCAGCAAAACAAAAAGAACCACTTAGTCTTTGCAAATAACCTTTGAACCTTCACCATCAATTACAATTCCCTGACGGTTGTTAATTGGGCATAGATTCAAATCCGAAAACTCAGTCATTATTTTCTCGGTAACTTTCTTAAATGGTGCTGTAAGATAATGCGGAAGAACATAGAAATCAATCAAATCAAGCCCTGCATCATCTTCTTGTGAGTAGTCCTCCGGCTTTTCATCCATTTGCTCGATATATTGGATGCTTGGAGCGCATATAATCGCACCTGCCGATTCACCGATCATCAGTTTTCCCTTTGCCAATTCTTTCTTCAACAGCTCATCCGTTCCCGTTTTACGGAGCTGGTCTATAAGGAAAAAAGAATTTCCGCCGGTAAAATATATCACATCCGCATCTTCAAAAACAGACTGTATCGTTGAATAAGCCTCCGTTGAAATATCAATTTCAGTTACGATTGCTCCCAACTTTTTGAATAATTTTCGAGCCGAGCCGACATAACCGGTGTAGCCTTCACGCAGCGAAGCTGTTGGAATAAATGCGACTTTTTTATTTTCAATTTCTTCCTTTATCAGACTTCCTACACTTGAAAAGTGCGAACATAAAAACAGTTTCATCAATATTCTCCTTTATATATAAATTCGCGTTTGTGGAGCGAAGCAGAACAATGAAAGCCCCAGTGGGGCTTTTAAGCGACAGAACGGTCTTGCGTAGCAAGATGGAGGGGCTTTGCCCCGACAAGTTCCGAGTTGTTGAACTAAGCCGAGTATACCACACCATCCCGCAAAGCGCCAGCAAAACAAAAAGAACCACCGATTGAAGTCGATGGTTCTTTTCTGCGGGTGGAGGATGATCCATCCGGGACTTCACTTCTCAAGCTCCTGCGAGTTTCCGAAGTGCTCTTGTTGGAGTACGCCTGCTCCAAACCCTGCCAGGAACGAGTACGGCAAACTGGAAGTTGTCTGCTTAGTTCATTATTTCAATCATTTGCTCAATAAACCGTTCAGCGTCTTCCATATTATAAGTTTTTTCATTGATGACAACTTTCCCTGATGATGTCGCAAATACACTGTTGATCAGCAAATCATCATCATACACATAAATAGAAAGTGTTTTGTTCCCTAAATCGGATGTAGACCCATTTGAAAATAGTGTACCTACTGTTCTCCTGTAAGTATATTTATCTAACAGAGATAGAATGGCATTCTTTTGGTCTATGGTAATATCCTGGTAATTCACAGAATCAATGTATGCCTCACCATTTTCTACTCCAATCTGGCTGTATATCATTTTCATCTGGTTGTCAGCCTCTGCAACATCTGAAAGTGATAAAGGCTTGAAATATACGATACAGCAAATTAAAAATGCAATCACAATTACTATAGGGCATAACATTTTCTTTTTCATACACAATATCTCCAAATTCCGAGTTGTTGAACTAAGCCGAGTATACCACACCATCCCACAAAGCGCCAGCAAAACAAAAAGAACCACCGACCGAAGTCGATGGTTCTTTTCCACGAGTGGACGGTACAGGACTCGAACCTGTGACCTCCTGCACGTCAAGCAGATGCTCTACCAGCTGAGCTAACCGTCCATATTCTGTTTGTGCCGCAATCAGCTTGATTATGATATCATACCGCCGGGCAAAAAGCAAGCCCTTTTTTGAAAATTCTGCAAACTTTTTGATGCCTGGTTTGCCGGAAATGGAAAATCAGCCGCCCAGCGCACATTTTGTAAACCGCCCCAAGGTGTTTCCGTTGCCCTGAACGCCGGTTTGTGGTATAATACATTGATTATAATAGGAAAGGTATCGCAGAATGAGAGTTTTGGGCATCGACCCGGGTTACGCCATCGTGGGCTGGGGCGTTTTGGACTATGCGGGCAACCGGTTTGCACCGGTGGATTTCGGGGCCGTGTGCACCGATGCCGGGGTGCCGTTTGAGCAGCGGCTGGACGAGGTCTACACTGGCATCCGGGAGGTCATTGAGCGGACACAGCCCGAGGTGCTTGCCATCGAAAAGCTGTTCTACCAGCACAACCAGACCACCGTCATCGGCGTAGCCGAGGCGCGCGGGGTCATACTGCTGGCGGCGGCGCAGGCGGGGCTGCCCATCTACGAGTACACCCCCATGCAGGTCAAGCAGGCGGTCACCGGCTACGGCAAGGCCGTGAAAAAGCAGGTGCAGGAGATGACCCGCATCCTGCTGCATCTGCCTGCTGTGCCCAAGCCCGATGATACCGCCGATGCACTGGCCATGGCCATCACCTTCTGCCATACCAACGGCAACCAGCTGAACCGCTTTGCAAGAAGGGGCGTTGGGCCGATTTAGTTGTTGTTATTCGTGTATAAGGGAAGGCTTCCCTTTGTACAACCTCTCAGTCTCACTTTGTTCGACAGCTGCCCTAGCAGGGGAGCCTCTGGCGAAGAGGAAGAGCTGCCAGCTATGCCAAGGCCTCCCCTATTAGGGGAGGTGGCATTGCGGAGCAATGACGGAGAGGTTGGACAGGAGCGGAGCTGACCGAAAAGGGAAAACACTTTATGATCTACTCTTTAACTGGAAAAATCATCAAAAAGACCCTGAACGCTGTGGTGGTGAGCTGCGGCGGGGTGGGCTACTATGTACAGTGCCCGACCAGCGTTGCGGGCGCACTGCCCGGGGTGGGCCGGGAAGCTACCCTTTACACCGTGATGAGCGTGACCGAAAATGACATCAGCCTGTACGGCTTTGCCACCGAGGAGCAGCAGAGCTGTTTTGAGCTGCTGACCGCCGTTTCCGGTGTGGGCCCAAAGGTGGGCCTTGCCATTCTCAGCGTCATGGAGCCTGACCGGGTGGCGCTGGCGATCTCGGCGGGCGACCACAAGGCCTTCAAGGCAGCATCCGGCGTGGGCCCCAAGCTGGCCCAGCGCATCGTGCTGGAGCTGAAGGATAAGGTGGCAAAGGGCTTTGTGGATGGCATCAACCTCGAGGATGTGGGCGCGGCCACTGCCGCCCCCGCCGCACAGGGAGCCGGGCAGGCCATTGCGGCGCTGGTCTCGCTGGGGTACAGCCAGAGCGAAGCAGCCCTGGCCGTTTCCAAGATCGACGCAAGCCTTCCCGTGGAAGAGATTATCAAGCTGGCCCTGCGGGGCATGGCAGGCAGGAGGTAATCCATGCAGGACGAAACCGCGCTCTATGGCGCAAAAATGATGCAGCCCGGCGTAACGGCGGCGGACAACGAGGAAAACAGCCTTCGCCCGCAGCATCTGGAGGACTACATCGGGCAAGACAAGGTCAAGCAGAACCTGAAAATCTATCTGGAAGCCGCCAAGCGGCGCGGCGAGCCTATGGATCACATCCTGCTCTATGGCCCTCCGGGCCTGGGCAAGACCACGCTGGCGGGCATCATCGCCAACGAGATGGGGGTGCAGATCCGCATCACCAGCGGCCCTGCCATTGAGAAGCCCGGCGACCTTGCCGCCCTGCTGACCAATCTGCAGGAGGGCGATGTGCTCTTCATTGATGAGATCCACCGCCTGTCCCGGCAGGTGGAGGAGGTGCTCTACCCGGCGCTGGAGGATTACGCGCTGGATATTATGATCGGCAAGGGCCCCAGCGCCCAGAGCATCCGGATCAACCTGCCCCGCTTCACGCTGGTGGGCGCTACCACCCGTGCGGGCCAGATCACCGGCCCCCTGCGGGACCGCTTCGGTGTGCTGCTCAAGCTGGAGCTGTACAGCCCCGATGAGTTGAGCCGGATCATCCAGCGCTCGGCGGGCATCCTCGACCAGCCCATCACCCCGGAGGGCGCTTACGAGCTGGCCAAATGCAGCCGGGGCACCCCCCGCGTGGCAAACCGCTTCCTGAAGCGTGTCCGCGACTTTGCCACCGTGCTGGGGGATGGCATCATCGACCGGGATGTTTCCCTGATGAGCCTGAAGCGGATGGACGTGGACGCGCTGGGTCTGGACGAGCTGGACCGCAGCCTGCTCCGCGCCATCATTGAGATGTACAACGGCGGCCCTGTGGGCCTGGAAACGCTGGCGGCGGCGCTGGGCGAGGAGGCCGTGACGCTGGAGGACCTGTGTGAGCCCTACCTGATGCAGATGGGCTTTCTGACCCGCACCCCCCGTGGCCGCTGTGCCACCCGCCTTGCCTATGAGCACCTGGGCCTGAAAGCCCCCGAGACCGGAAGCCCGGAGGACAACGGCCAGCAGAGCCTGTTCTGAGCCGTTTGAAGAGAGAAAGGAGGACGCTTATGCGCCCTGCAGATAGTTGGAAAGATTACGAGCTGCTGGATGCCACCGGCGGCAACCGCCTGGAGCGCTGGGGAGAGACTATCCTCATCCGGCCCGACCCGCAGGTGGTGTGGAAAACCGAGAAGCAGAGCCCGCTCTGGGCCAAGGCCGATGCCATCTACCACCGCTCCAATCAGGGGGGCGGAGAGTGGGAGTACCGCCGCCGTCTGCCTGAGAAGTGGAAGATCTCCTGCGGTGAGGGCGAGGACAAGCTGACCCTCATCGTCAGCCCCACCGGTTTCAAGCACACCGGCGTGTTCCCGGAGCAGGCGGTCAACTGGGCGTGGTACCAGCAGAAGATCCGCGCCGCGAACCGCCCGGTGAAGGTGCTGAACCTGTTCGGCTACACCGGCGGCGCTACGCTGGCTTGCGCCGCTGCCGGTGCTACCGTCTGCCATGTGGATGCCTCCAAGGGCATCGTGGCATGGGGCAAGGACAACGCCGTGGCAAGCGGCCTGACCGACAAGCCCATCCGCTGGCTGGTGGACGACTGCGCCAAATTCGTGGCGCGGGAAAAGCGCCGGGGCAACACCTACGATGGCATCATCATGGACCCGCCCAGCTACGGCCGCGGCCCCGGCGGCGAGATCTGGAAGCTGGAGGACTGCATCTACGAGCTCATCAGCCAGTGCGAGGAAGTGTTGAGCGATACGCCCCTCTTTTTTGCGGTCAACAGCTATACCACCGGCCTGTCCCCCGCGGTCATGGAGTATATGCTCAAGACCACGCTGGTGCCACGCTTTGGCGGCAAGACCAGCTGTGATGAGATCGGCCTGCCCGTTTCCGCCACCGGCGGCGTTGTGCCCTGCGGCGCAACGGCCATTTGGGAAGAATGAACTCCCTCAGTCACGGCTGTCGCCGTGCCAGCTCCCTCGGGGAGGGAGCCTTTGGCATGGCGGGAACGTTGACCGTTTGCCGGAAAACTTCTCGGTTGCGCCAGAGGCCCCATCTCAGAGGGGGCTGTCTGCGAAGCAGACTGGGGGAGTGTCCTGACGGCAGCCATTCTGAAAAAATGAAGAAGAACCAAGAATGGGGTACAGCCCTTTTGAGAAGGGCGCACCACCGGAAAGAGAAAACCTATGGAAGAAACGATTTTAACTGCGAAAGATCTGAAGTTCCGCTATGACCCGGAACAGCCGGACTACGCCCTGAACGGCGTGTCGGCTGAGGTGAAGCGGGGCGAATTTGTGGCAGTGCTGGGGGCCAACGGCTGTGGAAAATCCACGCTGGCCAAGCACTTCAACGCCATCCTTCTGCCGGAGAGCGGCACTGTGCTGGTGGAGGGGATGGACACCAAAGACGAGGACAAGATCTACGATATCCGCCAGACCGTGGGCATGGTGTTCCAGAGCCCGGACAACCAGATCGTTGCCACCGTGGTGGAGGAAGATGTCGCCTTTGCGCTGGAAAATCTGGGCGTGCCGCCGGAAGAGATGCGCCGCCGCGTGGATGAAGCGATGAAGATGGCGGGCATCTATGAATACCGGGAGCGTGCGCCCCACAACCTGTCCGGCGGCCAGAAGCAGCGCGTTGCCATTGCGGGCGTGGTCGCCATGCGGCCCGACTGTCTGATCCTGGACGAGGCCACCGCCATGCTTGATCCCCGGGGCCGGGAGCAGGTGATGCAGACCATCCACCATCTGAACAAGAACATGGGCATCACGGTGGTGTCCATCACCCACTATATGGAAGAAGCTGCTCAGGCCGACCGCGTGCTGGTGATGAGCAAGGGCAATGTGGTCATGGAGGGCACCCCGAAAGAGGTGTTCAGCCAGACCGAAAAGGTGCGTGCCCTGCGGCTGGATGTGCCGCAGGCTGCCGAGCTGCGGGATGAGCTGGTCAAGGCCGGCATCCCCATGCCCGAGGGCATCATCGACACCGGCGCGTGCGCACAGGCTCTGTATGAGCTTTTGAAGTAAAGGAGGGGACGGAAGATGGGAAGCATTATCAAAGTAGATCACCTGAGTTATGTCTATAACCCGGGAATGCCCAATGCCGTCACCGCGCTGGATGACGTGAGCTTTGAGGTGGAAGAGGGAGACTTTGTGGGCATCATCGGTGCCACCGGCTCCGGCAAGAGCACCCTCATCACCCACATGAACGGCCTGAACAAGCCCACCAGCGGCCACATCATCATCGATGGCCGCGACCTGTGGGCAGAGCCGGAAAAGATTCGGGAATTCCGTTTCCTCACCGGTCTGGTGTTCCAGTACCCGGAGTACCAGCTGTTTGAGGAGACATGCTATAAGGATATCGCCTTTGGCCCCAGAAACATGGGGCTGGACGAGGCCGAGATCGACAGGCGGGTGCATGAAGCAGCGGACTTTGTCGGCCTGGATGAGGCGCTGCTGCAGCGCAGCCCCTTTGAGCTGTCCGGCGGCCAGAAGCGCCGGGTGGCCGTGGCGGGTGTGATGGCCATGAAGCCCCGCATTCTGGTGCTGGATGAGCCTGCCGCCGGTCTGGACCCCGAGGGCCGGGACGAGATCCTGTCTGAGGTCAAGGAGTACCACAAAAAGACCGGCACCACCGTGCTGCTGGTCTCCCACAGCATGGAGGATATTGCCAAGTACGCCGACCGTGTGCTGGTGATGAGCAACAAGAAGATCGCCATGTACGACACCGTGGAGAACGTGTTTGCCCGTGCGCCCGAGCTGCTGGCGCTGGGCCTGAGCGTGCCGCAGGTCACAAAGATCTTCCTCAAGCTGCGGGAGATGGGTGTGGATGTCCCGGCGGATGTTTACACTGTGCCCTATGCCGTCAAGATGATTTTGGAAGCCAAGAAGCGCCGGGACGCAGGCGAAAGCCTTGTGCTGCCCCGTGTGGATGCAAAGAAGGGGGGCGCTGCCACATGCTGAGAGATATCACCATCGGCCAGCACTTCCCGGGCGACAGCCTTGTGCATAAGTTCGACCCCCGCATGAAGCTGGTGCTGACCATCGTCTACATCATCCTGCTGTTTGCCGCGTCCAACCCGCTGGGCCTGACGCTGTCCCTTGTATTCCTTGTGGCCATGTACGGCGTGGCGAAGATCCCCTTCAAGCTCATCACCAAGAGCCTGAAGCCCATTTTGCCCATCATCCTCTTTACCGCGGTGCTCAACCTCTTCTTTGTTTCGGGCGAGGGCGAGCCGCTGGTGCACTTCTGGGTGCTGAACATCTACGCCGAGGGCCTGCGCTATGCCATCCTGATGGCGGTGCGCGTGATGGCACTGATCGCGGGCACCAGCCTCCTGACCTATACCACCAGCCCCATTGTGCTGACAGATGCCATCGAGCAGCTGCTCAAGCCTTTGGGCAGGCTGCACTTCCCGGTGCATGAGCTGGCTATGATGATGAGCATTGCCCTGCGGTTTATCCCGACCCTGATCGAAGAGACCGACAAGATCATGAACGCCCAGAAAGCCCGTGGTGCCATGCTGGACAACGGCTCCATGATGGAGCGCGTCAAGGCGCTGGTGCCGGTGCTCATCCCGCTGTTCATCTCGGCCTTCCGCCGCGCCGATGAGCTGGCCATGGCCATGGAGTGCCGCTGCTACCGCGGCGGTGATGGCCGCACCCGTCTGAAGGTGCTGCGCTGCACCCGGCAGGATTATATCGATCTGGCGGTGTGCATCGTCTGCTTTCTGGTGATCCTGAGCTCGAGACTGGTGTTCCCGAATTTTTAAAAACTCCCCCAGTCGCCTGCGGCGACAGCCCCCTCGAGGAGGGGGCCTTATAGCCTCCCTCTTTGAGGGAGGTGGCACGGCAAAGCCGTGACGGAAGGAGTTCCATGCAGAACTATTTACTGACCCTTGCCTACGACGGCACCAACTACTGCGGCTTTCAGGTGCAGCCCAACGGGCGGAGCGTGGCCCAGACCTTTCAGGATGGGCTGGAAGCGGTGCTCCACAGCCGCCCCGATATCAAGGGGTGCAGCCGCACCGATGCCGGGGTCCACGCGCTGGGCTTTGCGCTGAACTTCCACGCGGAGACCCGCATCCCCCCCGAAAAGCTGCCGCTGGCCATCAACCAGCACCTGCCCCCGGATATCCGGGTGCTGTGCGCCCGGGTGGTGCCGGAGGAGTTCCACGCCCGCTATGCCGCCCATACCAAGACCTACCTGTACCGCATCCACAACCACCCCATCGATTCGCCTTTTGATGAAAAATATTACACCCGGGTGCCCCGGCGGCTGGATGTGGATGCCATGCAGAGGGCGGCGGAACAGTTTGTGGGAAAGCACGATTTTCTGGCCCTGTGCGCGGCGGGTTCCTCTGCTGCTGCCCACGGTGATACCGTGCGCACCATCACCGACTGCCATGTGACCCGGAAGGGCGACGAGGTGGACATTGAGGTGACAGCGGACGGCTACCTCTATAACATGGTGCGCATTCTGGCAGGCACCCTGTGTGAGGTGGGTGCGGGCCGGATGCAGCCCGATGCCATCCCCGGCATCCTTGCCAGCCGGGACCGCAGCCAGGCCGGGCCGACGCTGCCCGCGAAAGGGCTATTTTTGGAGAAGGTGGACTACGACCTATGAGAAAAAATCGCAACCGTCCGGAGAGTGACGAGCCGCTTTCGGAAGGGCGGGTCGAATATCTGGAAGCTGCCCGCCAGCGTGTGCGGAACCGGCGCATCCGCCGCACGGCGGTGCTGCTGGTGCTGCTGACGGCGGTGGTGCTGTTTGCCACCGGCATCGCGGGCAGCTCGGTGGCGGCCCTGAAGGACCTGACCGATACGGCCCGCATTGCCCTGCTGCCCGGCTCCGGCTGGCCCCAGCAGACCGGTGTGGCCGAGCTGGAGCAGATGGCCCCCCTGACCGGCAGCTTTGTGGAGCTGGGGGACGAGGGCTGTGTGGTCTGGTCGCGCACCGGCAAAAAGCTGAACAGCATCCAGAGCGGCTATGCCCGCCCGGCGCTGGCCGCGGGCAAGACCCGCTTTGTCCTCTACAACCGCTCCGGAAATGAGCTGCGGGTGGAGAGCCGTACCCAGAACCTTTACACCAAGCAGCTGGAAAACAGCATTTTCCTCTGCGCCATGTCGGACAACGGCACGCTGGCTGTGGTCACGGAGGACCAGACCAGCATGGCAAAGCTGCTGGTATACAGCCCCTCCATGGAGCAGCAGCTCAGCTGGAGCATGACCTCCAACGACGGCACCCCCCTGCGGATGACCTTTTCCCCCGACAGCCGGAAGCTGGCGGCGGCAGCCGTCACCGTCAGCGGGGGACAGGTGATGACCAACCTCTACCTCATCAATCTGGCATCGGGCGATCCCGTCAGTCTGGTGAATCAGGGCGGTGTGCCCCAGTGGCTGGGGTGGACCTCTGCTTCCACGATCCTGGCTGTCTACGATACCAGGGCCGTGCTCTACAATGCGGGCGGCGGCGAGCGTGCGGTCTATGATTTTGCGGGCACGGAGCTGAAGGATGTTTCGGTGGACGCGGCAGGCAATGTGGCCCTGCTGCTGGCATCGGGGCAGGTCTCTCAGGCTGTGACGCTGGACAAAAACCTGAACGTCCAGTTCAGCGCCGCTGTCTCGGCGGCAAATTCCATTGTCCGGGCGGGGAACCTGTTCTATCTGCTGGCCGATAACGCCGTGGAGTGCTTTGATGCATCTGGCACCCAGCAGTGGAGCCAGAACCTTGACACCAGCCCGCAGGCATTGCTGGCCAACAGCAAGGATCTGCTGCTGTTCAGCGGCAACACGGTGCAGAAGTTGGAAGCACCCGCTGAATAGCCCTCTCCGTCAATGCTTCGCATTGCCACCTCTCCCAAAGGGAGAGGCAATTGCGGCTTTGAGGAAAAAGAGTGCAATTTATTTTGTGGCTTTCCCTGTCAGAAGCGTTGGCTCCCCCTTTGGGGGAGCTGGCACGACGGCAGTCGTGACTGAGAGGGTGAGCCAGTTCGGAATAAGGTTAAACGTATGTTCAAGAATCCGTCATTTATTTTTGATATCCTATGTACGGTGGTCTGGCTGGTGCTGGCCGTCCGGTATGCCCGCAAAGGCTTTCTGGCCTCGGTGGTGCAGCTGACGGGCAGCCTCATCAGCCTGTTCGGTGCCAGAGCCTTTTCAGGCTGGGCAGCCGGGCAGGTGTTCGAGCGCTTCCTCGCCGGAAGCTTCCGGGACCAGATCGCTGCCAATATCGCCGCCGGGGGAGCCGTCAGTCTGGATGGCATTGCCCAGCGGTACGCGGGCTTTCTGCCCGAAGCGTTCCGGGCATCCATCGTGGATGCCTGCGAACGCTCCATCTCTGCCGTCCTCAATGACAACGCCGTTGTGCTGGCGGATACCATCGTCCAGAAGGTGCTGGCTCCGCTGCTGACCCCGGTGATCTCGCTGGTGCTGTTCTTTGTGGCGTTCGCCCTGCTGCGGATGCTGGTCAGCCTGCTGGTCACAGTGCTGGGGCTGGTGAACAAGCTGCCCGTGATCGGTGCAGTGAACCACTGGCTGGGCTGGGGCGTGGGCGGCATTGCCAGCCTTGTGGACATCTATCTGGTGCTCTGCGTGGTCTGGGCGCTCATTGTGATCACCGGCGGCAACCTCACCATGCTCAACGACACGGTGATGAGCGGCAGCCTTTACTATAAAGTATTCAATGTGTTCAACCCGTTTGTCTGAGCGGGGAGGGAAAAGGAGGAACAATGGTCTGCATTCGATGCCAGAAGCGGCCTGCCATTATTTTTGTCCAGCGGATGGAAAATGGCCAGATGAAAAACGAGGGGTACTGCCTGCACTGTGCCCGGGAGATGCACATCAAACCGGTCGATGATCTGATGAAGCAGTTTGGCATGTCCGACGAGGACATGGATGCCATGGAAGACCGGATGGAAAACATGATGCAGGAGATGGGGGACATGAGCAACATGAACCCCTTCTCCATGATGATGGGCATGGGCCAGCCGGACCAGAGCGAAGAGGACGGCGACCTTGTGCCCGGCTCCAGCGCCACCTTCCCGCTGGGAGTGAACGGCGGTGCCCAGAACGGCAAAAACGAAAAGAAGGCGGGCAAAAACGACAAAAAGCCGCCCCGCCGCAAGTTTTTGGATACCTACTGCGAGAACCTGACCCGCAAAGCCCGGGAGGGAAAGCTGGATGATATCATCGGCCGCGACCGGGAGATCTACCGCACCATCCAGATCCTGAGCCGCCGCCAGAAGAACAACCCTTGCCTTATTGGTGAAGCGGGCGTTGGCAAGACCGCCATTGCCGAGGGCATTGCCGAGCGCATTGCCAAGGGGCAGGTGCCGGCAGGGCTGCAGGATAAGGAAATCTTCCTGCTCGACCTGACCAGCCTTGTGGCAGGCACCCAGTTCCGCGGCCAGTTCGAGCAGCGGGTCAAGGGCCTGCTGAGCGAGGTCAAGGCGGCGGGCAACGTCATCCTGTTCATTGACGAGATCCACACCATCACCTCTGCCGGTGAGAGCGAGGGTGCCATGAATGCGGGCAACATCCTGAAGCCCGCTCTCTCCCGCGGCGAGATCCAGGTCATCGGTGCCACCACCTTCAACGAGTACCGCAAGTATATCGAGAAGGACCAGGCGCTGGAGCGCCGGTTCCAGCCCGTGCGGGTGGAGGAACCCAGCGTTGCTGATACGCTGGCCGTGATGGGCGGCATCAAGCACTACTACGAGGAGCACCACCATGTGCAGGTGCCCGCCGATGTGCTGAACGCCACCGTGACCCTGAGCGAGCGGTATATCACCGACCGCTACCTGCCCGACAAGGCCATCGACCTGCTGGACGAGGCCTGTGCCTGCTGCAATCTGGCCCACCCGGTTATCTCCGAGTACCTGACCATGCAGAAGGAACTGGAGGCCCTCAAGCAGGAAGAGGCCGACATGGAAAACGCCGATGTGAACGAGCCCATCGATTACGAGCGTGTGGCAGAGCGCAAGACCCGGATGGCACAGCTGGAGCGGGAATTGCCCGCCAAGCAGGCTGCAGCCGGGGAGATCCAGGTGACCATGGACGATGTGGCCAAGGTCATTGAGCTGTGGACGGGCATCCCGGCGGTGAAGATCCGGGAGACCGAGTATGCAAAGCTCGCAAGCCTTGAGACCGAGCTGAAAAAGAAGATCATCGGTCAGGACGATGCCGTGCATCTGGTGGCGCAGGCGGTCAAGCGCAGCCGCGCCGACCTTTCGGGCCGCCGCCGTCCGGCCAGCTTCATCTTTGTGGCCCCCACCGGCGTGGGCAAGACGGAGCTGGTGAAGCAGCTGGCAAACCAGCTCTTTGACGGCCCCGACCCCCTGATCCGGCTGGATATGAGCGAGTATATGGAGAAGTACGCGGTGTCCCGCATGATCGGTTCTCCTCCGGGCTATGTGGGCTACGAGGAGGCGGGTCAGCTGACCGAAAAGGTCCGCCGCCGCCCATACAGCGTGGTGCTGTTCGATGAGATCGAAAAGGCCCACCCCGATGTGATGAATATCCTGCTGCAGATCCTGGACGAGGGCAAGATCAACGATGCCCAGGGCCGCACCGTGGATTTCTCCAACACCGTCATCTGCATGACCTCCAATGCGGGCAGCAGCGACCAGACCACCGCAAGTCTGGGTTTCAACCGCAGCGAGGAGGAGCGGAACGAGGAGAAGAGCCGCAAGGCACTGAGCCAGTTCCTCCGCCCCGAGTTTTTGGGCCGCGTGGATGAGGTCATCACCTTCAAGCCGCTGAGCGAGGAGACCCTGCAGGGCATTGCCGCCCTGATGCTGGACGAGTACAAGCCCAGCATGGAGGCCAAGGGCATTGCCTACAGCTATACCCCGGCGGCACTGGCAGCGCTGGTGCACAAGAGCCAGGGCGGCAAGTTTGGTGCCCGCGACCTGCGCCGGACCATCCGCAAGGCTGTGGAGGACCCCGCCGCTGAAAAGATCATTGACGGCACCCTTGTTTCCGGCTCCACCCTGACCGTGGATGCTGAGAACGATGAGATCGTGCTGAAATAAAGAGCAAACAGAAAGCCGCTGCACAGCGTAACAACTGTGCAGCGGCTTTTGTGGTGTATAAAACCTCTCAGCCGCCTGCGGCGGCAGCTCCCCTGATAGGGGAGCCAAGCCCTGTGGGAGAGGTTACTCCACGCTGACCGGCTCCTCCGGCTTGTTGGCGGTACGGGCGCTCGTGCGGCCCTCGGGAATGATCTCGCCTGCGGCGGTCAGGCTGAGCTTGGCCAGGGTCGGGCCGACCAGCTCGTACACCAGCACCGAGAAGAGCACCACGTTGCGCACCATGTGGCCATCGGAAAGCTCGGCAGCCTCGGCGGCCATGCCCAGTGCCACACCGGCCTGCGGCAGCAGGGTGATGCCCAGATACTTCTGGATCTTCTCGCTGCAGCGGGTGGCCTTGCAGCTGACATAGGAGCCGGAGATCTTGCCCAGAGAGCGGGAAGCGATATAGACGGCACCAATGAGCAGGACCATGGGGTTTGCGAGGATGTTCAGATCCAGCTCCGCGCCGGACAGCACGAAGAACAGGATGTTCACCGGGCTTACCCAGCGGTCCAGGCGGTCCATTAACTCATCGGAAGTGGGGCAGATGTTGCAGAACACGGTGCCGGTCATCATGCAGACCAGCAGCAGCGAGAAGCTGCAGTGGATGGGGCCGACCTTAAAGCTGACCATGGAAAGGCCTACCGTCAGCAGCACAAAGGCCACCGAAAGGCTCATGCGCTTGGAGCGGGAGTGGAAGTAGACCTCCAGCAGGTTCAGCAGGT
>ENA-ORIJ01000829-ORIJ01000829.1-human-gut-metagenome-genome-assembly--contig:-NODE-829-length-15543-cov-4.02492_pt1 | contig 15543 bp, 7 predicted proteins | sample MGYA00243030_ERZ508746 | MGnify/ENA primary metagenome ERZ508746 (study PRJEB26277, sample SAMN04329826) | human gut metagenome | biome: human-associated habitat | host: Homo sapiens | place: USA... | reverse complement strand
ACTATCTCCATTCATCAAATGTCAGTCCGGCAGTTTCCTTCAAATAGAAGTTGGCTGCCCGAATTCCTTCGTAATAATGTCCCCATACATTATCCACCAAATTATTGGCAGACCATGTACCATCCACAAACCGCTGGATATTGGAAGACTTGTAAATATGGACGGCATCATCCGTAGCCGCATCCAGCATGGCCCCATCTATAGAACAAAAGTCCGCTTTTAAGAAACCATATACATTGGTTGCCAGTTGCTTCACACGATTATAGCTATCAAGCACCTCTTGTTTGGTAAAGTTATCAGACTCATCACAATCCATAAAACCACATCCTGTCATCATCAATAAAGATAGAAGCAGTACTATATTTTTAATCTTTATTTTTTTTATCATTGTCTCTCCAATTTAGAATTGTAAATTAAAACCAAATGTATATTGTTTCATCGCAGGATGAGTAACTCCCAACGCCTCCGGATCAGCAATATCAATGCCATCCAGACATAACAGGTCGTGTCCGCGAACATAAAGTTTCACCGATTTCACAACATTCTGCCTACGTAGCCATTTATCAGGTAATTGATAATAAACTTCTAATGTTCGTAATTTCAAAAACGAAGCATCTGTCACCCATAATGAGTTATTATTATAATTATTCGCTGATCCTAATGTAGTTAGCCTGGGTAATGTCCCATTCGGATTATTCTCGCTCCAACGATTTTCCCAATAATATCTGGAAATTGTATTATTGTTAATCAATGGTCGGTACACACTTCGTGTATCCAGCACCTGGCTATAATTGGCCACTCCCTGAAATTGCGCCAAAACTCCCAAGCCCTTGTATTCAGCACCTAAATTGAAACCATAATAAATCTCCGGACAGGTAGCGTTATATCCCATGGCAACTTGATCATATTGATCGATACGTTTATCACCATTCTGATCTTTGAGTTTTAGATCACCGGGACGTACCTCCGACAAATATTGTTTTACCTCACGTTGGTTTATTTCTTCCTGATTCTTATAGATTCCCTCTACTTCATAACCAAATATTTGACCGACACGACACCCTGTACGCTCCAAATAATCATACGGACGATATTCTTCATTCATATTGATAATTTTACTCCGATTGAAGGAGAATTGCCCGTTTATCTGATAACTGAACTCACCTATCCGGTCATTCCAACCTGCCATTAATTCCACTCCATAGTTATTGACAACACCATCATTACGCTTGGGAACGGTCATTCCGAACACAGAAGAAATCGCATTACCACCATCTACCAGAATATCAGTCCGATGATCATAATATCCATCAATAGTTAATGACAACTTCTTCCATACCATGAAATCCATACCAACATTCAACTTATGCGACTTTTCATAAGTAAGCCCGTCTACAGCAATTTGCTTTTCAGTCATACCACTTTGGCTGGCCGGAGTATCCTTGAAATAATAACTATTACCACTTCCCATATAATACTTATACAGATTTACCCCAAAATCCGCCCTTCCAACTATACCATAAGATGCTCTCAATTTTAAGAAATCAACCGATTTTCCTTTCATCCAGCTTTCTTCTGAAAGAATCCAACCAGCACCTATTGACGGAAATATTCCCCAACGATGATTCGGTTCCAAAACACTGGATGCCGAACCCGATAAAGCAAAATCAAGTAAATAACGGTTTTTATAGCTATAATGCGCTTGTCCAACCATATCCATATATGCCCGGGAAGCATTCTGTCCATCACGATCCATCCGGTCCATAGCATAAAGTAAAACTGTATTCAGCCGATGTAATCCCCAATTTCTATCATAATTTAATTGGGCATTAAAGTTAAAGCGGCGGACAATTTCTCCTGTACTGCTGCTAAAACTCAAAGCAGATTCATTACGCAAGTTTTTATATTGGTCTTCTTCTCCATCCCATCCTTTCACTGAAGACTCATAAGCAAAGTTACGAGTATTGGAATCCCAGTAACTAGCATCGCTGTCAAGCCCCACTCGGACTGAAGCAGATAGACCGGGAGTAAGAGTACTCAAATCCTGTTGAATATTCATATCGGCATACAAAGCACGATTTTGTGAACGCGCATATCCCTTACCTGAAATGAGAGCAATAGGATTATTGGAATAAATAGTAGAACCTCCCCATACCTCATTCTTTGTTTTAACAGGAAACACTCCTGAAGGAACCTGGTACAAAGCTGTGAAGATATCATCTAGCTGTGCACCCGGACGATTGTGTTCTGAGAAATTACCTAGCATACTCAATTGCACTTTCGTGGTTTTGGTAGCCTGTATATCAAGATTAGTCCGTATATTCAACTTTGAGAATTTAAGCTGGGTGGAATAATCTTCATTGTCATTGGTCGGCTTCAGAATTCCCTGATCATTCAGATAATTCAACTGTGCATAATATTGTACCTTATCACCCCCTCCCTGAATGGAAAAGTTTGCATTCTGACCAAGGCTATGATTCCGCAAAGCCTCTCCCCACCAATCTACGTCCAGATGACAGTATGGGTAAGTACGATCTCTAAACGCGTCTAGTTCACGTTGAGTATAACGGGGGCTAAGATGATCATTTTTCAACCCTTCATTCAAAGCTTGGGCATAAGTATATCCATCTACCATTTCCGGTAAACGGACCGGAGTCCCCATATTAAACTCATAATTGAAATTAATTACCGGCTTGCCAGTCTTTCCACGTTTCGTGGTAACATAAACGACCCCATTAGCTCCTCGTATTCCATACAGTGCCAAAGCTACGGCATCTTTCAAGACAACCACAGATTCTATTTCTTGCACTGTCAGGTCTGATATGGAACGTACAAAGCCATCAACCAATATCAGCGGGCTTTTGCTGTTTGTAGTCCCCAAACCACGTACATACATAGTAGCACCATCTGCCCAGGAACTGCCGGCATTCTGTAACACATATAGTCCTGGAACAGAACCAAATAATGAGTTAGAAGGATTAACACTCGTTTTATGGGATAATTGCCCTGCTGTCACCATTCCTCCCGCAGTAGTAGATTCTTTCCAGTCAACCGAAATACCTCGACCGTACTGCTGTATGCTGTCCGTTTCCTGTGCCAGCATATTTGCCGACACCAGCAAACCTGTCATTACTAATTTTATAGCTTTATTCATAGTATTCTTTTATTTCTTTATTCATTGAATGATTTTCATGATCACCATCCCGGGTTCTGTACTAACCCGTATCCTTTATTCACTTCCTTATCAGGAAATGCACTCAGATACCATTTTGCAGAAAATCCTCCCGGCTTTTGCCATGCTCTTTCCGGCAACTGCGGAAAATCAAATTTATATTCTTTGGTAGTTTTATGGCGATACACATTAATTCCATGCAAATGTTTTGTAAAATCAGATTCACGTTTCCAACGTATCAAATCAAAGAAACGGTTTTCTTCCCATACAAATTCACAAGCGCGTTCTCGAAGTAATGCTTCGCGAAACTCTGTTTTCTCATCCAGTTTTCCTTTCAATACCAGCCCTGGCAAACCAACGCGTGCTCTAACTGCATTGATATACTGATATGCCTCACTGGTACGCCCACATTCATTCAATGCCTCTGCATAAGCAAGATATACTTCAGCCAAACGTAAATAAGGCCAATGAATTACACGGTTATTGTACTCCCCTTTCCGGTCAAGAGCGAATTTACGTCCGGCAATCCCTGTTGACAAACTCTTACTATCCAAATTGTTCTTATTCCAATCCGCACCTTTGGGATAATTCTTTTTATCATTAGCATCTTCCTTGAATACCTCAGCCTTTCTACCTTGAAAATCGTCACCATCCAATAAGATTGTTTCACACAACCGAGGATCACGATTTATAAAAGGATTTTTCTTATGAACAGGATTATCCCAATCAAAATCATCACCATTCGCCATCGGGAACAAGTCAAAACATTCTTTTGTCGGACACCATGCGCCCCAACGTAAACTTTGCAGCAACGTACTGATACCATTTGTCCTAAAATGCCTGCGTACAGAAATTAGGCTCTCTGTAGTACCCCTGGTATAATATGCATCCTGAAATGCCTGACGAATTGTATTTTTAGTTGCCGTTTCTTTTTGTACCAATTCATAAAAACCACCTTGTTTCCAAGATTTGAAAAAATCTTCCCCCGCTTTTGCCGCATCTTTCCAGCGTTGTTCACTATACCCGCCAAACCAAGTCATCAATTTATCAGAGGCTTCCCCCGGAAAATAAGGCTCGTCAGAATTGAACAACGGACTGGCTACGAACAACAGTACTCTTAGCTTTAATCCCATGGCAGCCGCCCCTGTCATACGTCCACTCTCATTACTCAGATCATCTTCCGGCAAAGCCCAAGGTAATTCTTTGCATGCAATAGCCTCATCCAACAACCGGGTTATGAAATCCACAGTCTGTTGCAAAGTGGCACGCTCCGGTAACCCCATTTCTTCCGGCATAATAGCATGGTCAACAATAGGTAAGGCTCCATAATGACGCAACATTTCAGAATACTGCACAGCAATGGTAATTTTGGCCTCCGCCTTCAAACGCAACTTCTCTTCCGCCGTCATATCCGGTACTCGGTCCACATTATTAATAAAGACCCATGCATGGCGAATCCCTTTCCAAGGATCACGTGCGTACATATTGTATTTAGTTGCATGATCCTCTCCACCTGATTCGTCTTCACTTCCGGCATTATAAAGTCCCGGATAATACAACTTATCCGCTCCTGCATAACCAACATATGACTGTGCCAGATCAGTCAACGATTCTATTGAACCCACACGCATCGAAGTCGAATTATTATAACCGGTAGAAAAGCCATAAGGCAATTTCGAATAAGCATACCATAATACTCTCCGGGCATACTCTGCCGTCGAGAAAATAGTGTCGATAGTAACATCCCCGCTAGGAGGTTTCTGAAGAAATTTCTCCCCTAAAGCAAAATCCTCGCATGATGTAAAAGAAACATATGAGAAGATCAGTAACAGATAAATATATTTTCTTATCTTTTTCATGACTAACTTTATTTTTATAAATTAAAATCCTACTTTCAAGCCCATATTTATCACCATTACTACCGGATACATTGCATTACCGTTGGGACGAGATTCCGGATCTACAATTTTCAATTTATCTAATGTCAACAAGTTATAACCTGTTGCAAAAACTCTCAGACTTCCAATATTGATTTTGCTCAATATTTTTTTAGGAAAATTATAACCAATCTCCACATTTTTCAAACGCAAGTAGGAAGCATCACGTAACCATAAATCCGAGTCTCTGTAATTATTTACTTTATTCGTAAACGAGATGGCAGGAGCTTTAGCTGAATTTCCTTTTTCCGGCGTCCACATGTCATCTATCATATATTTCATTAACGAACGAGAATCTGTGGCTCCAAACGGTTCACGAAAAATATCATCCAATAAGCGGGAAACTTTTGTTGCGCCGGACCATGTCATACTGAAATCGAATCCTTTATAGGAAAATCCCAAATTTATTCCTCCTGTAAGAAGTGGGTAAACTGGATAACCGATAGCGGCAACATCGTACTGGTCTATCTTATGGTCATTATTTAAATCCTTATATTTCACATCACCCGGCTTAGGAATATACCCTGTTCCATGATCCGGTATTGATTTACCACGTTCGGTCTCATACTTTGCCACATCTTCTTCCGAAAAGAATCCATCGTATTTATACCCCATCTGTTGCCCAACCGGCTTACCGGTCTTTCTCATATAATCGTAAGGATAGGGAACTTCATCTTGAAAGACGATCTTATTTTTAGCATAAGCCAGATTGAAACCTATATGATATCTAAAATCATGAATTCTATCTCTCCAGTTTACACTCAGTTCATATCCTTTATTATCAACTTTGCCAATATTGGCAATAGGCAAATTTGCTGCTAAATAAGTTGGCAGAACCTTACGATTTGTGAGAATATCCTTACGACGCTCAATAAAATAATCAAAATTAACTTTTAGTTTGCTGTTAATGAAATAAGCATCCACCCCATAATTCTGCTTTGCAGCCGTTTCCCAAGTTACGTCGGGATTACCAATCTTACTTTCCACTGCACCTTGCCATGCTGTAGATATGGAATTTCCAAAATAATAACTACCTGTCGACGGATTATAAGAATCCGGCAGATAAAGAAAACGATAGTTACCACTCACACGATCATTCCCCACTACACCATAGGAAGCACGAAGTTTAAAATAACTCAACCACGGTTTTAAAGGTTGCATAAAGTTTTCCTCTGTCAGAACCCAACCTGCTGATACTGCGGGAAAAAGACCAAACCGCTTACCTGGCGCAAAATTCTCAGAACCATTATACCCCACGTTCATTTCAACCATATAACGTGTTTTCCAGTCATAAGTAGCACGCCCAACTAAACCGATATAGCTTCGGGGAATAGATTTAAATTCATCCGGATTACTATCCGGATAATATTTCATTGTTTGATTGTACATAGCCAAGGCTGAAACATGATGATCACCAAAATCACGCTTATAATTCATGGCGACCTCCATATACCAGTCTCTGCTCCGGCTTGTACTCTCCGAATATTGAAGATTGGTCTGATCTCCCACTTTACGCAAATTCACTGTACCATCTTCATTTACTATCGTCTCATAATGAGGATAAGAAGTTTTACGCAACTTTTTCAAAGTCACACCGCTATTATAAGATGCTTTTACATGTGCCTTCAAACCTTTAGTGATGAAGTTCAATTTCTGCTCCAGCATAAAATCAAAATTCAGGATATTCCCTGCTGAAGTGTTATATCCTTTTCCATAATATGGATAAAGTCCGTCTCTTACAGTACCCGGCAGACTAAATTCTTTTGTATCAGGCCATATCCATTTTCCATCCATAATACCTACCCCCGACATTGGAATAGCCCAATAAATATCACGGAACAATAATCCGATATCACTACTTCCTTCATAATTCGGCGTACGCTTATCATTAACACGCCCACCTAAATTCATACGCATCAATGTGGTTTTCGTCAGGTCCAAATCCAGATTTATACGATAATTGTAACGGTTATATTTGAAATTACCATCATACTCTTTCTCAAACGACTTGAATAGACCATCTTGCGTCAACACACCCAAGGAAGCAAAATAACGGACTCCTCTTGTTCCTCCGGAAATAGAAAAATTATGTTGCGTTTGCAAAGCCACGTCCTTTATTAACATATCCACCCAATCCGTATCTGGATAAGCTAAAGGATTGCTGTGTGTCCGGTAGGCTTCAATCGCTTCATCCGTAAAAGCAAAGTTACTCTCTATTCCATCCCGACGCTGGGCATTGACATATGTACTTGCATACTCATAACTGTTGGCAAATTCCGGCATACGCGTTGGCATTTGTAAAGAATAAGAAGTAGATACATTTATTTTAGGTTTTCCTTCTTGTCCCCTTTTCGTTGTTACCAAAATAACACCATTAGCACCACGAACACCAAACACAGCCGTTGACGAAGCATCCTTCAAAATAGAAATATCTTCAATTTCATTAGGATCAAGTTGGTTGAACGAACGTTCTACTCCATCTACCAAAACAAGTGGTGACGATAATCCTTCTGTCAACGAACCGACACCACGGACATACATTGTTGCATCATCAGCTCCCGGCTGCCCAGTCTGCTGCACAGTAGACAACCCCGGTAATTTGCCGGTCAATGCATTGGATATACTTGAGACTGGTGATTTAAGAATTTCTTCTGTACCCACAGATGAAATAGCACCCGTCACTGTCACTTTCTTCGTTACGCCATACGCTACAACTTGTACTTCCTGCAACTGCAAAACATCTTCAGATAATTCAACTTTTAAAGTAGACTCGCCCTTATAAACAATTTCTTTACTATCATATCCGACATAAGATATGACAATTGTCGCACCAACAGGAACATCCAGTTTAAAATTCCCATCCATATCTGTTATAACACCTTTACCGGCATTCTTCACCACGACACTGGCACCTATTATAGGCTCGCCATTATCAGTTACCGTACCAACAACCGTCTTACTTTTCTGCTGCATAATATCTGCCGAAACAGCTATACTTTCCGTCACATAGTTCTCTGAAGAAAATGCCTGTTGTCCAAACACAAAAGACATCGCTAGCAGACATACCCATTTTTGGGGTATCTTCATTGGAGTGAAAAAGTCTTTCATTGCATTTAAATTTAAGTTACTAGAATGATTAAAAATTCATCAAATTGACTAAAAAAAACGACCTGACAAAAATGTTTATTCACACTGCGAATATAGTTAGAAAACCAAAAAAACAAAAACCAAAAACGTACATAAGAAGTATAAAAATTATCCTCCCAAGTTCTCTATTAATCATTGTACAAAAAAACACCCTTTTAGTACAAAAAAATCACCATTACAGCACTACTTCTGCACTGATTTACTCTTAGCTTCAATGTCGCAATCCCTTTTCCGCTTCAATGCTTCCAGAAAATAATAATCTGCATAAATCAAAGGGACATCTATTTCGTTTCCATGCGGATAACTTCCAACAGAATGCATCAATAAGAAATTGTGATTTTCACCAATCTTACTCCGATAATCCGATGATGACAAAGAATGCATTACCTTATCTGCCGTCTCTTTATACTTTGCTTTATTCGAATACATGCTCAATTCATACAAGGCGGCAGCCATAATAGCAGCAGCGGAAGCATCTCTTAATTCATGGGGAATATTCACTGCATCAAAATCCCAATAAGGAATCAAATCTTCAGGAAGATTGGGATGTGTACATACGAATTCATAGGCAGCTTCTGCCTGCTCAAGATATTTTAATTGACGTGTATACCTATAACACATTGTATATCCATAAATACCCCAGGCTTGCCCACGTGCCCAAGCTGATTCGTCGGAATATCCCTGAGCTGTGCAACGACTTCGCACCTTACCTGTTCTCATATCATAATCAACTACATGATAAGAGCTCCCATCCATACGAAAATGATTCTTTAAAGTCATATCTGCATGTGAAACCGCCATATTGTAAAAAGTAGAATCACCGGAAAGAGAAGTTGCCTCAAAAAGAATTTCCAAATTCATCATATTATCAATAATAACAGGACACTCCCAGCCTCTTTGTGCCTGCCATCCTGTACGGGTATTCCATGATTGGATAACTCCGGCTCCAGAACGAAACCGAGTGGAAAGGGACTTGGCCGCTTGCACGATAATTGTATCATATGCCTCCTGCCCCATACGCATACCATTTAAATAACTACATCCTATAATAAAGCCGATATCATGATGAGAAGTTATATATTGTTGTTGTTTCAGAGCTTCCGTATACTTTTTCGCCAATGTTTTCCATTTCTCATCTCCCGTAAGATTATACAAATACCAAAGGCTTCCCGCGAAAAAGCCCGAAGTCCAGTCCCATACGTTACGGGCATATACTATATTTCCTTTAGTATCTACCGTACGAGGTGCCCAAGGTTTACCATTTTTTTCCAGTTTTTCTATCAACAAATCATATTGCGCCGCTGCATACTCAACGTTTTCTGAAAGATAATTTTCCTCTACCCTTTCACAAGCACACACAAAAGTGAAAAACAAGGCTATACAAATTGAAATAATAGTTTTCATAAATAATTCATATTATTTTGAGAAAACAAAAATACGCATGCTAATCACAAAAAAGGGATAATATATGTACAGAAAGAGGATGTCAAATATATACAATGAGACAAAAAGCAGCGATGTACAATAAACGACCTAAAATGTACAATAAACGACAAAAAAAGAAAATACACACATACTCTTTATTTAATAAAAACGATATATTTGTAATCTGTATAATAAGATCTAGAATATGAAAAGCAGGATTATAATCATTTTTTATTTACTAATATACACATTATCAGGAAAAGCACAAAGCATATCATTTCTTCATCTGACAACCGACGATGGCCTACCTAATAATTCCATTTCTTCCATTTATCAGGATGAACGTGAATTCATGTGGTTCGGTACTCGCAATGGAATCGGCGTATATAACGGAAAAAAAATTAAAATCTATCAAAAGGAGAAAGATATTTCCAACAGCATTTTATACAATGATATATATCATATTACCGGTGACCGGAACGGACACGTTTTTATTATGACCAACAGAGGTATCTCCGTTTATGATATAGAAAAAGATTTATTTAGTACGATAACCAGAAATAATATGAAAGCGCAGTTCTTCTCCGGTTATTTATACGCTGCAACATCCAAACAAATATTTAAATACAACGGCAACAAGCTGGAGCCTTTCTATAAATTTCCGGATAACGAAGGATATATCAGAAAATTATATATACATAATGATTCCATACTCATCGGAAGTGACCGGGGAGTATATATACTAACTCCCCAAAAAGAACTAACCCATCCTATTACAGCAGGGAATATTTCTGATATTTTCAGAGATAGTAACGGAGAGTATTGGATAACCGCAAGTTCCGGTCATGGGCTGTACCGCATTCAAGGCGAACAAATTGACAGGTTTCAGTGTAAAGAGGAAGATCCGACGACAATCAGTTCCAATTTTACTCACAGGTGTTGCGAAGATACAGAAGGCAACATATGGATAGGAACTTTTAACGGGTTGAACAAATATGATAAAAATACAGGAGAATTTTACAGATATTTTAAACAGGAACATAACAAAAGTTTAAGCCATTCCTCTATTTGGGGATTATACTGTGACAAACAAGGAACTATCTGGATAGGAACCTATTCCGGCGGCATCAATTATTTCAATCCACAAAAACAGATTTATCGCGAATATCAGGCCTCTTCCAAAGAGGAGGAAGGATTAAGTTCTCCCATTATCGGACGTATGCTAGAAGATTGCGAAGGAAACTTATGGATATGTACTGAACGGGGAGGAATCAATAAATATAATCCTGCTACCCGGACTTACAAACGTTATCTAAGCAAAAGTAGTTCCTGTAATCTACCACATGATAATGTGAGGGCTGTCTACTATGATTCTCTGCAACAAGTATTATGGCTTGGTATACATCTAAAAGGACTGAACAGACTAGATATGAAGACTGGGCATTTCACTCAATATAAAAATAAAAAAGGAGATAGCAGTTCTCTTCCGTCCAATCTTGTGGAGGATATTATTCCTTATCAGAAACAATTGATATTGGCCACAGCAAATGGAGTCACGCTATTTAACCCACAAACAGGCAAATGCAAATTGTTATTTCAGGATAAGAATGCGCTTTATAATACGATATCCACTATAGGGCTGACTTTAGACCACGAAGGTACATTATGGATAGCCAACAATAACAGCGGAGCGTGTGCTTATCATTTTGACAGTCAAAAATTCTCCATTTACAAACATAAGAACAGTAATAAACACAGTCTCAGTAGCAATAGCATTAATTCCATTTACGAGGACAGTCAAAAAAGGCTCTGGTTTTGTACAAACGAAAATGGACTAGATTTATATAGAAAAGAGACTGATGATTTTATCAATTTCGATAAACGTAAAAACGGGCTTGCCAGCAATGTAATATATAATATTTGCGAACTATCACCTGAAAAATTGTTAGTGACAACGGATAAAGGATTCTCAATATTAGATTATCAACATAAAGAATTCAGGAACTATGATGAATTGCCCTTAAGCTGTATAAGTGAAAATGCGCTCTATAAAAGCCGGAAAGGAGAAATATTTATTGGTGGAACCACCGGAATGATTTCTTTCCAGGAAAAAGATTTGGAACAGGCGCCACGATCTTATCGCATACTTCCATATCGTCTAACAGTGAACGGAGAAAATATTCAGACTGGAGACCAAAGTGGAATATTACACCGGAATATTACATATACCCCAAAAATAACCCTAAAATCTATTCAGAACATTTTCAATATCGAATACACAACTACAGATTACATACCTTTCAATAAGAATAAAATTGTTTATCGATTGGAAGGTTTATCAGACACATGGAATGTATTGGAGCAAAACACTATTACTTATACTAATCTTGCTCCCGGCAATTATACATTAATTGTAAAAGCAGAAAACGTAAACGAAAAGCTAGTTCCCCCTAGTCGATTACAAATAGAAATATTACCTCCCTTTTATCGTACAATATGGGCCTATTTAGCATACATTATAAGTATCATCATACTTACATATTATATCATACATACATATCATCATCGCCTAAAATTACAGGAATCTCTTAAATACGAAAAAAGACATATCGAAGATATCGAAAAACTAAATCAGGCAAAACTACGTTTTTTCACCAACATATCCCACGAGTTCCGAACACCGTTGACACTTATTATCGGCCAAATGGAAATGCTACTGCAAGTACGTTCTTTCAACCCCAATGTGTACAATAAGATTTTGGGAGTTTACAAAAGTTGCCTGCAGTTAAGAGAACTTATAACCGAATTACTGGATTTCCGGAAACAAGAACAAGGACATATGACCATCAAAGTCTGCGAACACAATATGGTTCATTTTATATATGAACACTACCTGCTGTTTCTGGAATACGCGGCACAACGCCAAATCACTTTTAATTTTGAAAAAAGCAGTAATAATATCAGTGTATGGTTTGATGCCAAACAAATGCAAAAAGCTATTAATAATCTTATTTCTAATGCATTCAAATATACCAAAGCAGGGGGAACAATATCTATCGCAGTCAGGAAGAGAAATCAGGAAGTGTTAATTGAAATAACAGATAATGGTTCAGGCATTGCTGAAAAAGATATTGATAAGATCTTCAATCGTTTTTATCAAGCAGACATAGATTCCCCATCACATACAGGTACTGGTATTGGTCTGGCTCTCACTAAGGGTATCATCGAATTGCATCATGGAAATATTGATGTGTCCAGCGAGCTTGGAGAGGGAACAACTTTCCGCATCCACCTAATGACAGGAAAAGAGCATTTCACAAACGACCAAATTTGTACAAATTCCAATACTTCTTGTTCAAATGAAGTCACTAATTTGAATTTAGTCTATCAACAGCCTCTAGAGCAGGAAAAGGAAAATATAGATAACGAAAGTATACCAAAAGAAGGAAAATACAAAATACTAATTGTAGAAGACAATGACTCGCTTAGAGAAATGTTAGTCAACATTTTCAAATCACTTTATACAGTAATTACTGCTGTTAATGGTAAAGAAGGGTTGGAAAAAACGTGTTCGGAAATGCCTCATATTGTTATCAGTGACATCATTATGCCTGAAATGTCAGGTACAGAACTTTGCCTGGCTATCAAACAGAATTTCGATACTTGCCATATTCCCGTCGTTCTGTTAACTGCCAAAACTACAATTGAACACAATCTGGAAGGTTTGAAAATGGGAGCAGACGATTATATCGCCAAACCATTTAATATCAATATTTTATTATCAAGATGCAATAATCTCGTTAATAATCGAATTATGTTACAGGAGAAATTCAGTAAACAACCGCAAATAAATACTCTAATTCTGACCAATAATATCCTGGATAAAAAGTTTATGGATAAAGTCACAGAAATTATTGAAAATGAAATTGATAATGTGAATTTTAGTGTAGACCAACTTGTTGCCCAAATGGGAATTGCCAGAACTAAATTATTCACCAAACTAAAAGCAATAACAGGACAGACTCCAAGTGACCTCATTATGACTATCCGTTTGAAACGAGCTGCATATTTGCTAAAGAATAATCCTGAATTAAATATATCCGAAATATCTGACCGAACAGGATTCAGCTTTCCAAAATATTTTAGTAAATGTTTCAAAAAAAAATATCATGTAACTCCACAAGCTTATAGAAAAGAAGAGATTCAGATATAGAACTTCAGAACACTAGCAGAAAATTATTCGAATTATATTCTTATTTCACATTAGGGATATTCTCAAAATAAATCGGAATATTCCTAAAATAATAAAATGTAAGACAACTAATTCATCGCGAGTTAATAACTTTTTTGCATCTTTAAGTATTTCTTGTGACAAAAAGTCGCACAAGTAATTGTTCAACATTGCGTCTGAACTCATTGTTCCGTCAATAGTAGCCTAAAAAAGCGTGCATTACCAATAATGGTTTAGTGCGAAGCTCTCTTGACAATATGGTTCTATACAAAAAGATCCAATGTATAGACTGTTAAACTGACCGATATGAGTAACATAAGGAACCGCCATACCACCCGTAATAAAGAAATAACTTACGGATATTGAGAAGCTATAACCAAAAGTCAAACAGGCAGGATAGTGTTATAAAATATTCTTCAAAAAACACTTTTCTTTATACATTTTACCTCAATCTGCACAACTTTTTATAACACTTTGTCTCCTCCCAGGAGTTATGTATATTACCACTCACTTCGTTTACTGACTATTTGCCTCCAGCTAACTCGATGATAAAATCTAGGCTGTTTACTTTGAATGCTGTCTTCTTAAAGCATAATGAATTCAAAAAAAGAGTGCACATAAATGAATTTCTCAAATAAAACGTTTCTTTCATAGAGAAATTCATCCTTTGAATAAAAACTGTGGCTATTTTATTTAGCGCATCATAAAAACAATATTATATCTTGCCGTTTTTCTCATAGGACCATATCAACCTCTAAATTATTAGATAACCTGAAACATCATTGGCATTACCTAAAACACGAAAAGAGCCCCATAACCCTCCGCTGAAGTAGAAGCCCTTTCTTAATACAAAAACTTAACTTTGACTTTACTAACTATTCCATTTATTGAGTTTCACAACCCACATGTTTACGTCCTGCAAAATTATAATGGAAATTTATATATCGCAAATTATTAACACAAAAAACATCATATACATCTCAAATTCTGAAGTATACCGCTCAATAAAACATCATTAATATTTTATGGAGTATTTATTGAACCAAAGAAAAAATAAAGCGACAAGAATCCGCTGACTCTCATCGCACAATAAAACACGACAAATACTGGAACGCTTTTCACAAAGGGTACAATATTTAGAGATTCTAAAAACAATAGACAAATCTCTTATTTCTAAAATAAACAAAAAACAAAGTCCGTTGGTTTACTTAAAAAATCATTATTTACAGAAAGCCTTAATTTTAAGCAATAGATAACCACAAAGACATTATCAAACAAATCAATCTGCAAATTTCTCCACTATATTATTCCTCTTCATATAGACAACCTCTCCTCTTGAAAATAATTACTATTCAAATAAGAGAAAATAAATAAAGCGATGATAATCCAACGACTAACACCGCTTGTAAACAATTTAATGCATGAGACCCTTTTCACAAAGAGCATGCTACAGAAAGAAAATGAATCACTTTCCATTTTATTTTTAGGACAAGCAAAAATACAACTTCTTCCTGAATTTAAGAAACAACATAAACTTTATCCTACTCAAAAATCCAATGGAATAAATCTATTTATGTATGAATCATTTGCAAATAATTAAAATATTGAATACTTTTGTTACAGAATATCTT
>ENA-ORIJ01000825-ORIJ01000825.1-human-gut-metagenome-genome-assembly--contig:-NODE-825-length-15589-cov-6.79027_pt1 | contig 15589 bp, 8 predicted proteins | sample MGYA00243030_ERZ508746 | MGnify/ENA primary metagenome ERZ508746 (study PRJEB26277, sample SAMN04329826) | human gut metagenome | biome: human-associated habitat | host: Homo sapiens | place: USA... | reverse complement strand
TTCTATATTGATGATATGAGGGTCAAAAAGTATTTTGCCCCTCATTTATGATTAACATTCGTCTTTCTCCGAATGCATAAATGCCCCTGCACCGGCACATGCACGCAATTACCTGCATTTAATGTGCCGGATACAAGGGCATTCATATTTATCGTAACTATATTAGATACTAAACCAGAGATTTAGAGATATCGTACATGTACTCGTCTACACTCTTCTTCATAGCAAGTGCCTCGTCGATATCGAAATCTACGAAATTGCCATCCTTGTGGGCAATAACTCTGTTTGACTTGCCCTCGCAGAGTAAATCAACTGCCATAGCGCCCATGATTGTAGCGTATACACGGTCCTTGCATGAAGGGCTTCCACCTCTTTGCATATGTCCAAGGATAGTTGCTCGAGTCTCGATGCCTGTAGCAGCCTCGATTTCCTTAGCCATCTCCTGTGAATGTCCTACGCCCTCAGCATTGATGATGATGTAATGCTGCTTGCCGAGCTCTCTTGCGTGAGCTACTCTCTCGATGAGTGCCTCAAGGTTGTTGTCATACTTCTCAGGAAGTAATACTTCCTCAGCGCCGTTTGCAAGACCACACCATAATGCAATGTATCCTGCTCCACGTCCCATAACCTCAATTATTGAGCATCTCTCGTGTGATGTAGATGTATCACGTACCTTGTCAATAGCCTCCATAGCTGTGTTGCAGGCTGTATCAAAACCGATTGTGTAATCTGTACATGCGATATCAAGGTCGATTGTTCCCGGAAGACCGATTGTATTGATGCCAAGTGCTGCAAGTTTCTGCGCACCCTGGAAAGATCCGTCACCACCGATAACTACGATAGCATCGATACCATGCTTCTTACAGATTTCAGCACCCTTCTGCTGTCCCTCTGCTGTAACGAACTCCTTACATCTGGCTGTCTGTAAGATTGTACCACCGCGTGAGATTGTGTCTGAAACGCTCTTTGAATCCATATCCACGATTTCTTCATTTAACAGACCTGCGTATCCTCTCTTGATTCCTTTAACCTTCTTGCCCTTTGAGAGAGCCTGACGAACAACGGCACGAATCGCTGCGTTCATTCCTGGTGCGTCACCACCACTTGTAAGTACACCTATTGTGTTAATCTCTTTTGCCATTGGTATAACCTCCATATGTTAAAAAATTATCATTTATTCTAATCCCAATCTATTGTACTTGTTTTAGCACATTTTTTCAATATTCTTTTCAACAATTTTCGCATTTTCTTTGTCTAAAAATTCCAAAAGCTGCTCCATGAGCTCATTATTTGCATTTACGGAATAATTTCTGCCAAGTTTTTTCATCTGCTTTGTATCTGCGATGTAAATTATGACCTCATCTCCTCCGTCAGATTCACGGATTGTCTCAAGAAGCCTGCTCTCATTTTTCTTATAGTCCTCCATCGTATCAAACCTGAGCCATAGCTGCTTCGGAAGCTCATCAAACGGTATGATTTTCTCGCAGATTATCTTGCCGTTCTGCTCATCCTCGACTGTCGCATGTCCGATAACAAATATTTTAGCATCGTCCTGTAAATATCTCTGGTAGCGCTCGTAATCTCTCGGAAAAATAATTACCTCAACAGTTCCTGTCAAGTCCTCTATCGTGATAAAAGCCATGGCCTGATTGTACTTGGTAAACTTAATCGTCTTTGTAGCTATCATGCCTCCGATTACCACGTGCGCATTGTCCTCTATCTTTACGGCACCGCTCTCCTCTTCAAGCACAAAATCTATCGCATTTGCTGTGATGTTTTTCTTTAGGGCAGCTGCATATTTTTCCAGAGGGTGTCCGCTTAAATAGATGCCAAGCACCTCTTTTTCATAGGCCAGAGCTTCCTCAGCGTCATATTCACCAACATTTGGATACTTAAGCTCAAATGACTGCCTATCCTCATCTGAGACCAGGTCAAACAAACTCATCTGCCCTGCCATTGTTGACTTTTTGTCATGCTGCACCCTGTCCACAATCGATGCATACACCATTGCCATCTGCTTTCTCGTGCCGTCGAGTGAATCGCACGCTCCCGCCTTTATCAGATTCTCAATCGCACGCTTGTTGATAAGCTCCTTCTGGCAGGTTCTCTCGATAAAATCAGAGAGTGTGCGGTATCTGCCGCCACTTTCTCTCTCCTCGATTATCTGGTCTATTACCGGCCTGCCTAAAGATTTGATGGCGTACATGCCATATCTGACATGATCACCCTCTGCGGTAAACTCGCCCTGTCCACAGTTGATATCCGGCGGAAGCACCTTAATCCCCATATCACGACAGCTGTAAAGATACTGCGCCGCCTTGGCTGAATTGTCTATAACGGAAGTCATGAGCGCTGCCATAAATTCGACCGGATAGTAATTTTTGAGCCATGCAGTCTGAACACTGATTTTTGCATACGCGGCTGCATGTGATTTGTTGAACGCATACTTAGCAAAATCAACCATCGAATCGTATATGCTGTTGGCAGCCTTTTCATCTATGCCGTTTGCCACACAGCCCTTTATACCGCGCTCCTTGTCTCCGTACACAAAGCTCTGGCGCTCTGCGTCAATGACATACTGCTTCTTCTTACTCATGGCACGGCGGATGTTGTCCGCCTGACCCATTGTATAGCCTGCGAGCTTCTGCACTATCTGCATAACCTGTTCCTGGTATACTATACAGCCGTAGGTCGGCTCTAAAATACTCTCAAGCTCAGGTGTCACATAGCTTATCTCCTTTGGATTGTTCTTGCCCTTTATATAGTTGGGAATGAAATCCATAGGACCCGGACGGTAGAGCGAAATACCGGCCACGATGTCCTCAAAGCTCTGTGGACTGAGTTCCTTCATGAAGCTTTGCATACCGGCAGACTCTAGCTGGAATACCCCTTCCGTCTTTCCTGTTCCGATAAAGTCAAGTGTGCCCTTATCGTTGAAATCAATATGGTCGATATCCACATCAATGCCCCTTGATGCCTTGATATTCTTCACAGAATCCTTTAGCACCGTGAGTGTACGAAGCCCCAGAAAATCCATCTTTAAAAGGCCAAGCTCCTCGAGCTGTACCATGTTGTACTCTGCGGTAGGGCTTCCGTCGTTTGCCCTTCCAAGAGGCACATAATCGCTCGCAACACCCGGATAGATTACCACACCTGCTGCATGCACTGACGTGTGGTTTGGCAGTCCCTCAAGCCTTTTTGCCATATCTATCATTTCATGCACTCTCGCATCACTGTCGTAAATGCCCTTAAACTCCGGGTTCATCTGAAGAGCCTTGTCAATCGTGATATTAAGCTCCTGAGGCACCATCTTTGCAAGCCTGTCAGTCTCAGCATATGGGAAATCCAGCGCCTTTCCGACTGATTTTATGACACCTCTTGCCGCCATCGTACCAAAGGTGACTATCTGTGTTACAGAATCGTGTCCGTACTTCTGCTGAACATACTCTATGGCGCGATATCTCTCCGCATACTCGAAATCCACATCGATATCAGGCATGGAAACTCGCTCAGGGTTAAGAAATCTTTCAAAAAGCAGATTGTATTTAACCGGATCAATATCCGTGATTCCGGTACAATAGCACACCCTGCTTCCCGCCGCTGAGCCTCGTCCCGGACCTACCCAGCAGTCGTGCGTGCGGCACCAGTTGATATAATCCCACACGATAAGGATATACTCTATAAAGCCCATGGTCTTTATGATACCAAGCTCATAGTTCATATCTGCATGTATCTTTTTAAGCTCATCAGCACTGTACTCGCCACAGCCTATGTATTTCTCCCTAAAGCCCTTTTCGCAAAGCTCTGTAAGGAATGCTTCGGCACTATCATAGCCCTCTGGCACCTCATACTTTGGAATCTTGTAATTGCCAAACTCAAGCGTCACATTGCATCTGTCGGCAATTTTCTGTGTATTCTCAATAGCCTCTGTGGCATATGGGAAAAGCGCTCTCATCTGCTCTTCGCTCTTTACGAAAAACTGTCCGCCATCATAGCGCATCCTGTCCTCGTCAGACACCTTTTTCCCGGTCTGGATGCACAAAAGCACATCATGTGCCTCCGCATCGGACTCGTAGGTGTAGTGCACATCATTAGTACACACTAACCCTATTTCAAGCTCCTTGCTCATCCTAAGAAGCTGCTGATTCACAAGCTTCTGGTCATCAATGCCATGGTCCTGCAGCTCAAGGAAGAAGTTGTCTTTTCCAAAGCAGTCCTGATACTTCCTTGCAATCTCCTTCGCCTCGTCATAAAAGCCTCTTACGATGTATCTGGGGATTTCTCCTGCCAGACAGGCAGACAGGCATATAAGCCCCTCGTGATATTTCTCAAGCGTCTCAAAATCCACTCTCGGCCTGTAATAATAGCCCTCTGTGAACCCTATTGACACTATCTTCATGAGATTGGCATAGCCTGTATTATTTTCAGCAAGCAGAATCAGATGATAATACCTGTCATCACCGTGGCTTGTCTCCCTGTCAAAGCGCGAATTTGGTGCCACATATACCTCGCAGCCTATGACCGGATTGATATCATTTGCCTTTGCCGTCTTGTAAAACTCCACCACACCGTACATATTGCCATGGTCTGTGATTGCGGCAGAGTTCATGCCAAGCTCCTTGACGCGCTTTACATATTCTTTTATCTTGTTTGACCCATCGAGCAGACTGTACTCGGTATGGGTGTGAAGATGACAAAATGACATTTGGATTCCTCTTTCTTTATTTTTGTATCGCCGCCCGCCCTTCATGGGGTGTGCGGCTATCTCCTTAAAATAAAAGGAGACAAGTTTATCAGCTTCCCAACTCTATGTGTATAAACACTGCAAGCGAATTAGGCTCCTGCATATATGTGATAGTGCCACCTCTTGCTGTCGGAATCAGATATTTGTAGTCACCCTTCTCGAAAAGACTGTGACATGCAGTATCATAGGTTTCTCTGTCCGAAAACTTGAACGTGATATAGTTAGATGACGTTGTCATGCCCTGTAAGACTTTAAGGTCGTAGGATGTAAAATACAGCCCATTCCTGTAATAATAGTCATCCTCCACTGACGCTTCCTGCGGCAGCATATCCTCATTGTCCAATGTACGTGTAAGCTTTACCACATCAAGCGGCACTCCGAACCAGCTGTATGATATGCCCTTTCCCAGATAATCACCATCACCGTAGGTACAGTCCACTGCACACCACGCACCGTCCAGATATACCATATTCCAGGCGTGGTTTGCATCAGATGTGGTGCCTGTCACAATAAGTGAGCTGATACCGGCCCGGTCACACAGATACTTAAACATCATCGCATAGCCCTGACAGACCGTCCTTCCAAGCACTGCTGAGTACATATCCTGGTTGTGAGGAGAATTTTCCTCATACTCGGCATGCTCTATCACATATTCATAGAAATGCACAGCCTTGTCATAATCCGATGCACCTTCATCGATACCTGCCATACAGGCTGACACATAGCCTGAAATCGTACTTATTGCGTTGTCGATATCAGACTCAGACATATTGTATACAGGCGAAAAAATGATGCTGTTTCTCACAGTATACTGACTCTTTTCTATGTAGAAAAACTGTGGATTGTCCAGCAGCACAAACTGCTGTATACGGCTTACGTTGTCAGTGTCTGTAGTATTTAACGAAATTCCATCCATGCGCTTTTGCATCATCGCATAAATCTGCCTGTAAATAAGCTTGTCATCATCTGACAGCTTCTCGTAGTAGTAGTGATATTCCCCTGTAAATACTGACTCATCGTACTCTGTCTGTTCGCCGTTTAAATAGTCTGTTGTGGTCTGCATTTGCCCCTTTACTGCCCTGTGTATAGCTGTAGGAAAATCAGCTATAGCACCTGTAAACCCTCCTGCCTTTAAGCATTTTGCAGCGAACATAAAGCAACAGGCAGCAAACACAAGTGCCGGTATGATTTTTAAAAGCTTTTTCATCTATTCCCCCATTTTAATCGTTGTCTGTCACTCTGTTAGGTGTGAACAGCAGCCATAGCAAGCCTGCATATCAGATACAGTACAAAAAGATGCACCGGGTAAAAGGCGTAAAAGACATATTTTAGTGAAATGCCTCTTTTTCCATTGTAATAGCGAAGCGGTATAAGCATAAACAGTGCAAAAAACTCTATGGTACCTGAGAAAAGTCCAAGCAGTATGACTGCCACGGCAAATGCAACATCCCGGTTTGAAGAAAGCAGGTACATCATGACAATGCACCCTACACCCGCCGCACCATAATCACAGCAAAGCACAAACTCTGCAATAATCATCATAACAAGCACTACTGATACCATTACTATACACCTGATCAGTGTGACAAAAAACCACTTGACTGCAGAGGATGCCTTTTCTATTTTATCGACCGACTTAAGCCAATCAAGCACTGTGATGGCAAGCAAGCCTAAAAGCAGTGTAAAAAACACATTGTTGCTCTTAAATTCGAGCACTGTATTGTTTATTGCAAGGTCAAACGGTATCTCAGAGATAAGCGCGAATATAAACATCCTCGCAGCATATTTTTCCCTGCTGTGTGTATATTTGAAGCCCTCCACAAGCAGGAAGCAGAAAACAGGAAAGGCCATGCGCCCTATAGAACGCATGACCCAGTAGATATCAATAAGCGTTTGTCCACCTATCCCGTTATTTATCATCTGAAGAATAACCGTTGCCGCAATATGGTCTATAAGCATGGTAAAAATGGCTATAAGCTTAAGCGTGCTTCCACTGATACCAGACTTTGCGATAACTTTTTCCAAAATCCTATACTCCTGCCATATTTACGGTAATTCTGTCAAGATGCCAGATATCGTCCACATATTCCTGGATTGTTCTGTCTGAAGAGAACTTTCCTACATGTGCGATATTGAGCAGTGCACTCTTTCTCCATGCGCTCTTGTTCTTGTAATAATCATTAATCTTCTGCTGTGCATTTGCATATGAGCGGAAGTCTGCGAGGATAAAGTAGCGGTCAGCCACCTGTCCCTGCTGTGGATTGAGCAGTGAGTTGTAAAGCTCCCTGAAAAGCTCATGGTCATTTGGTGAATATGTGCCGTCTACAAGCTGGTTTACTACCTTTCTTAGCTCGGCATCGTTATTATATACATCAACAGGATTGTAGTCATGTCTGTTCTCGTGTGAGATGACCTCATCAGAGCTCATTCCAAAGATAAACATGTTGTCAGCCCCTACCTCATCGAACATCTCGACATTGGCACCATCCATAGTTCCGATAGTGAGCGCTCCATTGAGCATAAACTTCATGTTTCCTGTTCCGGATGCCTCCTTGCTTGCTGTGGAAATCTGCTCGCTGACATCTGCTGCCGCAAAAATAATCTCGGCATTGGATACCTTGTAATCCTCGATAAATACTACCTTGAGCTTGCCGCCAATAGAAGCATCGTTATTTATCACATCAGCCACACTGTTGATGAGCTTTATTGTTTTCTTTGCATTTCTGTAGCCTGCTGCTGCCTTTGCTCCAAAAATGAATGTTCTAGGATAGAAATCCATAGACGGATTTTCCTTAATCTTGTTGTACAGATACATCACATGAAGGATGTTCATGAGCTGTCTCTTGTACTCGTGAAGTCTCTTAACCTGCACATCAAAGATAGAATCCGGATTTACATCAATACCATTGTGCTCCTTGATATACTTTGCTAAACGCACCTTGTTTGCTCTCTTAATCTCAGCAAACTCCTGCTGTGCAACAGGGCTGTCCGCATAAGCCTTGAGCTTTGAAAGCATTGTAAGATCTGTAATCCAGCCGGCTCCTACCTTTTTTGTTGCCCAGTCTGCAAGGAGTGGATTTGCATGTGCTAAGAATCTACGCTGTGTGATTCCGTTTGTCTTGTTATTGAACTTCTCAGGGAACATCTCATAGAAATCATGAAGCTCCTGATTCTTAAGTATCTCTGTGTGAAGCTTTGCAACACCGTTTACAGAATAGCCTGCAACGATAGCCATATTTGCCATCTTGACCTGTCCGTCATAGAGGATAGCCATCTTTCTTACCTTGTCCTCATTGCCAGGATATCTCTCATTAATCTGCATCACAAATCTTCTGTTTATCTCGTCAACAATCTGGTATACACGAGGAAGCAGTCTCTGGAATATCTCAATTGGCCACTTCTCAAGCGCCTCAGCCATGATTGTATGGTTAGTGTAGGCTACACATCTTGTAGTGATATCCCATGCATCATCCCATGACAGATGTTCCTCGTCCACAAGGATTCTCATAAGCTCTGCGACTGCAACTGTAGGGTGAGTATCGTTCATCTGGAAAACGACCTTATTCGGAAGATCTTTTAAATCGCTGTGATGCTTTTTAAACCTTGCAAGTGCACGCTGGATGCTTGCTGATACAAAGAAATACTGCTGCTTTAAGCGAAGCTCCTTGCCCTTTACATGGTTATCGTTTGGATAGAGCACCTCAACAAGGTTTCTTGCAAGATTTTCCTGCTCCACTGCCTTGTCGTAGTCACCCTGGTCAAAGGACTCGAGCGAGAAGCCGTTTTTTGGCTCTGCATCCCATATCATGAGAGAATTGACCACATTGTTGTCATAACCGACTATAGGCATATCATAAGGCACTGCAAGCACCGACTGATAGTCCTTCTGCTCGAAATGAAGCTCTCCGTTTTCATCTGTGCTCTCCTGCACATATCCTCCAAACTTGACCTCATAGCAGTACTCCGGACGACGAAGCTCGAATGGATATCCGTCCTTGAGCCAGTTGTCAGGCACCTCAATCTGGAAGCCGTCTGAAATCTGCTGCTTGAACATACCATATCTGTATCTGATTCCACAGCCGTATGCAGGATATCCAAGTGTGGCAAGTGAATCCATGAAACACGCTGCCAGTCTTCCGAGTCCACCGTTTCCAAGTGCCGGATCAGGCTCCTGGTCCTCAATAGCATTGATATCCACACCAATCTCATTGAGAGCCTCCTTGACCTCCTTGTATGCTGAGAGGTTTATAAGGTTGTTGCCGAGAGCTCTTCCCATCAAAAACTCCATGGACATATAGTAAACAACCTTTGGATCGTCCTTGTCCATCACTCTCTGTGTGGCAATCCACTCATCCATGATGACATCCTTTACGGCCTCTGATACAGCCTGATAAAGTTCCTGCTGTGTGGCATCATCTATAGTCTTACGATATTTATTTTTTAAATTGTCTGATACAGTCTTAATAAACACCTTTTTGCTAAACGTATTATCTCTCATCATATTCCTCCTTATGGCACTAAAAGGGAGCAAATTAATGCTCCCTCTCGTGCAGAGATTATTGTTTTTCAACTGCAAGCTTAACAGCCTCACCATTAATCTTCCAATCCTTTTCATAGCCCTTAAGTTCGCCTGATTTAATTGATACGGCAAGAACCTCGGTCTTGATTTCATCACCAAACTTTTCAAATACATTTGAAAGCTTCTCATCTGCCTCGTATGTCACAGCGATGTGGTCCATAACCTCAAAGCCTGCGTCCTTACGCATTGTCTGGATCTTACTGATGATTTCTCTTACGAAACCTTCCTCGATAAGCTCAGGAGTGAGGTTGGTGTCAAGAACAACGGTTATATTGTTGTCAGACTGTGTCACATAGCCCTCCATCTGAGTCATCTCGATAAGTAAATCCTCTTTAGATAATACAACTTCATCGCTAATGCTGTCAAGCTTGAGAGAGCCGGTGCTGTTAAGCTCCTCCATGGCCTTATGACCATCAAGCTCAGCTAAAACTGCCTTAATCTGGCCAAGGTATTTACCATACTTAGGACCCACTGTTCTAAGCTGTGGCTTGAATTTGTAGGTGGTGTAGTGTGATACATCATCAGTGAACTCAACCTCTTTTACGTTGAGCTCGTCTGCGATGATATCCACATAAAATTCATCCAGTTTTTCCGGAGCCTTTACAAACATTTTTCCGATTGGCTGACGGTTTTTGATATTTGCCTCGTTACGACATGCACGTCCGAGTACTACAACCTTTAGTACCTCATCCATATCAGCTTCGAGCTTTTTGTCAATCAGCTTCTCATCAACTACAGGATAGTCGCACAGATGAATTGACTCCGGTGCGCTCTTGTCGATAGAGCAGACAAGATTTCTGTAGATATCCTCTGTCATGAAAGGAATCATAGGTGCTGCCGCCTTTGATATGGTGACAAGTGCTGTATAAAGTGTCATGTATGCGTTTATCTTGTCCTGCTCCATGCCCTTTGCCCAGAAACGCTCACGGCTGCGGCGTACATACCAGTTACTTAAGTCGTCTACGAACTCCTGAAGGTACTTTGCCGCCTCCGGAATCTTGTAGTTTGACAGGCACTCATCCACTCCTGCCACTGCTGAGTTGAGCTTTGAAAGAATCCACTTGTCCATTACTGCAAGCTTATCATACTCAAGGCTGTATTTTGTAGCATCAAAATTGTCGATATTTGCATAAAGAACGAAGAATGCGTATGTGTTCCAGAGTGTTCCCATAAACTTACGCTGTCCCTCAAGCACGAGCTTTCCTGAAAACTTCTTTGGAATCCATGGAGCTGATGCTGTGTAGAAATACCATCTGATGGCATCTGCACCGTATGTCTCAAGTGCATCAAACGGATCTACAGCGTTGCCCTTTGACTTGGACATCTTCTGTCCGTTCTCATCCTGTACGTGTCCAAGCACGATTACATTCTCATAAGGGGCCTTGTTGAAAAGGAGTGTAGACTCAGCCATGAGTGAATGGAACCATCCACGTGTCTGGTCAACTGCCTCTGAGATAAACTTGGCCGGGAACTGCTTCTCAAATACTTCCTTGTTCTCGAATGGATAGTGGTGCTGTGCAAATGGCATGGCTCCTGAATCAAACCAGCAGTCAAGTACCTCTGGTACACGGTGCATATCCTTGCCACACTCAGGACACTTGATTGTCACAGCGTCGATGTATGGTCTGTGAAGCTCTACCTCTGCTGCCTTTGGATCTCCTGCTTTTTCGGCGAGCTCTGCACGGCTTCCGATACACTCTCTGTGTCCGCATTCACACTCCCAGATATTGAGTGGTGTGCCCCAGTAACGGTTACGTGAGATAGCCCAATCCTGTATATTCTCAAGCCAGTTTCCGAAACGTCCTGAACCGATAGACTCAGGAATCCAGTTTACTGTATTGTTGTTTCTGATAAGATCATCCTTTACTGCTGTCTCCTTGATGTACCATGACTCTCTTGCATAGTAGATAAGAGGCTTGTCACATCTCCAGCAGTGTGGATACTCATGCTCAAATTTCGGAGCATCGAAGAGCTGCTTTCTGCCGCTTAAGTCCTTTAATACCTCAGGATCTGCATCCTTTACCCACATACCGGCAAACGGAGTCTCTGCTGTAAGCTCTCCCTTGTCGTTTACAAACTGTACAAATGGAAGGTCATAATTTCTTCCGACATTGGCATCATCCTCACCAAATGCAGGAGCGATATGAACGATTCCTGTACCATCTGACATAGTAACATATGTGTCACATGTCACGAAAAAGCCCTTCTTGCCCTGCTTATCGGCAACCTGCTTAGCGCAGTCATAAAGCGGCTCATACTCCTTGTACTCAAGATCCTTTCCTTTGTATGTCTCAAGCACCTCATATGCCTTCTTGCCTGCCTCTGCGTCCTCTTTTGAAAGAAGCTGTGAGAGCACCTTGTCTGCAAGTGCCTCTGCCATATAATATGTGTAGCCATCAACAGCCTTTACCTTTACATATGTGTCATTAGGGTTCACACAGAGTGCCACGTTGCTTGGAAGTGTCCATGGAGTTGTGGTCCATGCGAGGAAATATGCATCCTCTCCTACTACCTTAAAACGTACTACTGCTGATTTTTCTTTAACTGTCTTGTAGCCCTGTGCCACCTCCTGTGCAGAAAGCGGTGTTCCACAACGAGGACAGTAAGGAACAATCTTGAAGCCCTTGTAAAGAAGTCCCTTATTCCAGATTTCCTTGAGAGCCCACCACTCTGACTCAATGAAATTGTCGTCATATGTGACGTATGGATTGTCCATATCAGCCCAGAAACCTACTGTGTTGGAGAAATCCTCCCACATACCCTTGTATTTCCATACAGACTCTTTACATTTCTTGATGAATGGCTCAAGTCCGTAGTTCTCAATCTGATCCTTGCCGTCAAGGCCGAGAAGCTTCTCCACCTCGATCTCAACAGGAAGTCCGTGTGTATCCCAGCCTGCTTTACGTGGCACATATTTGCCCTTCATGGTCTGGAATCTTGGAATCATATCCTTTATGGTACGTGTCTCAACATGTCCGATGTGAGGCTTTCCGTTTGCTGTAGGAGGTCCATCATAGAATGTGTATGTCTCTCCTTCTTTTCTGTTTTCCATAGATTTTCTGAAGATATTGTTCTCTCTCCAGAACTGCTCTGTCTTCTTCTCGCGTTCAACGAAGTTCATATTGGTGTCAACTTTGTTGTACATGACTATCTCTCCTTATTCTATATTGTTCGTGAACATCCCAACATGCACCTCAAATTCGACTCTTACGAGGCTTCCTTGTGGCTTACTCCACTAGAATTTTCGGTTTATGGAATATTCACAAAAAAAGGCACACATTCCTGTAATTAGGAACGCGTGCCTGATACGTCTATACCACCTATTACAATGTACTTAAGGGAAATACCCTTGCATACCCGCCCCTGTAACGTAGGGAATACGTCAGAACCTACTCTCGCAACGCTGTATGGCGATTTTAGCCTGCGGCTCAGAAGTGATTTTCAAAACGGCTCTACTCATACCGGCTCTCACCTGCCCCGGCTCTCTTTGACTTTCCTGCCATCTCTACTGTCTTCGTCACTGCCTTTTACTAACTGTGTTTAAGTATATAACTGAAAAGCCACTGTTGTCAAGATGTAATTGATTCTGTAATAATTTGATAATAATTAACTCTAATAAATGCCATCATAATCAAAATTCTGATAATCAAAATCATCATAATCATAAGAATCATAATCATAATCGTAATCCTCATAGGAATCGTCATCATTATAATACTCATAGCCCTCATCAAAGCCCCTCATGAACTCCTTTTCTAAATCTGTGCTTACATTTGCGCCTGCCACAACCCAGAATATGATGCTGACTATAACTGAGATGGCTGCTGTTGCTATACCAACTATACCAAACACCTTGTTGTTGCCCTTTATGATATGTATAATACCAAAAATGATAGCAAGCAGAGCTGTCACATAATTGATGCATGTACAAAACAGTACAATAGATGCGATTCCAAGTACCAGAGAAGCTATACCAAAGCCATTGCTGTTCTTTGGCGGCTGGTTGTATGGATTAGCTCCATACTGTGGCTGATTGTAGGCTGTCTGTCCGTATGCGGTCTGATTGTAGCCACCCTGTCCGTTTGGCTGCTGGCCATACTGCGTCTGTCCGTAAGCTGACTGATTAAATGAGCCCTGAGCATATGTGTTCTGGTTGTATGTACCCTGGGCATTTGGATTCTGATTGTATGTACCCTGATTTGCATAACCATATGCACTGCCCGGATTATTGACATATCCGTCTGTGCTGCCTGTCTGGTCTGATGACTGTCCATATGCATTCCCACTTTCCTGCTGGGATACAGACTGATTATATGTGTCTGCCGGCTGGCTGTATGTGTCCTGCGGCTGACTGTATGTGTCTGAGCCATTTGCTGTTTCTGAAGACTGACCGAATACACCTGTATTGTCCGGTGTGCCTGACGACCGGTTGTCATTGTTCATATAATTGTTATCGTCCATAACTTCCTCCATATATCCTATTGTTTATGTAGCCATTGTGTTATTGTGTTAGAAATATTTTATCATATATTACAATAATGTAAATATTTTTATCATAAAAAATATGTAAAAATGGCAGGAGCAAATGCGCTCCTGCCGTAAAAAACATATTACTGCTCTTAGAAATCAAATTTCTGACTAAGCTCTTCCTCATTCTCCTCAACAGAGTTTTTGAGGTCATCCGCAAGCATATAGATATTTTCCAGTACCTTCTTGCACTTTGCCATGCTCTCGACTGTGGTATCAGCCATGCGAAGTCCCTCTGTTGAAGAAGCTGCGACCTCTTCTCCGGTAGCTGAAAGGTGTGTGATATTGTCTGATATGACTGTTGTTGAATCAAGAATCTTTTTGATACTCTCCTCAGCCACATTGATATCCTTCATCAACAGCTCAACGGCCTCTCCCATGGCATTAAACTTTTCTCTTGTATCGTCGATAAGCTCATTCTGCTTCTCTACCGATGATACTGAGTTCTCGATACTCTCGTTGGCACGCCTTGTGTCCTCATTGAGCTTGTTTATAATCTCTGTAATATTGGCTGATGCATCCTTTGTCTGCTCTGAGAGCTGTCTGATTTCATCTGCTACTACCGCAAAGCCCTTTCCTGCTTCACCTGCCCTGGCCGCCTCAATTGAAGCATTGAGAGCAAGCAGATTTGTCTGGTTAGAAATATTGATAATCGACTCAACAAAGCTCTTTACTTCCTCTACCTTAGCTGTAAGACTCTGAATAACTGACACTGTAACATTGCTTGCCTCTGCCACGTTGTGTGCCTGCTCCTTGAGTTCTTCCACAACATCAGCTCCCTGCTTTACGGTCTCATCAGTCTGGCGTGAGGCATCTATCATAGCCTTGATTCCACTTTCTGCATTGTCTGTATTTCCCTGAATATCAACACACATAGCTGCCTGCTTCTGGATAGCCTCCGCGGTGCTCTCTGTGCTGTCTGCTATCTCCTGGATCGAACTATGGCTCACCGCAACAGACTCATCGAGATCATTTAACATGGTCATAGCCTCGTCAAAGTGCTTTGAAATATTCTCCGCAACCATTACCATCTTCTTATTGCTGTCCACCTGTGCCATAGCAGATTCTTTGATTTCTTCCATATTTTCATCGAAGAAATGGGTAAGAAGAATCGTGATGCTGTCTGACGCATATCCCACAAGTACAAGTACAAAAACTGCTATCACATCATTCTGAAGAACTGTACCCCCTATTCCAAGCTGCATTACAAGCCTGATGACGCTGGATATGATTATTACTGCGTTCATCACCATCATCATCTTTATATCCAGATATATCATCGCTGCAATAACAAGCGGCAGGGCATATGTCCATGTACCGATTGTTGAATTGATCAGTGCGATAATAAAATATCCTGCTGTCATGGCGCTTACAAGTATAAGCGCACCTGTTCTGCTGTCTCTTTTTGTAATAAATGCAATTACAGCTATTACTATTACTGCTATTGCCGCAACAAGCTGTATACTTATCCTGGTAATATCAGCATCTTTTGTCCCAACTGCTGCAAATAACGTAAATGCTATATATGCAAATACTATGATTACCGCCAGGAATACACGTTTGTTGGCTCTGTTATACTGTTGACTATTCATAAAATCCCCCTTCTTTTGTTTGAGTTTTTAGAGTAGCTTTATTATACAACATTTTTTTATAATAATCCACTACTATTTAGTGCCAACGTACCATTTTTTCTCATTTTGCTCCTGATTTGAAGAAAATTCTCCTTTCAAATAAACATT
>ENA-ORIJ01000798-ORIJ01000798.1-human-gut-metagenome-genome-assembly--contig:-NODE-798-length-16060-cov-5.51009_pt1 | contig 16060 bp, 15 predicted proteins | sample MGYA00243030_ERZ508746 | MGnify/ENA primary metagenome ERZ508746 (study PRJEB26277, sample SAMN04329826) | human gut metagenome | biome: human-associated habitat | host: Homo sapiens | place: USA... | reverse complement strand
GCAGTAACAGGTAGCGGCCGGTCTTGCCGATATACTTTTCGATCAGCATACCCATGGACTTGCCGTCATTCTTTACAGAAGCATACAGAGCGCCGAAGTCGGTAACAGCACCAAAGAAGATGCCGCCCAGCAGGACCCACAGCAGAACGGGCAGCCAGCCAAAGGCAGCAGCCTGAATGGCACCGGTAACAGGGCCGGCACCTGCAATGGAGCTGAACTGATGTGCAAAAACGGTCCAGCCGTTGGTGGGAACGTAATCCCGGCCGTCCTCATGGACGACCGCAGGGGTCTTGGCGGTGGGATCGATGCCCCACTTGTTTGCCAGCCAGCGTCCGTAGAGGGTGTAAGCACCAAACAGACACACGGCTGCGATCAAAACGATGACCAGCGTGTTCATTTCTTTTACCTCTTTCCTTTGCTTTTCATGCGGCAAAGAGGTCACGCTGTGGCTCCTTTGCCTGAAAATTGTGTATACTTTATCCCCATTTTCATAATTTGTCAATATTTTTCGGAGCAGTTCAGAGGATGTGCTAATTCGACAGAAAATCAGGCAAAAAATTTTAGGTGATTTTATTTCACTTGTGAAGAGAAGAAAACTGTGGACGCGTTGAATTGAAAACGATTCACGCAAAAGACTTGACTTTCACACTTTCGTGTGCTAAAGTGATAACATGATATGATTCTTTCTGTCAGAAGTTCCGGCGTTTGCCGCAGAGGAGACCGCAATGACTGAGAAAAATTCCAGAAAAAACGAGACCGTAGATGCATTGTTCGATGCCATCCTGAGCCTTGAGAGCCGGGAGGAGTGCTATGCTTTTTTTGAGGATCTGTGCACAGTAAAGGAGATCTCTGATATGGCACAACGGCTGGAAGCGGCAAAGCTGCTGCTTGGCGGCCGCACCTATGACCAGATCGTGAAAGAGGTAGAGATCAGCACGGCGACCATCAGCCGTATCAACCGCTGTATCCAATACGGAACCGGCGGTTACCAGAGCGTAATTGAAAAGATCTCTGCACAGGAGAAAAAACAGTAACGGCTGTACGGCAGAGGACATAAGATGGGGTACACCTTATATAGAAAGGATGAGTCCCCTATGGCAACGATCAATTGTCCCACTACGCTGGAATGTCCGGCCCTGCCCCGTGTTACCCTGAGTCAGGCTGTGATCGATCTGATGGAAAGCATCGCGCTGCAGGAAAGTGCTCTGAGCCACATCCTCTGCGCCGAGAGCCAGAAGATGAAAACCGCACTCGCCATGAACGAGATCGACCTGTGCAAGCTGCTGGAAGTGAACGATTCGGCCACCAACATGGTGCACGCCGTGGCAAATCTGGAGCTGGTGCTGAAGGAAAAGCTGGAGTTTATCTCCAATAACCTCTATTATCCCTCCGCTGATAACGGCGCTGCAGCCCAATAAGCCTGCATGACCCCCTGCCTGTCCGCATTCTGGCGGGCAGGCATTTTGCGTTTTAAGGCCAGATTGTGACCGATTTGTATAAAAAGTGCAAAAACGATTTGTTGGAATTGCTGAAAGCGCAATTCTGTGCTATACTATACCGTGTATATGTGTGAAAGAGAGGGAAACGAACTTGCAGCACTATGACGTGATCTTATTTGACGTGGACGGAACCCTGATCGATTCCGCCCCCGGCATCCTGAATACACTGGAAGAAGTTTTTACCAAGATGGGCGTGGATGTCACCCATGTGAACCTGCGGCGCTATCTGGGGCCGCCGCTCCGCAAGAGCTTTGGAGAGCATTTTTCTGACCCTGCAAAAATCGAGGAAGCCACCGAGCTCTATCGGGAGAGTTACCGCGAAAAGGGCAGCCATGAGGGTACGGCCTACCCCGGTGCGGCAGAGATGCTGCGCCGCCTGAAGGAGGCAGGATTTGTGCTCTGCACCGCAACCTCCAAGCCGACTGTGGTCGTGACCCCCATTCTGGAAGAACAGGGGCTGGCCCCTTACTTTGATTTTATCGGCGGCGCGTCCATGGATGAGAGCCGGGATACCAAAACGGAAGTGGTGCGCTATGTTCTCACCCAGCCCTGTGTACAGGGCAAGCGGGTACTGATGGTGGGCGACCGCAACGATGATATGCGCGGTGCTGCTGATTGCGGGCTGGATGCCGCCGGTGCCCTGTATGGCTACGGCAGCAGGGAAGAACTGGAGCCCTTTGGCCCGGTGCTGCTGGCGGAAAGTTGTGAAGAACTGACGGACAAGCTTCTGGCCTGCCGTGCAAACGGTTGAACGATAGGATAAGTGGTGAATATAACATGAATCATAAGAATCAATCGGACAAACAGTCTATGACATCGCTGCAGCGGCAGGCCGTTCTGGTCTGTATGGTCTGCGCACTGGCGGCTTTGCTGACCGTAGGCATCACCCTGACCCTGCTCAAACGGGGAAAGCCGGAAACGCCCGGCACACCCGCAGACTCCGTGCAGACGGACACCACCGGGGACGGTGAAAGCACAGATCTTGCCAATCACTATCAGATCGATAACACCTCCAGTGCTCTGCTGACTGAAACAGCGGATGCGGGCACGGAGTATCTGGACAGCACCCTGTTTCTGGGAGACTCCAACACCGTGCGTCTGTATAACAACGGCCTGATCTCCTTGCAGCAGTTCTGTGCCAAGGAGGGCATTGGCACCCAGGTGGCCCTGAACGAAGGGATCGTCACCTTTAAGAATGACACCACCCACTACACCATCGCACAGGCGGTGGCAAAAATGAAGCCCCGCCGTGTCGTGATGACCTTTGGCACCAACGACACCGGCATGGAGGTGGCTGATTTTATCAGCAACTATACCGCGCTGGTGCAGGCCATTCAGGAGGCTTACCCCTACACTGATATCATCGTGAACACGGTGCCTCCTATCCCGGAGAATCACTCCAATTACCCCCACATGGATCAAGCCAAGATCGATGATTTTAACATGGCGCTGCTCAACATGTGTGAACAGCTGGGGGTCAGATTTCTGAATACGGCTGAGGTCCTCAAAGGAGAAAATGGCTACGGCCAGCCGGATTACTACACGGATGGTGATATCCACCTCAAAAGCGCCGGTCTCAAGGCTGCGCTGAACTATCTGCGCACCCACGCTTACCAGACCGAGGATCGCCGCCCGGACACTAATAATATCCCCACCCGCACGCTGGAATATGTGTCCAACCCCAGCTCGGCGGTGCAGGCTCCCAGCTCGGAAGAACCCGCTTCTTCCAGCGAGAGCGAAAGCGTCAGCAGCTCTGAGACTGCCAGCGTCAAGTTTGAGGCCCGTTATCAGGTGGAAAAGAGCGGCGGCGGCACCCTGAGCTGTGGGAACGAAAGCGGCAAGACCAGCCTGACATACGGCATCACAGATGCATCCCAGTCGCTGACTGTCACGGCCACCCCTGCGGAGGGCCATGTGTTCGTCAAGTGGAGCGACGGCGTGACCAGCAAGACCCGTACCGATACCGGCTTCAAGCAGAATCTGGACGTAACAGCCGTGTTTGCAGCTGCTTCCGTTCACATCTCGGAAGGCAAGGCTTCCGCCGGTTCCTATGTCTTTAAGGCTGCGCTGGAGGGTAAATATGCCAAAAGTGAAAACCTGCATTGGTTCGCCAACGGTCAGGAAGTGAAGGAGGCCGCAGGCCATACAACGGTCACCGTGTCCGCTTCGGCCATCACCAGCGGCAGCTATAAGATCTATGCGGTGGTCGTGTACAACGACTGCGCCGTGGCCAGCAATGCGCTGACCATCACGGTCAGCCCGGAGCCCGCTTCCAGCTCAAGCTCCGGCAGCTCTTCTACTTCTTCCGGCAGTACATCCGCGTCCTCTTCGGAGAGCAGCAAGTCTGAGAGCACTTCGTCCAGCGCTTCCACCTCTGAGAGCACGAGCAGCAGTTCTTCCCACAGCACGGCGGAAAGTGAGAGTAAGAGCGAATCCAAGAGCGAGAGCACCTCTTCTTCTCACAGCAGCTCGGAGAGCAAGGCAGAGAGCACTTCGTCCTCCAGCAGTGCTGCCTCTGAGAGCAAAACGGAATCCAAAGAGCAGACCAACAGTGAATCGGTCTCCGCTTCGGTTGAAAATGATATTGAGCCCGCAGAGGAGCCTTCCACTTCCACCGAAGCAGAAGCCAGCCGGTAAACCTTTTTCTGTCTGCCCGCATAGGCTGGACAGAAGGGAGGGAGCCGGATGTTCTGTGAAGAGATCAAGATCCCCGGGCTGCCCGGTGAGGGAACTGTGACCGATGGCAGTGTGGATTGGTATGAGATGGACTGGGAGAATGTGGACAACGGCGTGACCGAGGAGCAGATGCCCAGAAACGTTGACAGACCCTGCGCCGCACAAGATCCGTGCACGGACAATTCCCCGGTGCAGACCGATGATGAAACCTATGAGATAGTTCAGGAATAACCGGAAGCCAGCTCTGCCGGGGCGGGGCTGGCTTCTCGCTGTTCTTTTGATCTGGGAAAAATTCCCCGGTGATCGGGGACAAGCGTCCCGGAAAATGACACAAGTATGAAAGAGGGGTAACGAACCATGGCAAAATACTATTGTGTTCTGTTTGATGCTGATAATACGCTGCTGGATTTTGATGCAGCGGAAAACAAGGCGCTGGCTGACACCCTGCGGGAGTACGGCATTGAGCCGGATGCCGAGACGGTGCAGACCTACCGCACCATCAACGAAGAGCTCTGGCGGCAGCTGGAAAAGGGGCAGATCCGCCGGGACAAGCTGATGGGGGAGCGGTTCACCCGCTTTCTGAAGGCAGTGAATGCCGCAGGCAACGGTGTGGAGATGAACAAATTCTATCTGGATCAGCTCTCTACCCACCCTGACCTGACATCTCCCAACGTGCTGGACGTGCTCCGGGAGCTTTCCGAAGTGGCAACATTGGCTGTGGTGACCAATGGCTTTGACCGGGTGCAGAGCCGTCGTGTGCGGGAATCCGGCATTCTGGATTTTGTGGAGGATGTGTTCGTTTCTGAAAAAATGGACAGCGAAAAACCCAACCGCAAGATTTTTGATGCCGCGCTCCGTGCGCTGGGCGTGGAGAACCGTGAGCACGTGCTGATGGTGGGCGACAGCCTGAGCAGTGATGTGCAGGGCGGTGTGAACGCCGGGCTGGATACCTGCTGGTATAACCCCAACCACGCCGAGAATCCCGGCAAGGTCGTTCCTACCTATGAGATCAGCAGCCTGGAAGAGCTTTATCCGCTGGTGATGGAGCCGGAGGAACTGGCCAATGTGGGCCTGAAGAATCGCCGCCACCAGCTGTAATGCTGTGCGGCCTGTGTGAGAGATTGGAAAACGAACAATGCTGATACATTTGGAAAAGCTGGGCAAGAGCTTTGGCGAGAAGATCGTCCTGCATGATGTCACGGCCAGTGTCGAACGGGAGGACCGCATCGGCATCGTGGGCCAGAACGGCGCAGGCAAAACGACCCTGCTGAAGATCCTGACCGGCGAGTATACGGACTACGAGGGTGAGTTCAGTGTGACCCATGGTGTGACGCTGGGCTATCTGGAACAGAATGCAAAGCTCGACCCTACGTTGGATATCTACGGCGAGATGCGTTCCTGCTTTGCCCATGTGCTGGATGCCATGGCTCAGATGCAGATCCTGGAGCGCAGAATGGCCGCCAGCCCGGAGGATGCCTCTCTGCTGGAACAGCACGATGCCTTGCAGAACATCATTGATGCCGCTGACGGCTACAATATGGACGTCAACATCAAAAAGGTGCTGTCCGGTATGGGCTTTGCACAGGATACCTGGACGAAGAATATCGCTGTGCTTTCAGGCGGTGAGCTGACGCGCCTGCGTCTGGCAAAGCTGCTGCTGGAAAAGCCGGATGTCCTGATTCTGGACGAGCCCACCAACCACTTGGATTTTGCCACCATGGAATGGCTGGAGAATTACCTCAAGGGCTATTCCGGTGCCGTGCTGGTCGTCAGCCATGACCGCTATTTCCTGGACAATATCTGCACCAGGATCTGGGAGGTCTCCTTCCAGACCATGACCACTTATAAGGGCAACTTCTCAGCCTATCTGCCCCAGAAGGAAGCTGCCGATGCCCTGCGCCAGAAGCAGCACGATGCAGATGTGGCGCTGGCTGAAAAGCTGCAGGATTATGTAGACCGCAATCTTGTGCGCGCTTCCACCACCAAGATGGCCCAGAGCCGCCGCAAGCAGCTGGAAAAGCTGGAGATCACGGAAGCACCAAAGGATGAAACAAACCAGCTCAAGTTCCGCTTTGAGTATGATGTGGAGCCGTGGAACGAGTTGGTGCTGATGAAGAACCTGACCATCAGGATCGGGGAGCGCACCCTGCTGGACCCCTTTACCTACACGGTCTGCCGGGGTCAGCGGCTGGTGATCGCAGGCCCCAACGGTGCGGGTAAATCCACCCTGATGCAGGTGCTGGATGGTAAGCGCCGTCCCTCCGGCGGCATGGTGCGGCTGGGTACGGGAGCCCGGCCCAGCATTTTTGCCCAGCAGCAGAACCGTTTGGGACAGGGCCGGGTGATCGATGTCATCTGGAACAAGTATCCCCGGATGACGGAGCTGGAAGTGCGCAGCCATCTGGCAAAGCTGGGTTTCCGGGGCGAGACAGTGTTCAAGCCCTGCGAGGCACTTTCGGGCGGCGAGCTGGCCCGCCTGCGCTTTGCTGAGATCGTACTAGAGCGGCCCAATCTGCTGTTTCTGGATGAGCCCACCAACCACCTGGACATCTACACCCGCGAGAACCTGACCGAAGCCCTGATGGCATACACCGGGACCCTGCTCATGGTCACCCATGACCGCCATCTGATGAACAGTCTGGGCTGTCCCATCCTCTATCTGGAAGATGGCAAGGCCACCCTGTATCCGAGCTACGATGCCCTGATGGGCCGTGCCGCTTCTGCTGCCGCTCCGGAAAAAGCCGGGGATCAGCCCGCCAAGGCCGGTTACGGCAAGGAGCAGCGCCGCCGCCGCGCGGAGCTGCGGGCCAAGATCAAGGCTTGCGAGGATGAAATGGAAGCCTGCGGGGCAAGGGAAGTGGAGCTTGACAATGAGATCAACTCCCCGGAGGTCTACAATGACCCCGATCTGCTCCGCCAAAAGAGCGATGAGCTCAGCGATCTGCGCTTCCATCAGGAGGAGCTGTTTGCTGCCTGGGAAAAGGCAATGGAAGAGCAGGAGCAGTACGAACAGGCTGCTGGTGAAGAATAATCCGCTGCAAAGGAGAACAATGATGCCTCATAACCGCCGCAATTACAACAAAACGCACAGCATCGCCCTTTCAGGTCTGCTGTTTGCTCTGGCGATGGCGCTTTCCTTCATCGAGGGCACATTGGTCATCCCCGGGCTTTTGCCGGGTATGAAATTGGGTCTGGCGAATATTGTGGTGATGTATGCTCTGTTCTTCATGGGGCCAAAACAGGCTCTTGTGCTGGATGTGCTGAAGGCGTTCTTCGTCTTTCTGGTCTCCGGCTGGACGGCAGGTTTTCTTTCCCTCTGCGGCGGCCTGCTCTCACTGCTGGTGATGTGGCTGCTCTACTATCACTGCCCGCTGCGGCCTACCTGGTTCATCCTGTCGGTCTGCGGCGCGCTGGCCCACAACATCGGCCAGCTGCTGGGAGCCAGTGTCATCCTTTCCACAGCAGTGTCCCTTTACTATGCACCGATTATGCTGGTGCTGGGCCTTGTGATGGGAATGCTCACCAGTGTCACCCTGCGGGCTATGCTGCCTGCGCTGGGACGGCTGGGTTATAATATCCAGGAAAACCGCAAAGGATGAGCTGCCCGGTTGCAACCAGGGCCGGAATCCGATATAATAAATCAAATCTGAATTTTTACCCAACAAAAAAACTGCCCACGGGATAGCGCACTTTGGCGCGGGGCAGCTGGGAGGTATGAGTTTATGTCTGAAAAAGTGACTGTCAAGGTGGAGCGCAATATCCTCCATCTTCCCGCCATTGCCCTGCGTGGGCTGGTGGTGTTCCCCAACAATCTGCTGCATTTTGAGGTGGGTCGTGACAAGAGCATTGCCGCTGTGGAATGGGCCGTGCGGAATAAATCCGAGGTGTTTCTCATTGCGCAGAAGGATATGAAGGCTGAGGACCCCAAGGCAGAGGAGATGTACCAGTACGGCGTTGTGGCCGAGATCAAGCAGGTTATGCGTGTTTCGGATGATCTGGTGCGCATTCTGGTGGAAGGCAAGTTCCGCGCCAAGCGCACCGAGCTGGATACCGAAGGCAGCTTCCTGCTGGCATCGGTGCGGCCGGCTCCGGTGCGCCCCATCAAGGCAGAGGAAGAGACCGAGGCGGAGGCCCTGCTCCGCAACGTGAAAACGAGCTTCGATGCGGTGCTTTCCATGAATCCCCGCATCAGCAAGGACGTGGTGTTTGCTGTTACCTCGAATAACGACCCCGCCTTCCTGTGCGAGTACATCCCTGCCAATCTGCTCTTCCGCTTTGAGGATAAGCAGGCTGTGATGGAGGAAAGCACCCTCATCGGCCGTCTGCGCCTGCTGGTGGAACGCCTGCATCGGGAGCGCCGGATGCTGGAGATCGACAAGGAGATCGCCCAGAAAGTGGACGAGGCCATGGATAAGAACCAGCGTGATTACTACCTGCATGAGCAGATGCACATGATCAGCCAGGAGCTGGGCGAGGACGATGATACCACGGCAGAGGCCGAGGAGTACCGCCGCAGGATCCAGGAGCTGCATCTGGACGAGGAGCGGGAGAAGAAACTGCTCAAGGAAGTGGACCGCCTTGCCAAGATGCAGAGCAGCAACCAGGAAGGAACGGTCATCCGCACCTATCTGGATACCTGCCTGGATCTGCCCTGGAACAGCTTTACCGAGGACGACCTCGATATCGCCAAGGCACAGCGCATCCTTGACCGTGACCACTACGGCCTGAAGAAAGTCAAGGACCGCATTCTTGAGGTGTTGGCTGTCCGTAAGCTGGCTCCGGATGTCAGGGGTCAGATCATCTGCCTGGTCGGTCCTCCGGGTGTCGGCAAGACCAGCATTGCCCGCTCCATTGCCGAGAGCCTGAACCGCAAGTATGTGCGCATCAGTCTGGGCGGCGTGCGGGATGAGGCAGAGATCCGCGGCCACCGCCGCACCTATATCGGGGCCATGCCCGGCAAGATCATCAACGCCATGATCTCCGCCAAGAGCTCCAACCCCCTGATGCTGCTGGACGAGATCGATAAGCTGGCGGGCGATTTCCGGGGTGACCCGGCTGCTGCCCTGCTGGAAGCTCTTGATCCCGAGCAGAACACCACCTTTAATGATCACTTTATCGATATGCCGTTTGATCTGAGCCATGTGCTTTTTATCACCACGGCAAATGATCTGAGCGCTATTCCCGGCCCTCTGCGTGACCGCATGGATGTCATTGAGCTGCCCAGTTATACCCGGGTGGAGAAATACAACATTGCCCGCAAGCATCTGGTGCCCAAGCAGCTCAAGGCCTGCGGTCTGGCCGGGAAGGTCACCTTCTCCCAGAGCGCGCTCTACGGCATCATTGACGGCTACACCCGTGAGGCCGGTGTCCGCACCCTGGAGCGTACCATCACCAGTGTCCTGCGCAAGTGCGCCCGCAAGATCGCGTCCGGTGAGGCGGAAAACGTTTCTGTGACCGGCAGCAGCCTGGAAGAGCTGCTGGGCCCCCGCTTCGTCAAGCCCGATTTCCTCAACCGGACCAATGCCATCGGCATTGCCAACGGTCTGGCCTGGACCAGCATCGGCGGTGAGACCCTGCCCATCGAGGTGCAGGTCATGGACAATGGCAGCGGCAAGATCACCGTCACCGGTTCGCTGGGCGACGTGATGAAGGAAAGTGCCCAGCTGGCCATCACCTATGTCCGTGTCCACGCCGAGGAATATGGCATCGACCCTGAGCGGCTGAAGAAATGCGATCTGCACATCCATGCCCCCGAGGGTGCCGTGCCCAAGGACGGCCCCAGTGCCGGTGTTACTCTGACCACCGCTCTGGTGTCCTGCCTGTCCGGCATCCCGGTGCGCGGTGATGTTGCCATGACCGGCGAGATCACCCTGCACGGCAATGTGCTGCCCATCGGCGGTCTGCGGGAAAAGAGCATGGCTGCTTACCGCGAGGGCATGAAGACCGTGCTCATCCCCAAGGACAACGAGCCTGATCTTTACGACGTGGACGAGGAGGTCAAGAAGAATCTGACCTTCCTGCCCATGCAGAACCTCTCGCAGGTGCTGGCTGCCGCCCTGCTTAAGCCGAAGGCAGCAAAGAGCACCGCAGGCCGCCCCCGCACCAAAAAGTCCAAAGCAGGGGAAAGCCGCATCCCCGCCGCGCCTGAGAAGAACCAGCCGGGCGCTGTCTGCTGAAAAACAGAAAGGAACACGCCATGATTTTCAATAAAGCAGATTTTATTGCCAGCTATGGCATTTCCAGCCAGCTGCCCGAGAGTGACCGCCCGGAGCTGAGCTTTTCAGGGCGCTCCAACGTGGGCAAATCCAGCCTGATCAACAAGTTGTGCAGCCGCAAAAATCTGGCGCGCGTGTCCAGTACGCCGGGCAAAACGGCTACTATCAATTTCTATTCGGTGGACGACTGCTACTTTGTGGACCTGCCGGGCTACGGCTACGCCAAGGTGAGCAACGCCGACCGCGAGCGCTGGGATGACCTGATCAACAGCTACTTCGAGGCGCCCCGCCACCACACCCTGCTTGTGCAGCTGCTGGACTGCCGCCACGCACCCAGCGCAGACGATTTGCAGATGCTGCGCTACCTGCACTACCACCGCATTCCCTATGTGGTGGCGCTGACCAAGGCGGACAAGCTGAAAAAGAGCCAGCTTGCCAAAACGCAGGAGGACTTTGAAAACATCTGCCGCCCCTACGGCTGTCAGAAGGTGGTGCTGACCAGCGGCGAAAACGGCTACGGCATCCCGGAGCTGCAGGCGGTGCTCAACGCCGCAGTGGCTGCGGAAAACGAGGAAGCGGAGTAACGCCATGGCTTACAACGAATTTGCCTATTTTTACGATGAATTCAACGGCGAGGCGGACTACGATGCCCTGTACAGCCAGATCCATACAAAGCTGGAAGCTCACGGCATCCACGACGGCATTGTGGCCGACCTTGGCTGCGGCACCGGGGAACTGACCCTGATGCTGACGCAGGCGGGCTACGATATGATCGGCATCGACCAGTCGGAGGAGATGCTCTGCGTGGTGCGGGATAAGGCCGAGCAGCTGGGACTTTCCGGTCGTTTGCTGCTGCTACGGCAGGACCTGCTCAAGCTGGATCTCTACGGCACCATCCGGGCGGCGGTATCCACCTTTGATACCTTCAACCACATCCCGGATCTGGATACCGCCATTGCCAACGCAGGCTTTTTTATGGAAAAGGGCGGGGTGTTCCTGTTTGATATGAACACCCCCTATAAGCACCGGAAGGTTCTGGGCGATAACGAATTCACCTTTGAGGAAGAGGATGCCGCCTGCGTGTGGCACAACCACTATAACGCCGCCGACCGCAAGGTGGAGATCACGGTGGACATTGATTATCACGAGACCGGCGAGCATTTCCACGAGGAATTCTGCGAGTATACCTATGATCTGGCTACCATCCGTGCGGCGCTGGAAAAGCACGGCTTTGCGCTGGAAAGCGTCTGCGATGGCGAGACTTTCGGCCCGCTGACCGAGGAAAGCCAGCGCTACTTCTTCTGCGCAACAAAACAGTATACACAACTGGAGGAATAACCTATGGCAAACCTGATCCGCGGCCTGTCCGAAAACGGCGGTGTCGTGTTCTGCGGTGTGGATTCCACCGATATTGTCCGTAAAGCAGAAAAGCTTCACACCACAAGCGCCACCTGCAGCGCGGCACTGGGTCGTCTGCTCACGGGTGCTACCCTGATGGGCTCCATGCTCAAGGATGACCGCGACCGCATCACCCTGCGTGTGGCGGGCGGCGGCCCTGCGGGCGTGCTCATTGCCTGCACCGACGGCACCGGCAACGTGAAGGGCTGCATTGACAATCCGCTGGTGGAGCTGCCCGCCAAAGCCAACGGCCACTTGGACGTGGGCACTGCCGTGGGCAAGGACGGCGTGCTGACCGTTATCCGGGATAACCGCCTGCAAAAGGAGCCCACGGTGGGGCAGGTGCCGCTGGTGTCCGGCGAGATCGCTGAGGATCTGACCAGCTACTATGCGTACAGCGAGCAGGTGCCTACCGTGATGGCGCTGGGCGTGCTGGTGGACAAAGACTTGTCCATTCTCTGCGCCGGTGGTTTTATGGTACAGCTGCTGCCCGGCGCTACCGATGCTGAAATCGACCAGCTGGAAAAGAACATCAACACCATGCCCTCTGTCACCGAACTGCTCCATGCGGGCAAGACCCCCGAGGACATGATGCAGATGGCACTGGCCGGCTTTACCCCCAACGTGCTGGACGAGCGCACGGTGCAGTACCAGTGCGATTGCAGCGCCGAGCGCACCAAGGAGATGCTGCTCAGCCTTGGCCGTGCCGAACTTGTGCGGATGCGGGACGAGGACCCCAACTGTGAGGTGGTGTGCCACTTCTGCCACAGCAAGTACCAGTACGACCTGAACGCCCTGCTTGCCGAGTACGATGCACAGGCTGCACAGGCCGCTGAAGCCGAACATCCCATACAATAAAAAATTTCGCTTTTCAAAAGGCGGCTGCGCAGTTGTGTGCAGCCGCCTTTTTTGCTTTTGCGTTTCCGAAGCAAGTTGCTTTTATAGCTGAAGTTTCCCTCTCGACCCCTCTCGTGAAAAGACAGGTCTGGAAAATCCGCAGATTTTCCAGACCTGTAAATAAACAATAATCTTTCCGCTGAACATGGTCAGAGCAAAGCGGAGACCATTCCAAATCGTCCGCCTTTTGTTATGTGCAGATATCTGCCGCCACGGTGTACATGGCATTATAATGCAGGGTCTCCTCCTGCACGGTACATTCCTCCCGGCGGGCGAGGATGTCGGCATCCGGGAAAGCATCGTGCAGCGCCCGCAGCCCTTGCAGCCGCGCCAGCGTAAGCGCCTGCGCCTCGGTGCGGTATATCGTTTTCTGCTGCTGCCCGTAATAGATGGTCTCCTCCACCGCGCAGGGCAGGGGCAGACCAAAAACCTCTAATTGCAGATGCCGGGTGCGGCACAGTCCATCCCTGTCGGGTGCGGAGGGCGAAAGCGCGGAAGAATGTCCTGCAAAAAACAGCCGGTAATTTGTTTTGTTTGTGCCGGTCAGCAGCGACATCGTCTCTGCCAGCGGAACGCTCTGGTCTGTCTGCCACTCCAGCTGTGCCACTACCGTGCCTGCCGCCGGGGCAAAGATAAGGCTGCCGTCCCGCTCGCTGCGTGCCGTGCCGATCAACCCCTGCCCGGCTTCCACAGTCTGCCCGGGCACTACCAGCATAGTGCCGCTGGCAAGATTTGTACGCAGCACCGTCCCATTGCACTTTGCCCGCAGCCCATGCAGGGTGCCTGCGGCAATTTTAGGGCGTGCACGCGCAGGAGCAGCTTCCACCGCAAGTCGGCCTTTTTCAAAATTCAGGCTTGCCCACGAGAACTCGCCGCTTTCCAGCAGGGCGTACTCTCCGGTGCGCAGCAGCTCCTCGGTTACGGCAGTGCCGGGCTGCAAGCCGCAGCTGCGCAGCACCGCACCCGCCCGCGCCCGCTGCCCGGTGGTCAGGCTGCCGTAGTCCACTGCCCATACCAGCCCTTGCAGCCAGACCAGTACCAGCCCCCAAGCGACAAGCCCTACCCAAAGCCCCTTGCGCCGCAGCAGCGGACGCAGCAAAAAATAAAGCCCATGCCGTTTTTCTACCCGCAGCCGCACCCGCCTGTGCCGGGCAAGTGCGGCCAGCCGTCGGTACTGCCATGCTGCGCAATGGCCGTAAAAGCCGCCGGGCAGGGAAAAAATACCGTATAAATGCAGCCCTTGTCCGGCGGCATCGGTCAAAAGTGCCTCGGGGCTGCCGTTCCGGGCGGTAAAGCGCACCCCCGCCCAAAGGCTTGCAGCTTCCATGATGGCCTCCTATTCATCGGAAAAATCGGTGCGCAAAAACTGCCCCTGCACCGTCAGCCGGGCGGCGGTCAGGGTGCAGATGCGCAGTCCGCTGCCGTATACCGTGAACCGCCCCTTCGCCAGCCGCAGACACAGCCTGTTTTCATCAAAGAACAACACCGTGCAAAAATGCTCGATCTCCATCCGGTCGCCGCTCAGGTATACGGCAGGGCGGCTGTAAAACCCGGGCGGCGGCTGTCGGAACAGCCCGCGCAGCCAGTCGCCCGGGGTGCGCCGGTCGTGGTGTGCTCTGGCCATCGTTGTCCCTCCCGTCCCGCGCTTTGTACATTGCACAGCCCATGCTTCCATATATATGGAGGGGGAGGGCGTGCTTATGAGTAAAAGCTGCAAACCGCTGCATCCGGGGCTTTTTTTGCTGGGTGCAGCTACGGCGGCACTAGTGTTTGCCGCGCCGCAGACCTGCGCGGAAGCCTTCCGGCAGGGTCTTGCGCTCTGCGGCGGGCCGCTGCTGGTGTCGCTGTTTCCGTTTCTGGTGGTGTCGGCGCTTATCATGCGTAGCGGCGCGGGCGAGGTGTTGGGTGTGCTGCTCTGGCCGGTGGTACGCTGTATCGGCCTGCGCAGCCGCAGCGCGGGCAGTGTGCTGCTCATCGGCCTTGTGGGCGGCTTTGCCCCTGCTGCCGCTGCCACTGCCGAGGCAGTCCGCAGCAGGGAACTGACCTCGCAGGAGGCTTCGGCTTTGCTGCCCGCCTGCATCTGTTCCGGGCCATCCTTTGTTATTCTGACGGTTGGGGAGCAGCTGCTGGGCAGCCGTACGGCGGGGGTGTGTCTGTTTGCCGCACAGGTACTGGCAGGCTGGCTGACAGCGGCGCTGCTCTGCCGTGTTCGCGGCATACCGGAGCCTTTGCCCGCGCCGCCCGCTGCCGCGCAAACTGAACCGCCGCCGGCGCTGGATGCTATCCTTGCGCAGGCGGCGGTGACCTACCTGAAATTGTGCGGCTTTGTGCTGTATTTTCGCCTGTTGGCGGCAGGCTGCGGGCTGCTGCTGCCCGCGGCGCTTGCACCCTTTCCGGCCATGCTGCTGGAAGTATGCTCCGGCTGCGACTACGCCGCCCGCACCGGTTTGTGGGCAAGCGGGCTGTGCTGTGCCGCGCTCAGCGTGCAGGGCGCTTCGGTGCTGCTGCAGGTGCGCACCCTCTGCCCGCCGGAGGTCTCGCTTCGCTCCTTGCTGTGGGGCAGACTGTTGCATCTGCCGCTTTCGCTGGCGCTGTTTTATCTGGGCTTACCGCAGAGCGCTGTGGAAAGCTTCAATACTTTGTGCGCCCGTGTAGTGCCCATGCGTCGCGTGCCGACAGATTGTGCCCTGCTGGTGTTCGCGGTGTGCTGCATCACGGCCTGCGAGGCCTGCCGCCTGACCGAAAAAAGGCACAAAACGCAGCTCCGGCAAACAAAAACCGCTCTGCGGCTTGCAAACCGCCGCAAAATGTGGTAACATAACTCTTGGTTATCATAATACCAAACGCAGCGACGGAGAGAGTAGGCGCTGTCTGCACGGCAAAGAGAGAAGCTTCACCGGCTGAAAGGGCTTCCATGTGCGGCAGGGGCTGAAGTTCGCTCCCGAGCGGTCTGCGCGAACGATGCGGACGCATCTATTAGCACAGGACGGTCGCGCCCCGTTACGGCGTGTGGGTGCCGTCTGCCTTAGTGCAGACGGAAACCGGGTGGTACCGCGGAGCAGAAATGGTCAAAGCTTCGTCCCTTTTGCCTGAGCAGTCGGGCAGGGGACGGAGCTTTTTTGTTATACTCCGCTCCATGAACACAAAGAATAAAGGAGAGAAAATCCATGCAAGCAATGATCGATGAGCTGGCCAAGCAGGCCGCTGAAAGCCTTGGTCAGGTGTCCAGCAAGGAGACGCTGGCTTCCTTCTGGCAGGAATACCTCAGCAAAAACGGCAAGATCCCTGCCCTGATGAAGAATCTGCGCACCGTTGCGCCGGAAGAGCGCCCCGCCATGGGCAAGATCATCAACGAGCTCAAGCAGAAGGTGCAGG
>ENA-ORIJ01000794-ORIJ01000794.1-human-gut-metagenome-genome-assembly--contig:-NODE-794-length-16154-cov-7.44438_pt1 | contig 16154 bp, 10 predicted proteins | sample MGYA00243030_ERZ508746 | MGnify/ENA primary metagenome ERZ508746 (study PRJEB26277, sample SAMN04329826) | human gut metagenome | biome: human-associated habitat | host: Homo sapiens | place: USA... | reverse complement strand
CAAAATCGCCTTTCCACTCTACTTCCGGCTGTGCATCAAAATGTCCGTCCGCAAAGAGCTTCATCGACCTGTCTATATCATCCACATATGAGCCGAGAATACGGATAGACTTTCTCATGCTGTGTGCCAATCTACCGATTTCATCCTCTGAACGGTAATCAAGTGTGCTGTGAAGATTTCCTTCTGTCAGCTCCTTTGCCACTTCCTCGATTGCATGTAATGGCTCAAGGATTGTATCAAGCACGATCTTTCCTGTTCTCTTTGTCAACTGCCATGCACATATCAGACAGATAATGATGACTATGAGTCCGACTGCAGCACATACATATGTCCTTACAACTGCCTGATGGCTTCTTTCGTCAGTCAGCTTGTTGATTTCCTTTGCAAGCTCAACTGTTTTATTTAACTTTGGTGTACACTCATTGATAATCTGATCAACAGCCTCATCCTTCTGTCCGGCTTTAATCTTATCCATGATTGAGTATCCGATATTCGCCCAGTCAGAAAGAGCCTTTGAATATTCATTATACTGATCCTCAGGAACGATACCTGATTTTTTTATTGTTTTTAACTGCACATCAACATCTTCAAGCTTTTCTTTTGCGCCCTGCTCATAGTCGTCATATGTTGATTTGTCAGGATTAAGTGCCATCTCTCTTACATTTCTAGCCGCTGCATTTACATTTATTCTACATGTCTTAACCGCCTGATCGGCAGCATTTACCTTGTTTACATAGTTTAACATATTGAAAAACAACACACCAATGACCGCAATCGAAAGCAGTCCCGAAATAAGCATCATGGTAATAACCATTCTATAGCCATAGTTAATCCTTTCACCCAAATGCATGTTTTCCAATTTCTTTTTCATCGCATCTTTTTTTGAAGACATAGTTTAGTTATTTCCTCCTATCTTATGATACCTTTTGACCCTTTAATCATATTATTATTTATACTCAAGTCTGAATTCGTCAGATGAATTTAGTATAGTACTATTTTTCTAAGGGCACAATACTATATTCTTAATAATCTTTATGTGAATCTTTCTATTAAATATGTGGTTTTGCACAAAATGGTATGATTTTTTCGCAATTCCCTCAAAATACGTATGATGATTTTTATCTTGTTTTATGTAATGATGCAAGTCCCGGCTGCCCGACCGGCACACACAGTTATATATTCAAGAAAAATCAGCTCAGAAGTGAAAATGCAAATACCACGATGCCAAGTATTACAAGTACAATACCTGTGGCACGGTTTAAGGTTTTTGCGGATGCCTTGTTTGCAAAGACCGCTGCAATTCTCGCCCAAAGGAGTGTAAATGCAATACATAAAAGCAGCACAAACCAGTCCGGTTTTCCACCGATGGCAAAGTGCGAGGCAGCTCCTGTAAAGGCTGTAAATGCCATGATAAATACGCTCGTTCCGACTGCAGTCTTAAGCTCATAGCCAAGCACCGATGTGAGGATGAGGAGCATCATCATACCGCCTCCCGCACCTATGAAGCCACAGATAAATCCGATAAGCACGCCGCAGATGATTGACTGGACAGCTCTCTTTTTAGCTGAAACTCCCTGCATGGCCTCCTTTGTTGTCATGACAGGACGGACTATAAACTTGATTCCGAGTAAAAATGTCATAAATACCGAAAAGTTGCCCATTGTTGCTGACGGCACGAGGCTTGATACATAGCTCCCGACAACCGTGAAGCATAAAACCGTGACCATCATTATGAGCCCGTTTTTTACATCAAGGTTCTTGTTCTTTCCATATGTATAGGCTGACACTGCGCTGGCAAGTACATCAGACGACAGGGCTATTCCCACTGCCATATAAGGATCCATTCCTAAAAATGTAATGAGCATAGGGCTTATTACTGCTGCTGCGCTTAGTCCCGCAAAGCCAGTTCCAAGGCCTGCGCCCATACCGGCAAAAAATGTTACTATTATAGTTATTAATGTGCTCATTTGTGTGATTTCCTCCTGATTATTTCATCCATATTATTCTCAAGCTGTTCCATAACAATCGTCAGCTGCTTTTTCTGCTCCTCATCTATCCCTGCAAACAGATTTGCTGTAAACTGCTGCTGTATACGCCTTCCTCTTTCAATGACAGTCCCGGCCTTTTTTGTACAGACAAGCTCCGTCTTCCTCCTATCATTTTCCACAGGTTTTCTCTCCAGATAGCCCTCATTCACAAGCTTATCAACATTTACAGACACAAGATTTGCCTTGATTTTTCTTATTTCAACTATATCCCTTGCCGTCTTATATTCCGGATTGTTCGCCAGAAACATGAGTATATCAAAGGCTGTCTGCGGAAGCTTCAGCTCATGGCACAGTGGTCTGCACTCATCGCTGTAGGTTCGCGAAATCTTCTCTGCAAACTCAAAGTTAAATTTCATATGTGATATTCCTTCTTTTCTTTTCCTATTTTGCTGCTTCGTTATACATTTTTGAATTATTCATTTTTGAACTAATTATATATCTCTCTGTCATTTTGTCAAGCGGTTATCGTAATTTATACCCTGCAATGCTATACTTTTTGAGGCATTTTTTCATTAACTATTATGATATGATTTAACAGTTATATAATACCTTGAAAGTATCCTGCAGTCATGGTATTATATGTAATTGGCGCTTTGTTGCACATTTTAAACACCGGCTAATCTACCGGTGATTTTAATTTTAATAACTAAAGCTTCGTACATATATAATGTAGGAGTTTTAAATTAACAATCATTTACAATAGGAGGAATTATGAGTCAGGAAACAAATTCAGCCCCTGTAACAGAGAACAAGATGGGAACCATGCCTATCGGCAGACTTGTATTTAACATGTCTTTGCCTATGATGATTTCCATGCTCGTACAGGCTCTATACAACATCGTGGACAGTATTTTCGTTGCAAAGCTGTCCGAAAACGCACTCACAGCAGTTTCACTTGCCTTCCCTTTGCAGACACTCATCATCGCTGTCGCAACCGGTACAGGTGTAGGTGTAAACGCGCTGCTGTCAAAGTCCCTCGGCGCCCATAAATACGACGAGGCCAACAAAATCGGCATCAACGGTGCCGTGCTATATGCATTCAGCTACGTAATATTTCTGATTCTCGGACTTACAATCGTAAAGCCTTTTTACATGAGTCAGATTGGAAATGCTGATATCGAAATCATGGATATGGGTGTGAGCTACCTGAGTACTGTTATGATTTTTTCATTTGGTATTTTTGCGGAAATCTTTTTTGAGAGGGTGCTTACATCGACAGGAAGAACTATTTTCAGCATGACCTCACAGCTTTGCGGTGCCATCACAAATATCATTCTGGATCCTATCATGATCTTTGGACTGCTTGGCTTCCCTAAGCTCGGTGCTACCGGTGCTGCTGTGGCAACCGTTGTGGGACAGTGCGTGGCCGCCGTTGTTGCTTTTGTCTGCAACCACAAATTCAATCATGATATCAAGCTGAGCTTCAAGGGCTACAGCCCGGATTTCAAAATCATGGGAACCATTTATGCTATCGGTATTCCGTCGATCATTATGCAGTCTATAGGCTCAGTAATGACATATGCCATGAACAGAATACTTATCGGCTTTTCATCGACTGCCGCTGCTGTTTTCGGTGTTTATTTCAAGCTGCAGAGCTTCTTCTTTATGCCTGTATTCGGACTGAACAACGGAATCACACCTATCATCGCCTTCAACTACGGTGCACAGAACAGAAAGCGTATGGTTAAGACAATAAAGGTCAGCCTGATAACCGCATTCTGTCTGCTGTTCTTTGGCTTTGCCTGCTTTGAGTTCATACCAAAGGTGCTTCTTGGAATGTTCAGCGCCTCTGACGATATGCTCAAAATCGGTGTTCCGGCGCTCAGAATAATCGGAGTGCATTTCCTCATCGCATGGTTTTGTATTATCGTCGGCACAGTATTCCAGGCTTTGGGAAAGGCTGTCTTTTCCATGATCGTATCAATCATGCGTCAGCTTGTGGTTTTAATTCCGGCAGCATACATCCTTTCAAAGCTCGGTGGACTTCACGCTGTATGGTGGGCTTTTCCTATAGCAGAGGTGATATCCCTTACTGTTTCGACATTATTCTTAATCAGGATCAACAGAACTATCATCTCAAAGATTCCTGATGGAAGCGATGTGCTGTAAAAAATTTTACTTGAGCTTTAAAATAATCAACAATAAAATCCGCTGCATTATATCATGTGCGTAATCATATGATATAGTGTAGCGGATTTATTATATTTATGTCATATTTTCACATATTTCTGATTTCTGCACCAGCTTGGTGCAGCTTATGAACCGACTCCATCTTGCGTATTATCTTGCGTATTTTCTTCCTCTATTATACGTATTTTATGTTGCTGGTCACACTGTTCGGTGTAAACAGTAACGATTTTATATAAAAAGTGTAATCTGCAGATTCAAACCTCTTTTAAAAAATGCGATTTTGTAGTAAAATTGCCAAAAAGAAAATGCGATTTTGTAGTAAATCATCAAAATAAAAAATGCGATTTTGTAATTTTATTAGGAAAATGTCATGTTTAAGCGAAAAATATATGATAATTTATTGCAGTGATATGGAGGATTAAGACATGAAATTTATATCGTGGAATGTAAACGGACTGCGCGCATGCGTCCAGAAAGGTTTCCTTGATTTTTTTACCAGTATAGATGCGGATTTCTTTTGTATTCAGGAGTCCAAGCTACAGGCGGGACAGATTGACCTTGACCTGCCGGGCTATCACCAGTACTGGAATTACGCCGAGAAAAAAGGCTATTCCGGCACAGCCATTTTCGCCAAAAATGAGCCATTATCAGTATCTTACGGCATAGGCATTGAGGAGCATGATAGGGAAGGACGTGTCATCACACTTGAATATGACAATTTCTATCTCGTAACCTGCTATACTCCAAACTCACAGAATGAGCTGAAAAGGCTGCCGTACCGTATGCAGTGGGAGGATGATTTCCGTGAATACCTTAAGACTCTCGATGCCAAAAAGCCTGTCGTACTGTGCGGTGATCTGAATGTCGCACACAATGAGATCGACCTGAAAAATCCAAAAACAAACCGCAAGAATGCAGGTTTTTCAGACGAGGAACGTGCTAAAATGACGGAGCTTTTAGGTTCCGGCTTTACCGATACCTTCAGATACTTTTATCCGGATGCCGAGGGTATATATTCCTGGTGGTCATACCGTTTTAAGGCTCGCGAGAAGAACGCAGGCTGGCGTATCGACTACTTTATCACATCAAAGCGCATCAATGATAAGCTGCAAAAGGCAGCAATCCATACCGATGTGCTCGGTTCAGACCACTGCCCTGTTGAGGTTGATATTGAATTTTAAATTTAAGGTTATGTATTTTTACAATCCCTTATGCAACACTTTCTTCTCGAGCTTATCCCCATCCAGTGTATACTCAACAGCATTGTACGCACCGTTTCTGTATGCAAACGTCTCATTGTCATCCTGATAATGCACGAAGCTGCCCTTGCCCGGATATGTCAGTATGCTGATCTTATCCTCTGTAATGTCCTCTGTAGAGCGGATTTCTCCGTCTGCAACAGGAATAATGGCTCCTGCCTTTATGAAGACAGGTACTTTATCAAGTGGTGCATCTGCTAAAATATATCTGCCGCCACTGTATTTTTCGCCTGTGTAGTAATCATACCAGTCGCCGTCAGGCAGATAAACCTCTCTTGCCTCCTTGCCCGGTGCGATCACAGGTGCAACCAGTACAAAGCTTCCGAGCATATATTCATCGGAAATATTTCTCACATGCTTATCTGCAGGATACTCGTATACGAGCGGGCGCACGATAGGTGCTCCTGTCTTTTCACACTCATGTGCCAGATCATAGATATATGGGATAAATCTGTATCTGAGCTTTACTGTCTTTCTGACTGCATCTATCGTAGTCTCATCAAACTGCCAAGGCTCCTGTCTGCGTGTTCCCATCGCTGAATGATTTCTGAAAAACGGCACAAATACTGCTGCCTCATAAAATCTGACAAGAAGCTCCGGTGTAGTATCACTTCCGAAACCGCCTATATCGCTGCCGCACATGGCAAGTCCGCTGACTGACAGATTGCACACCTGCTCGAGTGAAAGTGCTATATGCGCCCAGATGCTGTGATTGTCTCCGGTCCAGCCACCGCAGTATTTCTGGCTTCCGGCATACGCAGCCCTGGTAAGTACAAACGGACGTTTTCCACCATCATTTTTCGCAAGTCCCTCATATGTGGCTTTTGCCATAAAATGTCCGTAAATATTGTGAACCTTTTCATGTGCTCCATACTCAAACTGCACATCATCCGGCAGTGGTCCGTTGAAGCTTGCAGGCTCATTCATATCATTCCATATGCCACTGATACCGTGCTCGAGAAGTATCTTTGTCTTGTCTCCCCACCAGCTTCTGACGCTTTGCTTTGTGAAGTCCGGAAATACCGATGTTCCCGGCCAGACAGCATTTTCATATACACTGCCATCTGTATCATGTGCAAATGCATCCATCTCCATGCCCTCTTTGTACATGAAATAGTCCTCATCCTTTTTCACACCCGGGTCAATGATGGATATGAGCTTTACACCCCTGTCAGCAAGCTTCTCTGAAAGACCCTTTACATCCGGGAATTTCTTGTCATCAAAGGTGAATACCCTGTAGCCATTCATGTAATCGATATCCATATGTATCACATCGCATGGGATATCAAGCTCGCGGAATTTGTCAGCTATATCAAGCACCTCATCCTGCGTGTAATAGCCCCAGCGGCTCTGATGGCTGCCGTATATCCATCTCTGATAAAGCGGTGTGGTGCCTGTCAGTGATGTATAAAGTCCTACCACCTCTGCCATATCATTTCCCGGCATAAAATAGTAGTCCAGCTCGCCCTTCTCATGCTCGACGAAATAGTAATCTGTGTTTTCATAACCGAAATCAAAGGTTGTCTTGTAGGTATTATCCGCAAAAATTCCATAGCAATATTCATCGCCCAGCACGATAAAAAACGGTATGGATTTGTACAGCGATTTGAAGCTGTCCACATGTGGCGCAGGATCATCCGTGTTCCAGTTTACATATGAATATCCACGCTTGTTGAGGCATCCCGGCTTATCTCCCAGACCGTAAATAGCATCATCCTTTCCAAGCTTTTTGATGATGGTAACAGCGTCAGTTTTTTCTTCATCTTTTCCGACAGTATGTCCCTCAAGCTCTGCGATGGCAAGATCCTCGTACGGATTCTTCTCACTCTTTTTGCGTGCTTTTTCATAATCCGAAAGCACAAGCTTCCCTTTGTAATAAATATCAAGCTTCTCGTTATCCTTCACATATACAGTAATATCCCTTGCGCGGATGACTGCTTTAGCTGCTGCATCGCTTACACCGGCTTCTGCTGCGGTCCCCTTGGCATCAGACGTATCCTTGCAGGTTATGTCCGGTGTGGCAGCCTTCGGAATAAAGCCCTCCTCTATTGCAACACTTTCGATGCCGGGTTTTTGTGCAACATGCACTATGTTGTTTTCAAATATGGTAACAAACAGACTGCCGTTCTCGTAGATCAGCTCTGCTGTGTTGTCCTGTATTTTACAGTTCTTATATGAATTTCCCATTGCATAATCCTCCCTTGAATTATATAGTTTCTCCTGATGTTTCTTATAAAAATACTTCCGTTTACTATAATAGTATCATCCATTTTTAATTTTTACAACAAAGAAAGTCACCGGTCACACCTAGTATGACCGGTGACTGCCTCAGGCTGTAAGTATCTCTGTCAATACACCATACAGCTCTGTATCAAGCTCCTTTGCCTTGAGCTCTGATAAAATCACTGTTGTTTTCTTTCCCGATGTAATAAGACCGTAGCTTTCATCCTTTAGAACAAAGCCTATCTCTGCCTGATTCAGGAAATCAAAGCATCTTTTTTCGATTTGATTATCAAGCGCTACTGTGTCTTTCGATATTGCAACGCTTATTTTGCTCGCTGTCGATGCATTTACAGTAACGATGAGCTTTCTGTTTTCTTTATCATATTTATTCTTTGCCAATACCTCTTTACCATCCACGGATACCTTTACCTTATCGGCTGCTGCCTCGGTTCTTCTTTCAAAGACAAGCTTATAGGTTCTGTTGTCAGGTATTAATGATGTATCTCCATCTGCCGGAGAAATGACAAACATATCTTTACCCGCAGAATATTTCATAGCTGTGGTCACACATCTGCCATCCACATATCCGCAGGATTCATTGTCATCCTCGTATAGCTCAAACTCACCATCAGCCTCCGGGAATACCCTGACACATAATACATCAGGATTTTTGATAACAGATCTTGCATCAAGCTCATCAGCATCTGCACACACAAGTATGCCTCCCGCCTTCGCAAACACAGGTATGCTGCTCAAATCCCTGTAAACCTCCAGCATTCTTCCACCATCATAGCGCATGCCTGTATAGATATCATACCAAATGCCCTCCGGGAACCATACTTTGGTTTTTGCCACATTAAGTCCCTTAATACGTGGAGTTGTAACAGGTGCTGCCATAAGCTGGCTGCCAAAGAAATACTGATTCTTTACCTCATAAGCCTCTGCATTTTCAGGATACTCATAATACATAGGCTCAATCAGCGGCATATTCTCGGCATAGCTGCGATAGTTCATGGTATACAGATACGGAATCATACAATGCCTCTGTCTGAGCGCCGCCTCCATCGCTTCCTCAGTCTCTTTTTTAAATCGCCACGGCTCCTTGCCGTTAAATTCGCTGCATGAGCTGTGCAGACGCATTATCGGAGAGAATATACCATATTGTGTCCATCTGGCTGTCAGCTCATCATCCTTGTAGCCAAGCATATGTCCGCCAATATCATGGCTCCACCATCCATATCCGATGTTTGTCGCTGTCGTTGTAAAATACGGTTGAAAATCAAGCGACTCCCATGTAATATGTGTATCTCCCGAAAATCCAATCGGATATCTATGGCTTCCCGGACCTGCATAGCGCGAAAATGTCATTGGACGCTTGCCGTCTCTTTTATTATCGAGATAATGAAAATGATTAAAAATCCATAGCGGATCCAATCCTTCAACCTTGCAGTTGCTGCCCTGCTGCCAGTCAATCCACCAGAAATCCACACCTTCAGCCTCTCTCGGATGATGAAGATACTTAAAATATGCATCCATAAACTTTGGGCTTGCCGGATCACATACAACCGGGTCCTCATTTTCATAGTCCACGCCCATTTCCTTTGCCATATCAACATACATTTCTTCACAGCCCTGCACACCATCCGCAGGGTGTACGTTTAAGGTAGTATGCATTCCTCTGTCATGGAGCTTTCCAAGAAAGCGCTTCGGATCCGGGAAAAGCTTTTTGTTCCAAGTATATCCTGTCCAGCCGCTTCCATATTTAGGATCCACATCAACCTGATGCCAGTCCATATCTATTACAGCTACTGTGAATGGGATATTCTTTTCATCGAATTTGTCCATCAGCTCCATATAGCTTTCTTCTGAGTATTTATAATATCTGCTCCACCAGTTTCCCAGTGCATATCGTGGAAGCATCGGAGTCTTGCCGCAAAGCCTGTAAAAATCATTGAGCGCCTGTTTATAATCATGTCCATATCCAAAGAAATACAAATCAGACACACCTTTTTTTCTTGGCTCAATCCATCCATCATCAAGTAAAATCTGTGATTTACTGTCATCAAGAACTGAATATCCAAAGCGCGAAACGATACCGTGTCCAAGCTTGGTTTCTCCGTTTACGTCATCGAGTGTACGCGCTGTGCCCTGCAGATCATCCACCTTCTCGCCATAATGCCAGATGCTGTGATATGCGCTCAGGTTTCCCTTGATCTGTATGCTCAGTCCGTGTGATGAGAACTCTTTCTCATTATATATCAGGTGAAGCATTGATGTATGAACCTCAATTCCATCAGCGCCTCGCACCACATGATAGTCGGTCTTTGGAAAATCCCTGAACAATACTGTCTGTGTTGCCCTGTCCTCGAACACACCATCTTCACTGTATTCCAGACGTACAAGCGCCTCTGTCAGGAAAGTAATCCTGTATTTTTCACCTGTTATCATATTGTCCGATAATGCCACCGGACTTGTCTTTACTCTGTATATTTCCTGCATGAAATACTCCCTCTCATATAAATTACGTTATCCCTTGACAGCCGATGCAGCAATTCCTGCGATAAACTGCTTCTGGAAGAACAGATATATCAGTAAAACCGGTATGATAGATATTGCCGTTGCCGCAAAAAGTGCACCATAATCTGTAGAATACTGTCCGTTAAACATCTTTAAGCCTACTGCCAACAGCTGCTTTTCCTTGGTATTGATTACAAGGTAAGGCCACAGATAGTCTTCCCATGTCCACAGGAACTGAAAAATGGCTATACTTGAAATTCCGTTTTTTGCCATCGGAAATATAATCCTGTGAAAGATATAAAACTCATTAGCGCCATCCATTCTGGCAGCTTCAATAATCTCATCCGGGATGGTCTCAATGTGCTGCTTCATCATAAATATTCCAAATCCGCTGAACATAGCCGGAATAATAAGTGCCTTATAGCTGTCCATCCATCCGAATTTCTGAATCATAGTGTATTTTGGAATAATTGTTACACACCATGGAATCATCATAGTAGCCAATACAAAGCCAAATAGGATATTTCTGCCCTTAAACTTATATTTGCTTAATACAAAGCCACAGATTGTACTGGTGTATACTACAAGCAGGGTTACAACAATTGTGATAAACAAACTGTTTCCAAAAAACCTCATGAAATTGAAATGCGAATTCATGCTGATGTAATTGTCTATTGTAAACTCTTGTGGAAGCAGATGCTGCTGCAACGCCATTATTTCCTTATTCTGCTTAAATGATGAGCATAGCATCCATATAAACGGATAAACTGTAACAATGCCCAATAATAGAAGGAATACATTTAAAACTATACTGCTTACTTTTTTTCTCATGATATTTTCCTCCTACTCTTCCTTGCCCGATACTTTGAAAGAAAGCACGGTAAGCACTGCGGTAATCACAAAAAGCACAAATGAAAGTGCTGATGCATATCCAAAGTTGTATTTGACAAAGGCCTCATCATAAATAATGTAAGAAGCCAGATATGTTGATGTTCCCGGTCCTCCCTCTGTCATGATGAGTATCTGAACATATGCCTGGATATACGAGATAATTGATGTAATGACTACAAAAAGTGTCATAGGCTTAAGCAATGGCAATGTAATGTATCTGAATTTCTGCCAGCCACTCGCTCCGTCAACCTGTGCTGCCTCCATGACATCTGCCGGAAGTGAGTACAGGCCTGCCATATACATAACAACCGCATATCCGAAATCCTTCCAGATGGTCATTATGATTACTGCGATCAGAGCAGTTTTCGGATTCATCAGCCAGTTGATGTCGAGTCCGAATATTTTGTTGATGGTTCCGATCTGTGGATTGTACATGAACTTCCATACAAATGCCACTGCAACCATAGGTGTCACTACGGGCATATAGTAAACTGCCCTGAAAAAGCTCTTATGCTTTATAAGCGTTGAATAAATAGCATACGCGATTCCCAGTCCCAGACCGACTCTGAAAACAATTACAACTGCTGAAAAGATCACTGTATTGAACATTGATTTGCCGAACAATTTGCTCGTGAACACCTGCTTATAATTTTCCAGCCCCAAAAACTTGTATGTTCCGCTTAGCGGATTCCACTCATGAAAGCTTCCTGCAAATGCTATACCGATTGGTATTATCAAAAATACTGTAAAGAAAACTACCATAGCTAAAACAACTATGTTTCTTAAAATTATTTCACTTTTACTTTGTAATGGATGTGATTTTTTAAACATTAATAATCCTCCGTAGTTGTGAATCTCTACCCGTTATTTTGCAAACTCATATAGATTCTCGACTGATTGGAATGAACTGCTCTTCATATCCTTTATAATATCAGCCTGTGCCTTGTCTAAAGCCGTATCAATATCCACTCCATTGTAGAATATGTCCTCTCCGGCCTTTTTCATATTATCCTCAACACATGAAGGCATCGGGCCCGGCCAGATATAGTGGTCAATGTGCTCTGCAAGTACCTTAAGTGATGGGTTTTCAAGTATTTTCTCATTATCTGCAAGGGATTTCTTTGCAGGGAATGTACTCATGGCAAGATTGAAAGCTACCTGAGACTCATCATCGCAGAGGAAGAACTTTACAAAATCCTGTGCCACTGCCTGCTGGTCCTTAGGTGCATTCTTGTTTACACCGAATGTTGACTCACCATTATATCTATTGTATGCATATGGATTTCCGTCAAATGTAGGAATTTCAAATACACCAAAATCTATATCGCTCCATGTGGTCTTAAGTGTATTGTAGTAATGACCCCACTGAATAACCATTGCCGACTGTCCCTGTCCAAAGCTGTCTGCACAGTTCTCGCCAAAATCCTTTGAACCGATCTGATCCTTGTCATACATATCAACAAGCATCTGCATAACCTTCTTCATCGCATCTGAATTAACATTAGGTGTCTTTCCATCCTCCTGGAATAAGTTTTCACCAAGCTGATAGTTAAGTCCCAGCAGGTAATTCTGGTGGAAATCATTATTGAAATTGAGTCCGGCCTGGACTATTTTGTCTCCGTCCTTGATGGTAAGCTTCTTTGCCACCTCAATCATTTCATCCCAGGTCTTTGGAATATCATCCTCTGTAAGTCCTGCTTCCTTCCACATATCCTTGTTGTAATAAACAGAGCCTGTCATCATTCCGTAATCAATGTAATAAACCTTGCCATCAATCACATGGGCGCTTACTCCATTGAAGTCCTGCTCCAAATCCTCAACAGGAATATCAAGCGGTGCCATATAGTTGATAAGATTCTCATGATAGCTGTTATGTACATTGAAGAGTGCCGGTCCGTTCTCGCCATCGAGTGCCAGAGGAAGCTTTGTCCAGTAATCATCCCATGGATTATCCACAAGGTTTATCGTTACATTAGGATGAATAGCTGTGTATCTGTCAATAATCTCCTGAAATAATTCATCGCTTCCCCACTCCCACATGTCAATTGAGATATCCTTTCCATCATTAATCTCAACCGAAGGGTCATACTTCACTGTATCGCCAAATGGCTCTGTTGGTACTTTTATGTCTTTTTTGGCTGATGAAGCCGATGAGCTGCCACAGCCTGTAAGCGCTGTCACTGCCATTGTAGCTGCCATAACTGTTGCAATAAGTTTCTTTTTCATAGAAATCCTCACTTTCGTAATTCAATATCCTTTTTTCGCCCAAATTAGTTTAGCGCTAAATCTGACTATAATCTAACACTGCCTTGTACATTCGTCAATGGTTTTTTGTTTTTTCATCACTTTTCATATTATTTTCATATAATTTTTGTGCATTTTCACATATAAATTAGGGTTATGTGTAAATATTTGCAAAAACAGATTGCTATTTGCAAAATAAAAATGTATACTTAAGATAATTTATAAACCTATATTTTGAATTACATTCGGTTTATGTATAAACTTTATAGTAAAAAAATTATAATACTGAATAAAATGGAGTTTTATATGACACTTAAGGATATTGCTGAAATGGCAGGCGTGAGCACGATGACGGTCTCAAATGTAATCAACAAAAAGACAAGCCGTGTTTCACAGAAAACAAGGGATAAAATCAATTCAATTATAGAGGAATATAATTATGTTCCGAATATGAACGCTAGAAGTCTTTCAAACAATTCCTCACACATTATAGGAGTTGTTATATTTTTAGAGGATAAAGATTATGCTTCAGGATACAATTATTTTGAGAACCCATATGTCAGTACAATGATTGGTACGATAGAGACAGAGCTTCACAAAAACGGATACTTCACCATGCTTCAATCAGTATCCAGAAGCTCAGATATATTATCTTTGGTTAAGAACTGGAATGTCGATGTGATGATTCTGGTTTTCCCCACCTCTGCTGAAAATCTTGATAAATTGATGGATGCAGCCATCTGCCCTATTGCTACCTTTGACAGCAATTACTCTCACCCTAATCTCATAAATGTAATATCTGATGATGAAAAGGGCTTATATTTGTCAACCAGATATATGATAAATCACGGGCACACCGAGATTGCATTTGTAGCTGATTATGAGGGAAATATCGTCCTCACCAAACGTTTTAACGGATACAAAAAAGCTTTGGAGGACAGTCATATTCCTTTCCGTCCTGAATATATTTTCAGCTATCCACCTTCATATGAGGGCGGTATCGAAGCCGGCCGTGCCATTGCAGGCAGCAAGTCACCAATCACAGCAGTGGTAACAACTGCCGATATATGTGCTATCGGCATCATGGAGGGTGCGCGTCTCGGCGGTTACCGTGTCCCGATTGATTTATCTGTCATAGGCTATGATAATTTGAATCTATGCCAGTACACCGTACCGAAGCTTACATCGGTATCACAAAATGTACCAAAAAAAGCCCGGCTTGCAACCGAGCTTCTCCTAAAGAAAATACATGACAATGAATCATACAGTAATTTTGGTGAGATTATGGATGTTGAGATTGTTGACCGGCAATCCGTCATCTCGCTTTATTAAGCCAATACATTACCTACTCCCTGTGCACACGCTTGTTTTCATACATTTTCTCATCCGCCTCACAGATAATCTTATTGATATCGGCGTATCTGCCGCAGGCATAACCTACTGACGCGGAAATTGGGATTTTACTGTCCTTTTGGATTGGTTCCATCAGCTTATTCCATCTGTCAATAAAGCTAAGTGCATCGTCCTCAGTCCCATCCGGTATGATCATGATAAACTCATCGCCACCATAGCGGTATGTTCTTACATTATCATTATCATTTGCTGCAACAAGTCTGATAGTTCCCGCTATTCTCGCTATTAGACGGTCTCCCATCTCATGTCCGTATGTATCGTTCACAAACTTAAGCTCATTTACATCCCAATATATGACTGCAACCCTTCTGTCAGGTTCCTGTGGCTTTTCAAGGTCATCAAGGAGCTTATTTTTATTGTAAAGGCCCGTCATATCGTCTATTGCTGCCTCTCGCTTTATACGGTGCGCTTTTTCCATTGTTCTTCGAAGCATTTTGTTTACGCCATTGCTGACACTGTAAAATCCTGTTGCTATAAGCGAACGTGGAAAGACATAATACATAAAAAGCGTAAGTCCGGGATTTTTATTCACCTCATTCAGCAAAAATACTCCATCCTTTTGAAGATGCTTAAGTGATGTTGTAGTAAGCAATACCATATTTGCATCGCACACTCCAAAATAATAACCCACATATGTACTAAGCGCTATATTAAAAATCGAAAAAACAAATGCAAATCTCGACAGGTACTTTGACGAGTATACACCTGCAATTACAATTGGTAACATCGCCACTATTACCATATGATATGTAAGCGATGAGCTCGTTATCAGCACTATAAAACCGGCATCTGAAATACACAAATACTTTGCACAGGCGTGATCCAGTCCAACTATCACCAGCAGTGCAATAAACACCAGCAGAAGAACACATGATAAAATATATCCTGTGGCAAAAATATGCTTATCGACAATAAATATATTAAGGCAATTGAGTATGAATACAAATGTATATAGCAGATGCCACACTAAAAGCATACGAAACACAAATATATTCTCCACAACATCCTTCTTCTCATATATAGGATCATCATCTGTAATTTTTGAAAATAACAGCTTTAATGTCTGCATTATCCTCATCCTTTTCCCTTATCTGGTCAAATCCTTTACCCACTTGTATTTCTTAAAATGTATAAGTGTCCACGGTATCTTTCCAACCTCATCCACACAGGTGCACGCATACACCACAACCACCGGCCAATCCAAGAAATATGTGCCTGCAACTGCAAGCGGTATCGCTATGCCCCACATCGTAACAGCAAGAGAGTACATATCAAACATCGTATCTCCTCCCGAACCAAAGACACCGTTTATGATGATTTCATTTACCGAGCGTCCAATCATGTAGAGGGCAAGTACACCGAATAACTGCTTCAGATACTTTGCAGCCTGCAGTGTTAGCTTTACATAATGTAAAATCACCGGTGCTGA
>ENA-ORIJ01000773-ORIJ01000773.1-human-gut-metagenome-genome-assembly--contig:-NODE-773-length-16499-cov-7.19849_pt1 | contig 16499 bp, 11 predicted proteins | sample MGYA00243030_ERZ508746 | MGnify/ENA primary metagenome ERZ508746 (study PRJEB26277, sample SAMN04329826) | human gut metagenome | biome: human-associated habitat | host: Homo sapiens | place: USA... | reverse complement strand
TTTCTTTTTCAAATTGTACCTTTCCACAATAAAAGCACTACCTTTGTCAATCATGTATGTAATATACAATATAAAATGAACGACAATAAATTAAAAAACAAAACAGTCCCTTTCAACTACGCCCGCTGCTACAACGAGCAATGTCCGAAAGCTTGTAACTGCCTGCGTCGGGTGGCTGCACTTCTCACTACCGCTGACACGTCCTACATCAGCATCGTAAACCCAATGTGTATTCCGGCCACCGGCATTGACTGTCCTCACTTCCAAAACGCAGAAAAGATACATGTGGCATGGGGTATCAGCCACCTGCTGGACAACGTACCTTATAAGGACGGAACAAACATCAAGCAACAACTGATCGGGCATTTCGGAAAAACTCTTTACTATCGCTTTTATCGCGAAGAACGCTTCCTAAGCCCCGCGGACCAAAACTATATCCGCCAACTTTTTCGCCGGAAAGGTATCACCGAAGAACCAGTCTTTGACAGTTACACGGATGAGTATAATTGGTAAAGCTGCGTTCTAACTAGTTTCCAGCCTGCTGAAACTTTTTGTTTCCAGCGCTAGAAACTAAAAGTTTCATACGGTGAAACGATTCGTTTCTCACCGAGAAACAAACTGTTTCACTATGGGAAACCATTCGTTTCAAAGTATGAAACAAAAAATGGAACTAGTTGAAAACAAAAGAAACCCTGATGAAAAGGCAGGTGAAGCTTAGGTCTTCACCTGCTATCACCGATGAACAAAGCGATGCAGAAGATGTTGAAGAGGTGAGAGGAATTTGAAGAGAAAAAGATAAGATATTTATTTCAACTACCTTACCTTCATTAGAGTTAGAACGCACCTTTATTAATTACAGTTTCTTCAGGTATAATTCCTATCTCATCAGGAAACAGCCATTATATTATTCGCTTGTTTCTATCTTTTTGATGATTCGTGCCGGATTGCCGGCTACGATTGTCATCGCCGGAACATCTTTAGTTACCACGCTACCGGCTCCCACTATCGCTCCATAGCCAATCCTTACACCTGGAAGTATGGTCGAATTTATGCCAATCCAAACATTGTCCTCAATCACAAAAGGAATCATACGGTCGTAGAAGTCAAGTGATTATTTTTAGTGTTATAGTTAAAATTTATCTACTACACTTGCAAGTTCTCTCATTAATTTGTTTCTTTGTCTTTAAGGATTGAATAAAGCCTCATATAAGGCTAACAAATTTATTCATCACCTATAATGAAAGAATTATGAGTAACAGAGAACTATCTAACAGAATTGAATATTTTGTGGGATGTATAGGAGCTTTCGCTGAAAAATATTCCTTAAGTAACAGTCAGGCATACAAATACCTGAAGCGTTTTTCCGGCTTGGATTTCTTAGAAGAATTCTATGATATCGAACATACATTCTCCATAGAGGAAGCTGTGGATGATTTAACGAAAATCTGTCAACGAAATGGAGGAGCTTTAGCATGATTCTTTACCACGGTTCAAATATAGAAATATCCCAAATAGATATTGATAAAGGAAGAAAAGGCAAAGACTTCGGAAAAGGGTTTTATCTGAGTGAAGATATTAAACAAGCCGAAAAGATGGCAAGTTTAACGACATTCAGACAAGGAAAAGGGGTTCCTGTTATTTCTAAGTTTATGTTTGATGAATCTATTCTAAATGGTAAAAGTGATATTAAAATCAAACAGTTTGGCGGATATACCATAGAATGGGCTGAATTTATTCTATTAAATAGAAACAATAATACCAATATTCAAGCCCATGATTATGATATTGTAATAGGTCCCATTGCTGATGATACTGTAGGTCTCCAATTAAGACGATTTATTCAGGGATATATAAACATATCACAATTAGTGAATGAATTATCATAATATCCGCCCTACTATACAATATTTCTTTGGAACTCCCGCTGCAATTAATTTACTAAAAAGTTATGAATAAGGAAAAACAATTTTTAGTTGAATCTTTAGGAAAAGAACTGATAGAAATGCTTATGAGCGACTACGGATGGGATTTGCAAAAATCTATGGATGTACTGTATTCTTCTGAAACTTTCGCAAAATTAGAAGACGAACGTTCCGGCTTATATTATCAAGGAGCCATATATGTCTACAGTTTTTTAAAACAGGAAATAGAAAAGGGGACTATTGATTAAAATCAAATACTCCCCCATAATACAGACAGCCGATATGTGTGCATGAGAGCTAATCGAAAACACTCAATATTTATCGGTCATCACAAATACTAACTCCCCTCCCTTCATAATTTCCGAATGATGTATCCGGAAATTCTCAACGGGTTCGCCATTCCACGTTACCGACTTCACATACTTATTCTCATTCGACAATCCTTTTGCTTGCATCGTGAACGTTTTATCATTCGGTAATGAAATAGTAACTTCTTCCACCTGTGGTGCTCCCAATATATATTCTCCCCCAATCGGATTTACCGGATAGAATCCCATTGCAGAGAATATATACCATGCTGACATTTGTCCGCAATCATCATTTCCGCATAATCCATCCGGTTTGGGGAGGTAAAAACGGTCAAAAATTTCACGAATGAGTTGTTGGGTTTTATAAGGTTGTCCGGCATAGTTATACAAATAAGCTACATGATGACTAGGTTCATTGCCATGTGCATATTGTCCGATAAGTCCGGTCACGTCTTGCGTAAACCCTGTATTTTCCGCGGATGATTCTAAAAAGAATAAAGAATCCAGTTTGTTAGCGAACTTCTCTTTGCCCCCGAGTAAATCGATTAATCCTTCCACGTCGTGTTGCACGTGCCAAGTATATTGCCAGGCATTTCCTTCTGTATAATCTCCGCCGGAAGTAGCGGCATGAGACAATAAGAATGTATTAAAAGGTGTACGCCATTTTCCTTTCGAATCCTTTCCCCGCATCATAGTCGTTGAGGGATCCAACAGATTCTTGTAGTAGGAAGCCCGGCGGGAGAAATAAGCATAATCTTTCTCTTTTCCTAAAGATTTCGCCATGCGGGCTACACAATAATCATCATAGGTGGACTCCAATGTACGGGAAACCGACTCTTTGGGGATGATGTCGAAAGGATAATATCCATAACGATCATAAACCTCCCAGTCCGAATGTTGATGGCTTACGGTAGAACTTCCACGAATAGCGGCATACGCCTCTTCCACGTCAAATCCTCGGAATCCTTTCAGATAGGCGTCCACGATGACAGGGATAGCATGATTGCCTATCATGCAATGTGCCTCTTTTCCCCACAATGCCCAGATAGGAAGATACCCCATCGTGCGATAGTGTTCGAGCATACTCTGTATCATTCCGTCCACCCGCTCCGGGGAGAGAATGGTGTACAAGGGATGAGTTGCACGATAGGTGTCCCAAAGAGAAAGCGTGGAATAATAAGAGCCCGTCTTCGAGGTATACACTTTATCGTCAGCACCCCGATAACGTCCGTCCGTGTCCGCCATGTCGTTGGGCTGGATAAACAGGTGATAGAGCGAAGTATAGAAATTCTTCTTCTGTTCGTCACTACCAGTCACCTTTACCCGATCAAACAAATTGTTCCATTGCCGGCAGGCCTCCATACGAATCTTGTCGAAGTCCCATCCCGGATTCTCTTTCGCTAACGCCGCTTTCGCGCCTTCCAGGCAAACGGAAGAGAGCGCTATTTTCACTTGCAACGTATCACCTTCAGCAAGGTCGAAATCAAGAATAAGTCGTTTCGCCTTCTCCCCTCCTGCCGATGAAAGCACTTCACGTACAACATACGGTTTGTCAAAAGAGATCACATAATAGTATTGTCGCTTTACCCAATTTTCTACCACTTGATGACCTGTGATGGTATGATTGTCGGGCATATCCACTTCAGCAGACAAGACATGTGTTTTCAGCCGTTCTTTATCCCAAACAATCCCGTTCTGAAGGTCTACCAATAGGCGGGCAGGAGTAGCGGAATGATAAACGTAACGATGAAAAGAGGTACGCTGCGTGGAGGTCAATTCCACATCCACAGCAGCATCCGTCAGTCGGACGGAATAGTATCCGGGAGACGCCTTTTCAGAATTTTTATCAAACTTGCTTCTATAGACTCCGTCTTTCACTTCCCCACTGAAAGGCAATAGAAGAACGTCTCCCAGATCGGGACACCCCGTCCCACTCAAATGCGTTTGGGCGAAACCGATAAGGGAATCATCCGCAAAGTTATATCCGCTACAATACTTCCATTCGTCATTACCCGTTTCGGGGCTTGCTTGAATGAAACCGAAAGGTACGCAGGCTCCTCCCAGATCGGGACACCCCGTCCCACTCAAATGCGTCTGGGCGAAACCGATAAAGGAATCATCCGCAAAGTTATATCCGCTACAATACTTCCATTCGTCATTGCCCGTTTCGGGGCTTGCTTGAATGAAACCGAAAGGTACGCAGGCTCCGGGAAAAGTATGTCCGTTGTCGGAGGTACCAACGAATGGATCAGCATATCGAATATAATCATCATCCATATCCGTCCGGAAGAACAATGTTCCATAGCCGGGGCCATCACACCATTTGGAAGCGCCCTCTACTGACATCTTGGAGAGAACCCGGCGAGTATACGGCATGTCCAATCCCTTGCGGGTGACATAATGATTGTATACGATCTCATAGATAGGTCGAAACACTCCCCGTAATTTGTCCGAAATTGTTTGCCAGTTGCAATATCGGCCCGAAATATCAGTCCACGTAGTAAAGGGAACGGATTCTCCCAAGTTATATTTCGCTGTATATTCGTAACCGGTCAACAGACGGTTGTCAAAAGCGGCGTACATCTTCTCATCCCCCTGGTTGTAAGCGGTTTCGCAGGCTTCTGCCAAATTACCCAAGCCGAACATTACGTGGTCTTGGTCGCGACCGCTCTCTTGACACTGTCCGTTCTCGCCGATATAATTCTTAATCGTTCCGTTGTCGTGCCCGTTGTAATAGAAGTGAACTGCCTGATTGTAGAGAGCCTCATCTTCCAGAAAAATACCAAAGGCCATGTATGCTTTGGTAGCAGCAGCCCCCCAGTTTCCGTTTGTATATGGTTTCGCCTTGAAGAAGGTGTCCAATACAGGAATGAATACCGTTCGCAACATCTTCTCCCAGCCGGCAATCTCCGCCGGAGTGACTTTGGAATAGGTATGTTTAATTAGTTCTGCCGCGTTCGCCAACATACTGCCTTGTAGAGAGGCGCACAGTGGGTCGTCATTGTCGTTCGGACCTATTAATTTCAGCATGGCGCTGTAAGCATTCAATATCTCTATCGACTTGCGGGCATGGGCTTCATCTCCGGTGAGGGTCCACATCAAGGCGTTGAGATAAGCCGCCTTATGATCGTCTTCGCTAGGGCGTTTGGTGTGTTTGTTCACTCCCAAGCGGGCTATCACCTCAAAAGGACCTTGCATCTGAAACGAGCTATCACTTCAAAAGGGCCTTGCATCTGATAAGTGGACAAGGCACAAGAATCAGCTTCGAGCAATCGGTAAGAACTGTAAGCCGGCTCTATCCGATGATCTATGTAATATTTCATCCTCTCCAGGCTCTCTTTCGTATGGAGAATACCCGGATGCATGAACTTGTTCGCTTCGGACAAAGATTGTCCGGCACGTATCTTCTTCCATCTCATGAGCGCTTCAATGTAATAATAATCAGCATAGATAATAGAGGCATCTATCTCATCGTCGGCTGGATAGTGCCCGGTAGAGTGCAGCAGAAGAGCAGGATTCTTATCACGGCTTTGATACTTCTTCGTAGAAAGGTTGCGGAGCATCTTCTCTGCCAATTTATAATATTTATCTGCCCGCTCCTTATCGTCCTCCAGCGTCGACAGTTCCAACAAAGCTGAAGCGACAACCGCTGCTGCCGAAGCATCTCTGGGAGCGGTTGGGATATCGGGAGCATCGAAGTCCCAATAAGGAATCAAGTCGGCAGGCAGACGACGGATGTAGAGGTCTGCCACTTTTTCGGCAAAGCGAAGATATTCTTTGTCACGTGTTTCACGATAGACCATCGTATATCCGTAGACAGCCCACGCCTGTCCGCGCGCCCACATCGAGGCGTCGTTATATCCTTGATGAGTGATTCCTTTGATGAGTTTTCCTGTAATAGTATCGTAGACAGCTACATGATAGCAAGAACCGTCTGTACGGAAATGGTTAGCTTTCGTCACACGAGCATGCGACAAAGCGATATCATAAAGCCTCTTCCCTCCTCCATGCTTGGCAGCCCAGAAAAGAAGTTCCAGATTCATCATGTTGTCGATAATCGTGTTATGAGGCCAATTGCTTTCTTTCACTTTCCAAGGCCATGATAAGAGGGTGCCTACACGGGGGTTGTAAAGTTTTGCCAGTTCGTCCGCACTTTTCAGCAGGACATCTTTGTAATAGTTCTCTTTCGTTAGACGATAAGCATGACCGTAGCTACAAAACATTTGGAATCCCATATCGTGACTGGTTACTTTACTCGACAGAGACTCTAACAATTTTGTAAAATGAACAGCTTTTTCCTTTATCTCCGGTTCATGGCTGTATTCGTAATCATACCACAGGACTCCCGGAAAAAATCCGCTTGTCCAGTCGTGGGGACTCACCATATCCCACGATGACTTGCCGGCTTCAATAGCTCTCGGAAGTTTCGAAGAAGTTCCTATTGCTTTCAATGTTTTATGTATTTGCCGATTACAGTAAGCCAGTTCTTTTTCTTGGGCACCGGCTATACAGATAACGCATAAACTTATCCACAAAGAGAGTATTCTTTTCTTTATCATTTACCTATATTTTAATGATGTATATAATAACAAGAGGGTGTATCGAAAGTCTACAGTAACTCAAGACACACCCTCCCTTTATCCTCTTTTTACCTATTTTTTACCTTATAATTGGAAGGTGATTAGTTTTCTTCCAAATATTTAATCAGTTCCGCTTCGTTTCTAAAGGATTTCATCCATTTAACGGTATAAGGCGATACGCCGTCCGGATATTCAAGATCAGCAATCTTCAACTTGAGAGACATATTGAATGATTGATCCGTAGGTATCGGCTTACCTAACGTGTAACTTGCTCCCGTCACCAAATCCCAGTAATAAACAGTACCATACTCCTTCTCAACGGTAGAATAAGTGCCATGTCCGTGCTGGTTACCTTTATCATTTATTAAAGATCCATATTCGGGAGAGTCAAATGTTATCGCTTTCTTCGCTGGAAGACCTTCTATAACTACCGCTACAATAGGATAATTACCTACGTGGAAGGTTGACTTCCTCTCTATATCACCTCTATATTTTCCATTGCTTTGCAAAGAAGGTGTCACCACCAAATTATCTCCGTCTGCTGCAGTCGTTGCATTGGCCGTAGCGACCTTCCATTCGGTTCCTTTCGCATCAATAGCTCCTTCACTCGGCGGCATACCCGATTCTGTACGGAACAGTAGTGTCCCATATCCCGGATGATCACACCACATTGCATCCCCTTCCGGAGAGATTCTGGATATCACCTGTTGCGTATACGGCATTTCCAGACCTTTGCGAGTTACGTAATGATTGTAAGCAATCTCAAATACCGGTCGGAATTTTCCTCTATCCTCATCAGAGATATTATTCCATCTCACTCCCGTCACATCCGTGAAAGGTTCAAAAGGCACATCGTATCCGAGATTATACTTAGCTGTATACTCATACCCTTTCATAAGTCTGTTTTCCGATGCACTCCAAAGCGTCTCGTTGCCCTGATTATAAGCAATTTCGCAGGCTTCTGCCAGATGTCCTATCCCCAGCATCGTGTGGTTTTGGTCACGTCCGCTTTCCTGACACTGTCCGCTCTCCATAATATAGTTCGTCAAACTTCCGTTGTCGTGCCCCTCATAGAAAAACGTCACCGCTTCGTTATAGAAACTTTCGTCATCCAAAAAGATACCGAACGCCATAAAGGCCTTGATAGCAGCGGTTCCCCAGTTGCCGTTTGCATAAGGAGATTTGGCAAAGAAGTTTCTCAATACCGGAATAAATACGTTACGGAACATATTCTCCCAAGATTTGACATCCGTATCTGATACCGAAGGATAAGTATGTCTCATCAGTTCAGCGGCATTGGCAAGAAGAAATCCCTGCAAAGCAGCGCACAAGGGAGCGTCATTATCACTCATGTCTATCTCACGCAATGTGCCGGCATAAGCATTCAATATCTCAATCGACTTTTGAGCATGCGCTTCATTTTTGGTGATATTCCACATAAGAGCATTCAGATAGGCAGCTTTGTGATCCTCCTCGCTCTTAGTTTTGGTAGGATGAGGAGTCATATCTGGATTAAAACGAGCAATAGTTGTGAAAGGACCTTGAATTATATATGAAGCAGAGGCCAAAGAATTCTGCTGCAACAGTCTGTAACAGTCCACCGCTGGAGAAACATTCCCATTCACAAAGTTCTGCATTCGGGTAATGGAAGCTGTCGTGTGTAGAATACCGGGATGAACAAACTCCATAGAAGGTCCCACTTCCGTATAGTTGGGGTTCGGATTGGGCGGCGGAGGCGTATTATCTTCCTGACACGAAACAAACGTAAACAACAAGCATAATATCGGTAGTATATATTTCATTTTCATATGAATATCATTTTAAAGGTTCAACATTCAATTACCAACCCGGATTGTTACCCAATTCGTGACCATTGGACAAAGAGTTCAGCCACTGCAAAGGAATCGGACGCAATTTAAACTTATTCTCAAACGACTCTTGCGTCAAGGTAGTCTTGATTGTCCCACCATAGATGTTGGATACATCCCAGTTGTACTTCAATACACGTTCAGCCAGTTTGCCGGTGCGTTGCAAGTCGTTCCAGCGTGATCCTTCACCAAGGAGTTCCTTTGCTCTTTCGTCCAAAATATTATCTATCGTGACATTGGAATAACGAGAAAGCCCACCCTGCGGAGAATGTTTTTCTGCACGGGAAACAACGTAGTTAATATATTTTTCGGCATTAGCCTGATCGTTGTTATTCATCACTGCCGCTTCCGCCGCAATCAGACAAGTTTCCGCCAAACGGAAGAGATAGATATCACGCGTTCCCGAACCGGATTCGTCTTCCCTATACTCCGCGTTTCCATCTTTGAATTTCCAGATAGGAAGACAGGTACGAGAAGTTGAGTTCGTCGTCTGATAAGCGTGTTTGTAGTAATCATCATTCGCCCAATTTGTATCGTCTCCCATCGGATAGTTGAACACTTTGTATCTTACTCCATTCTTGTCCGTTTCAGCCCAATACTTATATTCAGGATCGGTAGGTACCGGGAAATAGATAATCTTATCGCCTTTGGCGAACACTCCATCTACAGGAGTAGTACACTGGAACCAGTTCTTGCCTGCATCCTTTCCGTCTGTGGAAGTACTCGCATTACCATTCAAAGGACTCATAAAGGTCACAGAAGGACGTCTGTCTTTCTGCCAGTCATACATCATATAAGCAAATTTAGTAGGAATCGCCTCCACATGCATACTCGCATTACCATAATAACTGTCTTTGCCCAATCCCAGCCATCCGCCAATAGCATAAGGCATCATATACCATTGATTCCAGATATTGGTGTTGTAGTTAGCTCCGTCAGCAAAACCGATAGGGAAAACAATTTCATCGTTTATCTCATTCGACTGACGATGAACCATCGCATAGTCGTCCAGCAACTTATGTCCGGAATTAAGATACACATCTTCCGCATCCTTGAATGCGTTTTCAAAATCCTTCGGATCGGCATACTCTTCATAACCACGTGTCAGATAAGCCAACGCACGGATATGTTTCGCAGCAGCTTTGGACATGCGTCCGTAGTTGGAACCCGTTTGACGCCAGGGAAGAACACTAATGGCTTCTTCCAAATCTGTAAAAATCTGCTGGTAGAAAGCGGCGCCATTCGAATACTCGACAGTATAGCTCGGCTCTTTGGACTCGTTGATTTTCAACGGTCCCTGTCCCCAATTCCTCACAATCTCAAACAAATACCAGGCTCTCAACGCTTTGGCTTCAGCCACAAGCTGCGTCAACGCACTGGGTTCTATTCCATCAGGGTCGTCTGTCTTCAAAATGACACTCTTCGAACGATCGATAGCAGCATTTACATTGTTCAACGCATTGAAATAAGAACTCCACATCGCATAAATCGTACCGTTATTTGACTGATAAGTAGTGGTATACTGATTCATTGCCGCTACTTCCGTCGGATAATTCTGTGTAAAAACATCCGTACCTTGTTGTGTAAATATCTGATAAGTAGTCGTATTATAGATATTTTTCAAGTTTGAGTAGCAACCTACAATCAGACTCTCATATCCACCCTTTGTCTGATAGTATTTGTCCGCTGACTGACTGGAATGGTTCACTTCGTCCAGAAAATCAGAACAAGCAGTCATTCCAAAAGTGAATAACAGAAGCGTATACTTCAAATATCTTTTGTTTATCATAGATCTGTTTTTTTAAAATGAAATATTAACACCAAGTAAAGCATTCATAGTCATACCGTCCGTATCTCCTATGTTGGTAAGATCGGGCTGTTCGGGATCAAGACCTCTGAACTTCGTAAGAATGAAAGGATTCTGTACAGTCACATAGATGCGGGCGTTATCCAGTCCCCATTTTGACATCAGTCTCTTGTTCAAAGTATATCCCAGTGTGATATAGGAAACTTTCAGGAAGTCTGTTCTTTCATAGGCGATATTACCTCTGGAACCCATTTGTGAGGGACGTCCCATGGTATTCGAAGGATTCTCCGGCGTCCAATAATTAGTCCGCAGATTGTTGAAGTTCTGGCTGTTCCATTCTAATGCGAAGTTCTCAAAGAAACGGTCGTACTGTGTGGCTCCCGCCTGGAAATACATGTGGAATGAAAAGTCGAAATCATAGATTTTGAACATATTTGTCATACCTCCTGTCCAGTCCGGTGTTCTCTTGCCGTCAATGATATAGTCATCGTCCGTCAGCTTGCCATCATTGTTATAGTCTTTAATCTTGAAGTTACCCGGTACACAACCATATTTTGCAGCCTCTTCTTCTTCTCCCAACTGCCATACGCCAATTGTATTTTGAGTCCAGTTCGTATCTACCGGCTTACCGATGAAACGCTTGTCAGAATAGCGTCCTCTCATGCCTTGCAGATGAATGGAATAATTGCTAAGATCTTCTTCGTCAGCCAGACTTACGATTTCGTTTTTGTTGTAAGCCAGGTTGATGGTCGTATTCCAGGCAAAGTTCTTGGTCATGATATTCGCGGTATTCAACTGCAACTCAAATCCGCTGTTTCTTACGGAACCTACATTCGAAGTAACCGACGAATAACCCAAATGAACAGGAATATTACGTTTCATCAACAGGTCATTGGTAGTACGATTGTAGTACTCAATGTTACCCGAAATCCGTTGGTTTAAGAAACCGAAATCAAGACCTACGTTATATTCTGAAGTACGCTCCCAAGTCAGCATCGGATTGGCAATGTTGGCAGGAAGATTTCCCACGGAAGTAGACGTTCCGAACGGATAATATACAGACCCCGAAATGGTACCTTCGGATGCATAAGGAGACACAGAGTTGGTATTACCCGCCTGACCATAACTGAAACGCAGTTTCAGGTTGGACAACCAATCCAGATTCTTGGCAAAGTCTTCTTCAGTGATTCTCCACGCAATAGCTGCGGAAGGGAAAAGCGCCCATTTATTTCCTTCGGACAAACGTGAAGAACCATCATAGCGCAAGCTGGCTGTAAGCAAATATCTATCCATCAGCCCATAGTTGATTCTACCTACATAAGACATCATCGTCCACTGGCTGAAATTGGAAGTCAAGCTCTCGATAGCTCCCCCATTCAGGTTATACCAAAGTGAATTGAAAGACAAGTCCTTGCTTGCACCATACAATCTGTCGTACTGATACTTTTGAGCGGAGAACACTCCGGTCGCAGTAATAGAATGAACGGACTTCTTCCAAGTATAGTTCACAATATTATCCCAAATCCAACTCAATGAATTATCTTTCGTCGCATTCGCCTTAGCACCTTTGGCAGTTCCCTGCTGTGCCTTTGTCCACACTCCGATATAATCCCCCATGGAAGTCTGTGTAAAGTAGGGAGAAAATGAAGAAGTAAGCTCTAAATTTTCAATAGGTGTTATTTTAAGATAAATATTGCTTTGCAGGTTGAGGCTCTTCACTTGCGAGCGCTGATTTTTGGAAGTAACCAACGGATTGAAAAGATTATTGCCGGAATATTTCCATATCTCCTCACCTGTCACCAGGCTATTGGGATGTTGAGTAGGACGCATACGGAACACATCACGCAACAAGTCCCAGTTACCTTTTTCACGAATACTGTGAACCGCATACATACTTCCTCCGAAAGAAACATGCTTATTAATAGTGATATCTATTACCGAACGCAAGTTGTAGCGTGTATATTCTTGCGGCTGAATCATACCATCTTCGAAATAATAGCCGCCAGAGAAACCGTATTTCACAGCTTCCGTGCCACCAATTGCCGACAAGCTATGGTTTGTCATAAAGGCGGGACTGGACACAGCGTCCAACCAATCGAAATATTTACCTTCTTTCACCGCCTGCAATTCGGACGGGTCGGTAAAAATTTGCTCGTCTCTCTTATAAATATAGTTGGGAGCTCCGCCACGGGTAGCCTCTCTCGCCAGCTGCACATATTCGTCACCGGACATCATATCGGGCAAATTTGTATAAGATCTCACACCAATATAACCGTTATAGGAAATTTTCGGCTTACCAGTCTGTCCTCTTTTGGTCGTTACAATGATTACACCGTTTGCACCACTGGAACCATAAATAGCCGTTGCCGAAGCATCCTTCAAGACGTCAATCTTTTCAATATCGTCCGGATTGACAAAATCCAGATTACCACCGGGAACTCCGTCAATGACAATCAAAGGAGACGAAGAGGCAGTGATAGAGTTGATACCACGAATCTTTATATCATACCCTCCACCCGGTTTGTTATTCGAACGTGTGATGGTCACACCGGACAACTCTCCTTGCAACGCACCTGCAGAGTTCGTTTTTCCACCTCTAAGCAGAGTTGTATTGGAGACAGAAGCGACAGAACCAGTCAGGTCGGACTTCTTCACAGAGCCGTAACCTACCACCACTACTTCGTTCAATGACTTCGCATCTTCACGCAATACAACATTCAGAAAGTTTTGAGCGGATATTTTTATTTTTTGTGTCGTATAACCAAGATATGAGATTTCAACCTCATCTCCTGCTGCTACTTCCAAAGAGAAATTACCGTTCATATCCGTTATCACTCCCTTTTTTGTTCGGGGAACCATCACATTAGCCCCCACCACAGGAAGGTCTGCTTCATCTTTTACGATACCTGTTATCTTCTTTTCCGAACCGCTTGCGCGTCCGTCTTTGTTTGTAGAAGAGACGTTGGGCTTTTTAGCCAGAATGATATGACGTCCTTTAATGGTATATGACAGGTTGGTCTTACTTGCAACCGCATCCAGGACATCTTTCAAGGAACTGTTCGTTTGATTAATTGTGATTCGTTGTTGCTTGTTGATTTCGTCCGAATCATAGAAAAACAAATAGTTGGTCTGCTTTTCTACCATTCGTAACACAGTCTCAAGTTTTTCATTTTTTACTGATATCGATATTTTCTTTTCCTGCGCATACACGTTACCAACTATGCCCTGCAGAATAAATAACAACAAAACAGCAAAGGTTATTTTTGTATTTTTTATGCTTCTTTTTAGGGCAAACCCATAGACAATAGGCTGTTTATTCATACATTTGTAAGTTTTAAGATTAAATACTATTCCGTTCGAAGGAAGTTTAATTTAGGAGATGCGTGCATCTCTCGGAGAGAAGAGGATTCGCCAAAATCTTCTTCTCTTTTTTTAAGGCTAACTACTGTTCATAATAATGTTTTATTAGATTATACGGCTCAATTAATTGTCACTTGCCGATTATTAATACTGTATCGAATAGGGATTGAAATATTAATTATGTCCAAAATGTCTTTGATGCTTTGCCCCCGATAGAAAGTTCCGGTAAATCGGCGTTCTTTCAACTTATCAGACTGTATCCGGAAACTGACACCGTATATATTTCCCAATCGGGCTAATATACCCTCTAAATTCTCTTCATGGAAATAGTAATAACCGGAAATCCATGAGGTGTAAAGGGCAGCATCTACCTGAGCCACTTTATAAGAACCTTTGTTTTTGTGATATATATATTGTTGATTTGGAGTTAAAACGGTCGAAGTGTTTACCTTTTCACTAACCAAGCGAATGGAACCCTCCAATAATGTGGTGGTTACCACGGAATCAGACGGATAAGCGTCAACATTAAATTTCGTCCCTAAAGCTTCTATTTCTTGCCCATTCACAACCACGATAAAAGGCTTGTCTTTCTGCTTGGCTACATTAAAGAAGGCTTCTCCTTCCAGATAAACAACACGCTTATCTTTTCCATATTGCGGATCATAGCGGAAATTAGTCTGACTCCCCATACTAATTTCGGTGCCGTCTGGCAAAACAACTTTATCAGCTACGATTCCATCGCCACCAACATATCGGGCAACAGGTACGGAAGAAGCATCACCCAACCACCAAAAGAGAACGGAAGTAAAAGCAACAGCTATCACCGCCACCGCTGCATAAGCCTGAACTTTCCGGAAGAGAGTGTATATTTTCCTCGGAACCTGTTTCTGTTTCTTTTCCAGTAACCGCTGCCAGCTCTTATCCATATCAATATTACTTCCTTTAGACAAGCAAGCGTCATAGACCATCTTTGCCTCAAAAAAGATCTGTTTATTTTCAGGCGTTTCATTCACCCAATCATAAAACTGATTGATCTCTTTCTCATTCAACGAGCCTTTCAAAAATCCTATTATTAAATCTGAAGTCATGCTTTCCATATATAAATAGATACTATTTTCCTGTTTTTATATATGTAACGAGCAATCAGCAGGAATTACTCACCGACTTCTTTATTTTTTTTGAATTTTATTTTCCGAGACTGTAAGGAATAGAAATAAATCAGCACTAAACGAACATGAATAAATAAACGAAAGCAGTCTGAAGCTCTTTCCGTAAGAAAAGTAAGGTTCTGTATAATTGGTTTTCCACTGTCCGGGTGGATAAGTTTAATCTCTCGGCAATTTCCGCCGCTTTAAGCCCTTCCATATAAGATAACAGGAAGATTTCACGTCTCTTTTCGGGCAGTTCATTTATTTTTGCCATCACATGTGCCATTAAGTCTTTCCTCATAAACAATTCATCAGCACCGTCATAAAAACTCAACTCATCTAATTTGAGCTGGATAGCACGCTTGTCGGCAAACTCCTGTTCCAAACTAATACGACGCAAATGATCTATACAAGCATTTCGGACAGCAACAAACAATATATTTTTAACCTCTGATTCTGATAACAGAAACACTTGTTTGTCCCATATTTTAAGGAATACATCATGAACAATATCTTCCGCAAAGAAAGGAGAAATAAACTTTCCGGCAAAACGCAACAACATAGGTGCATATTGCATATACAGTTTCTGATAATTATTTATATCATTCACATGTTCATCTTTCATTTTAGTATTCTACAAGGCCAAAGTCTATTAATAATCCATTATCAGAGAAAATAGGATTCATCTTATTGTTGGCGACAAAAATAGATATATTCTTGTTATAAACAAAAAAAGATGAGAATCGTTTTTCTTTTCCCCTGACTATATATTCATAGAATATGCAATAAACTCAAAACGTTGCAAATTTCCGTCCTCATTTGCCCTGTTTACATAAATAAAAACTATCTTTGCGTTTCAGAATCCCGAAAGACGAAAAGAAATGGAGCAAATAGACAACCTAAAAGAGCTTATCAATCAGGGGGATGTGGACACAGCGATTAAGCAATTGGACCAGCTTCTCCAGGACAGTTCTGTCGAAAAAGAGAAAGATACTCTTTACTATTTACGGGGAAATGCCTACCGAAAGAAAGGAGATTGGAAGCAGGCACTGGACAACTACCAGTATGCCATCGAGATCAATCCGGACAGTCCTGCTGTTCAGGCCAGGAAGATGGCAATAGATATCCTCAACTTCTACCACAAGGATATGTTCAATCAATAAAAGAGATGTATAATCAATAACCGTACTCAAAGATAACGTAATAAAATAAAGATTATGGCAAAAATCAAAGGAGCAATCGTAGTCGACACGGAGCGTTGCAAAGGATGCAACCTGTGTGTAGTGGCGTGTCCGCTCGATGTAATCGCCCTCAATAAAGAGGTAAACATGAAAGGCTATAACTATGCCTGGCAAGTGAAGGAAGATACCTGTAACGGATGCAGCTCGTGTGCAACGGTTTGTCCGGACGGATGTATTTCAGTGTATAAAGTAAAAGTAGAATAAAAGAAAAGAATATGGCAGAAGAAGTTGTATTAATGAAAGGAAACGAAGCCATCGCCCACGC